>ERZ791872.283-NODE-283-length-56220-cov-4.016363_pt1 | contig 56220 bp, 32 predicted proteins | sample MGYA00510279_ERZ791872 | MGnify/ENA primary metagenome ERZ791872 (study PRJEB30046, sample SAMN00792103) | human gut metagenome | study: EMG produced TPA metagenomics assembly of the A metagenome-wide association study of gut microbiota in type 2... | reverse complement strand
TGGTAGTTGCACTGAAAGCCATCGAACAGCTTTCTCATATAAAAACCGTGCACGTGTCTACCTATCAGGCTGCAAGTGGTGCAGGTGCCGCCGCTATGGACGAATTGTACGAACAATATCGCCAGGTATTAGCTAACGAACCTGTGACTGTGGAGAAGTTTGCGTATCAGTTGGCTTTCAACCTGATTCCGCAAGTGGACGTATTTACAGAAAACGGTTACACGAAGGAAGAGATGAAGATGTTCAATGAGACACGTAAAATCATGCACTCCGACATCAAGGTTAGTGCTACTTGTGTACGTGTTCCTGCATTGCGCGCTCACTCTGAAAGTATTTGGCTGGAAACAGAACGTCCTATCTCTATTGAAGAAGCCCGTGAAGCATTCGCCAAAGGCGAAGGACTGGTTCTTCAGGACAATCCTGCCGAAAAAGAATATCCGATGCCGTTGTTCCTGGCCGGAAAAGACCCTGTATATGTGGGTCGTATCCGCAAAGACCTGACCAACGAAAACGGACTGACTTTCTGGGTTGTAGGCGACCAAATCAAGAAAGGCGCCGCATTGAACGCTGTTCAGATTGCCGAGTATCTGATTAAAGTAAAAAATGTCTAAAGTATGAGTCCGGAGATTGAGTCCGGACATCGACAAAGATAAGCCAAATCTATGAACCGGCTTGCAACGCGATACAATTCGCCATGCAAGCCGGTTTCTTCTTTTACACACCAAATATCGCATCCATAGAACCGGAAAGGATGTATTTACGAAATCCCTCACTCATTATAGGTATTTCATTTCCTTAAAATAACAATTTATAGCGATTGTCCCACGCCCGTTTTTTAACGAATTTTGCGCAAAACTTATCTATGAAGTATTGTCTTTTTAATATAGCATTGTGGGGGCTATTATTTTGTAATCTATTTGAAGCTGCTGCCGATTCAAACATTCATACAATCTCCGGCCGCGTGACCGAAGCAAAAACGAATACCCCTTTACCTGGTGCATCTATCGTCATCAAAGGCACCTACTTATGGGCTGTATCCAATCAGAAAGGAGAATTTACGATACCGGGAATACAAAACGGACGTTATAATCTGGAGGTATCTTTCTTGGGATACGTACCGGCAAGTGTTCCCGTAAACGTACGTAATGACATTAAGAATCTGACCATACAACTTCAAGAGAATACCCTCGCACTAGAAGACGTGGTTGTCACCGCACAAGCTCCGAAAAATGAGTTGAATACTACGCTGACTATCGGCGGCAGTGCGTTGGAGCATCTTCAGGTATCCAATGTCAGTGATATTTCTGCTCTTCTGCCGGGGGGAAAGACGAAAGTACCCGACCTTACCACCAACAATATTTTCTCATTACGCAACGGTGGCTCGACAATTGGCAACGCGGCTTTCGGAACAGCCGTAGAAGTGGACGGCGTCCGTATCGGCAACAATGGTTCGTTCGGTGAGATGAACGGCACAGATACGCGGTGCATTCCTGTGGCGGATATCGAGTCGGTGGAAGTAATCACGGGGGTACCGTCTGCCGAATATGGCGACCTGAACAGTGGTATGGTTAAAATCCATACAAGGAAAGGGAAAACTCCCTGGAACATACTACTATCCATCAATCCCCGCACGGAACAGGTTTCATTTTCCAAAGGGCTCGATTTGGGGAACGACAAAGGTGTTATCAACATAAACGGAGAATGGACAAAAGCCACCCAAAAGCTGATTTCTCCTTATACCTCTTATACTAGAAGAAGTTTCTCCGCCGGATACAGCAATACGTTCAACAAAGTATTCCGGTTCGATTTCGGCGTCACGGGTAATATCGGCGGAATGAACACGAAAGACGACCCCGACGCATATTCAGGAGAATATACCAAAGTGAGGGACAACGTATTCCGTGCAAACACTTCATTGTCATGGCTGCTCAACAAATCATGGATAACCAACCTGAAATTCGACGCATCCATATATTACAATGACAACAACTCGCACGCGCATACCTTTTACTCTTACGCGTCCGAACAACCGGCAGTCCACGCCACGCAGGAAGGATATTTCCTCGCAAGCAAACTGCCATACACCTACTTTGCCGACCAGATTATAGATTCCAAGGAGCTGGACTATGCCGCATCCCTGAAATATGAATGGAACCGCCGGTTCGGGACTGTCAACAGTAACCTGAAAGCGGGTGTCCAATGGAAGGCAACAGGCAATGCCGGCGAAGGGGAATATTACAAAGACCCTGCGCTGGCTCCGACCGGCTACCGCCCGCGACCTTACAGTTCGTATCCGTATATGCATAACGTGTCATTTTATGCGGAAGAAAACCTGTCCCTGCCTGTCGGCCATACAATGCTCAGGCTGATGGCAGGCGTACGTTGGGAAAACCTGTTTATCAAAGGAACAGAATACAACAGCCTGAACAGCCTTTCACCGCGTTTCAACGCCCGGTGGCAATTGAACGAACATATCGCTATCCGTGGCGGATGGGGAATTTCGGAGAAGTTACCCTCGTTTTATATGCTATATCCCAAGCAGGAGTACCGGGACATACAGACTTTCGGTTTCTCATCCAATAACAATGAATCATCTTATGTATATTACAGCCAACCCTACACCTTGTTTCACAACAAGAATCTCCGTTGGCAGAAGAACCAAAATTCGGAGATAGGTATCGACCTTGATGTAGCCCGAACCCGGATTTCATTAGTCGGATATTTCAACCGTACGAAACTGCCGTATAAATACACACATACCTATACCCCTTTTTCATATGACGTGCTTCAATTGCCCGATGGATTCACCATGCCCGCCAACCCGCAAATCAATGTGGACAGCCAGACAGGGATGGTTTATATACGTGAGAACGAATCAGGCTATTGGACTCCGATGGATGTGAAGGTGACCGACCGGACATTTGTCAGGTCAACCTCTCCCGACAATGGAGCGGACGTGATTCGCCGGGGAGCGGAAATGATTGTCGATTTCCCGGAGATAACTCCTATCCATACGCAATTCCGGGTGGATGCCGCCTATACATATACCAAATACATAGATAATTCGTTATCCTATTATTATCAGAACGGATGGTCGCACACCGACACCAGTCTTCCCAACCGTTCCTACCAATATGTAGGTATCTATGCCAATGGCGACAATTCATCCATAACCGCCAACGGTAAGCGCACCCACTCACTGGATGCCAATATCACCGCCATCACCCGCATCCCGAAAGCGCGGCTGATTATATCATGCCGATTGGAAGCCTCACTCGTGAAACGTTCGCAGAACATTTCCGAATACAAAGGCAAGGAATACGCTTTCAACGTCAGCGAAAGCAGCAACACCCAAACCGGGGGAAGCATTTATGACGGAGACTCCTACACAGCCATCCGCCCGGTAGCCTATCTCGACCTGAACAATGAGATGCATCCTTTCACCGACGCCGAAGCCGGAAATCCGGAGTTCTCCTATCTGATACGCAAATCGGGCAATGCCTATACGTTCGCGGCCGACGGGTACAACCCGTATTTTTCTGCCAACATCAACATTACCAAAGAGATTGGCGACCATATATCCCTGTCTCTCAATGCTATCAACTTCACGAACTCCCGGCCTTATGTGAAATCCCGCGCCACCGGTGTAAGCGCGCTCTTCACCCCTGATTTTTATTATGGACTCACTTGCCGTATCAAACTTTAAACTTATGAAACAATTTATCTATATAGTATTACTGACAGTCACCGGCATCACAGCAGGATGCACGGACATAGACAAAGAGAATCCGTACGCCGACCGGTTGCACACATTGCAGGTCACTGCCGTCTACCCGGAAGGTTACACGGAACATCTCCGTGAAGGAGTAACCGTGAAAATTGAAGACGTAGACCGGGGCAACTCCTACAAGGCAAAAACCGACAGGAACGGAACGGTACAATTTTCACTGGCACAAGGAATATACCGTGTGCAAATCAGTGACAAGAGTGAACTGGACATCTTCAACGGACTCGCCGACAATGTAAAACTGACCGACGGGGATATGGCTTTCAACCTTCCGTTGCTCCATTCCAGGGCAGGAGCTATCATTATCAAGGAAATCTACTGCGGCGGTTGTACTAAACTGCCGTTGGAAGGAAATTACCAGTCCGACAAATACATCATCCTTCACAATAACGACTCGGAAGTGCAATACCTCGACAGCCTTTGTTTCGGGACACTCGACCCTTACAATGCACAGGCGACCAACGTATGGGTGAAGCAGGACGCGGAAACCGGAGCAACCATCTTCCCCGACTTCGCCCCTATCGCCCAGTGTGTCTGGCAGTTCGGCGGCACAGGCAGGACATTCCCCCTGCAACCGGGAGAAGATGCGGTGATTGCCCTCAATGGAGCTATCGACCATGCAGCACAATACCCGCAATCCGTCAACCTGAACAAAGCCGGGTATTTTGTCTGTTACAATAACGTCTATTTCCCGAATACCCAATACCATCCGGCTCCGGGCGACCAAATCACGCCGGAACATTACTTGAACGTAGTCGTGAAGACCGGGCAGGCAAATGCCTATACATACTCGTTATCCTCTCCCGCCACTGTCATCTTCAAGGCTGAGGGAACTACAATACAGGACTTCGTATCCAGGGAAGGCAACATCATGCAAAAGCCCGGAAGTACAGTCGACCGTGTGATAGCCGTCCCGTTAGAGTGGGTTATCGACGGCACGGAAATATATTACGGCGGTTCCTCGAACAACAAAAAACGCATCTCTCCTTCCATTGACGCCGGATACGTCACACAAAGCGCCACTTACAACGGACGCAGCCTGCACCGCCATATAGACGAAGAAGCCACGCAGGAAGCCGGTTATGAGATACTGGTAGATACCAACAACTCCTCTACCGATTTTTACGAACGGGAAAAACCATCTTTGCATGAGTGATATGAGAAAAATATATATAGCCTGTCTTTTGCTGCTATGCATGGCGACTGCTACTTCGGCACAGACCTATGATATTATAGAACGGCGTAACTCATGGAACGCCGGAACTAATGTCACCGGTATCATGATGGACAGCGTCACCACTTCTTACGCCGAATTGTACGGGAACAACCGCCACGGCGACTTCCGCAACTCATACGAAGCGGAAAAGTCTTGGAGTGCCGGGGCGGTAGCAAAGTCCATCACGCACCTGAAAAGTTATTCCCTGACCGGCTCGTTCTCCTTCGACCACACTTCCGGCAAGAATATGAGCGGTTCGATGTTTATCCATCCGGGATTTTATCCGGTAGACCTTCTCGAGTTCACCCCCGGACGCAAAAACCTGCAAACCTACGCGTTCATGGGCGGCATAGCAACCGACATCGCCCCCAACTGGCGGCTGGGTGGAAAGGTGGATTTTGCCGCATCCAACTACTCCAAGCGGAAAGACTTGCGGCATACCAACTACAGGCTCGACCTGACGGTAGCCCCCAGTGTCATGTATCATTCCGGTGAACTGGCAATCGGTTTCTCTTATATCTTCAACAAGAACAGCGAGTCTGTCAAAGCGGAAGTTATCGGCACGGCGGAAACATCTTACAATGCCTTTCTGGATAAAGGACTTATGTACGGGGCCTACGAAGCATGGAACGGTAGCGGAATCCACCTGAGCGAATCGGGAATCAACGGTTTCCCCATCAAAGAACTTTCTCACGGAGCAGCCTTGCAACTGCAATGGAAAGGTTTCTACGGAGAGTTCGGATATACGCATTCTTCCGGTTCTGTCGGCGAACGGGAAGCCATCTGGTTCAAATTCCCGACACATCGGATTGCTTCCCGTTTAAGTTACCGCTTCAAACAAGGGAACAAAGAGCATTTCCTACGGCTGAACCTGCAATGGTCGCATCTGGCAAATAATGAAAACGTAATAAGCAAGGAGACAGTCAACGGAATAACGACCACTCATGTACACGGTTCCAACCGCATCTTCGAGAAAGACGCTTTCTTCGCCAATCCCGAATATGAACTTTTAAGCCCCCGCGGAGAGTTTCGTGCAGGAAGCGAGTTGTCGGTATTCAAGTCTCTCGCCACCCAAATGTACCCTTATATTGCTTCGGAAAAGATGCTATGCAGCCGGACGTATATCTCCGGCGTACTTCATACCGGAAAATTCGACCTGAAAGCCGCCGTTTCCTTTTCTACGGGAAACTTCACCGAAAAAAGCAGGACTGCCGGAACAACGACAGAGCCGGGCGACCCGCCCTACCGCCTGACGGATGAGTATAATCTGCGGAATGAGTACGCAACCGCCACGCACGCCACCTTCCGGCTCGGATTACGCTATCATTTCAACAAAGGAATTTACGCTGAAGTGCAGGGAAGTTATACGCACGGTTTCAACCTTAACTATATAGAAGGTTCAAGCCGTTGGAACGAAACGGTAAAGTTAGGATATACCTTTTAAATTAGAAACAATCCATATTTATACATACTAAATTATCAAGCAATGAAGAAGATTTTGACATTTATGTTCGCAGCCGCACTGTTGGCATCCTGCCAGCAGGAAGAGAATGAAACTACGACTATTGACACCAATGGCCGCATTACTATCGCACCTATTATCACACGTGCTACGGAAGTTGACTTCGAAGATACAGACCAAATCGGCGTAACAATCACCCAAAGCAATGACTTTGTGTACGCATCAAACAAGCTGATGACATACAGTAACGGAGTATTTACCGGTGACTTGCTTTGGTACCCCGAAGGAAACGACAAATCGCAGATAGTAGCCTATTATCCTTATGACGCAGCCGGTACTCCGACTTCATTTACAGTAAAGGCCGACCAGACTACAGGCTACGGCGCGTCCGACCTTATCGCCGCAAGCAAGTCCGACGTACTTCCTTCTACCAATGCTGTCGTCATGAACTTTAAGCATATACTTACCAAACTCGTTATTAACATAGAGAACGATACACAATCGGATATTTCATCGGTCGTACTGAAAGGTTCTGTCCCGACCGCTACTCTCGACCTGCCCGCCCTTTCGGTTACAGCAGACGAAAGCGCTACGGCAACAGACATTACCGCACAAGTTGTTACAGCAAACAAGGCTTACCGTGCCATCGTCATCCCGCAGACAGTAGCTTTCACCCTTGAAGTGACAACTGCCGATGGCAAGACTTTATCACAGAGACTTACTTCTACTACATTGGCGCAAGGCGGACAATATAGTGTGAATGCCCGTGTGCTGCCCGATGATATAATAGTTACGCTTAGCGGAAAAATCGAGAGTTGGACAGATGAGGGGGAAATCGGCGCAGACAATGAAGTATCTTTTGAAGAACATCTTGATGAGAATTATTTCTTGTATGACGGAGTGAAATACAACACTGTAACTCTTGCGAACGGCACAACATGGATGGCAGAACCGCTCGCTTACTTACCGAAAGGATATACTCCGTCCACTGACCCGACAACAGATTCTCATATTTGGTATCCTTATGAAATAGTAGACGGCGCAACCGTAGCTACAACAGAAGCAAGTGCTATAAAAGAATTAGGTTATCTATATGACCTGCAAGTAGCATTAGGTGGTAAGGAAATCACGGAAAGTAACCTGAATAGTTTTGAGGGAGTACAAGGTATCTGCCCGAAAGGATGGCATATACCGACACGTTTGGAATACTTTAACCTCGTAGGGAAATCGACCAATGACGCCGACGGAAAAGTACCGGCTGATGGTGATAAAGCCCTTTTCTATGACACAAGCTATGACGGCGGAAAGATATCATCACTAAATAATGCAGGATTTAACTACCAATTCTCCGGTGTTCGCATGGCGACAAGCCTCACTGGTGCCGGCAGTTATCAAAAAACCACAATAGCTAGCGAAGATAATATTCAAGCTGCATGGCACGGGAAACCGGCAATGAATTATTACATGACTTCGACTGCCTACAAACCCATCTACAATAGTAGCAGCGGACTACTTACCAATATACAGTTTTTTGGATTAATGAGTACAATCAATACAAGCAAGTATCCTGAAGGCAGATTATCATTAGCCTATGTCAGTATCAAATCCGGCATGCAACTCCGTTGCGTAAGGGACTAATCCGCCACCCCAAGGGCCAGTATTTGTTTCATGCCTTGAAACACTTTGTTTCTCGGTGTGAAACGAATGGTTTCCCGTAGTGAAACAAAGTGTTTCACACCGAGAAACAAAAAGTTTCAAGTAGGGTTGAAACTCGTTACCTGTAGAGAGAACCATTATACGCTATAAGCAAAACAAGAAACTATTTACAAACTATATAAAAACAAAAGCAGTAACAATGAAAACAAGAAAGCTAACAATCGCAATTGCCCTCATGGCAATAACCATTATCGGAACTTCATGTGGCAACAAACAACAGAAAAGCGCGTCAGAAGCAACTACGGAACAAACGGCCTCTTCCGCTTTAGAAATCGACTCCCTTCTGGCAAATGCCGAAAGCCTTGCCGGAAAAGAGGTAACCATCGAAGGCGTCTGTACTCATACCTGCAAACATGGCGCAAAGAAAATCTTCCTGATGGGCAGCGACGACACGCAAGTAATCCGCGTAGAAGCCGGAACACTGGGAGCATTCGACCCTAAATGCGTGAACTCCATCGTCCGCGTCACCGGTACACTGAAAGAGCAACGCATCGACGAAGCCTATCTCCAGAATTGGGAAGCCCAACTCAAAGCACAAGCTGCCGAGAAACATGGAACAGGCGAAGCCGGATGCGACACTGAGAAGAAAGCGCGCGGTGAAACAGCCAATACGCCCGAAGCACGCATCGCAGACTTCCGCGCCAAGATAGCCGACCGCAAGGCAAATACAGGAAAAGAGTATTTATCATTCTATTTTATGGAAGCCAATTCATATGAAGTGGAGTAGCAGCATCCGTAAATGGAGCCGGATTATACACCGTGATTTATCATTTTTCTTTGCCGGAATGGTCTTGATATATGCCATTTCCGGCATTGTGATGAATCATCGCGATACGATTAATCCGAACTTCTCCATCACGCGGAAAGAATATAAGATAACAGAAAACCTGCCGGACAAAACCGGAATGAATAAGGAGAAAGTACTTACTTTACTGGAACCACTGGGAGAGACAGGCAACTACACCAAACATTACTTCCCTCAAACGGACGTGATGAAGGTCTTTCTGAAAGGCGGTTCCAACCTGCTGGTGAATGTAAAGACAGGGGAAGCAGTCTACGAGTCTGTCACCCGCCGGCCGCTTATCGGGGCGATGTCCCGCCTGCATTACAATCCGGGGCAGTGGTGGACGCACTTCGCGGATATTTTTGCCGTCGGACTTATTATCATCACTCTCTCCGGCATCATCATGCTGAAAGGGAATAAAGGTATTATCGGCAGAGGGGGAATAGAGCTCATTGTCGGAATCTTGATTCCTATTCTCTTCCTTTTCTTCTTTTGAATAGAATAACAGATAAAATCGAATGGAACATATTATCGAATGTAACAACCTGACGCATTATTACGGCAAACGGTTGATTTACGAAAACCTCAGTTTCACAGTACCCAAAGGACGTATCCTGGGACTGTTAGGGAAAAACGGTACGGGTAAGACCACCACTATAAATATCCTGAGCGGTTACCTCAAGCCGCGCTCGGGAGAGTGCCGCATCTTCGGACAAGAGATACAAAGCATGGCACCCGCCCTGCGCCGCAACATCGGACTGCTGATTGAAGGTCATGTACAATATCAGTTTATGACCATCACCGAAATAGAGAAATTCTACGCTGCTTTCTATCCCGGCCAGTGGAAAAGGGAAGCGTATTATGAACTGATGAACAAGTTGAAAGTAGCTCCGGGACAGCGTATCTCACGTATGTCTTGCGGACAACGCTCGCAAGTAGCTCTCGGACTGATTCTCGCGCAGAATCCCGAGCTTTTGGTATTGGATGACTTCTCCCTCGGACTCGACCCCGGTTACCGCCGTCTGTTCGTAGACTATCTCCGTGACTATGCCCGCTCCGAAGGAAAAACGGTCTTCCTGACTTCGCATATCATCCAGGATATGGAACGTCTGGTGGACGATTGCATCATCATGGACTACGGAAAGATACTGATTCAGAAACCGATTTCCGAGTTACTGGAAAAAGGACGCCGCTATACATTTACAGTTCCCGAAGGCTATGAGTTTCCCGAATCCGGAGATTTCTATCATCCTTCCGTCATGCGGAATACGTTGGAGACTTTCTCCTTCCTGCCGCCTGCGGAAACAGAGGAGAAGCTGAAATCAATGTCAGTGCCTTATACGGACTTGCATAGCGAACAAGTGAATCTGGAAGACGCCTTTATCGGTCTGACAGGGAAATACTGATTCAGTTGAGAGTTGAAAATTAAGAATTGAAAAATAAGAGCCGATAGATTATTGACTGATAGATAATCGGCTGATAGATTAGAACAGATAACTTATCTTAAAACAATGTACGCTATATTTTATAAAGAATGGATAAAGACACGGTGGTATTTCCTGCTTGCCGTACTCGCCACACTCGGTTTTACAGGCTACTGTATGCTCCGCATCAACCGGGTGGTAGAAATGAAAGGAGCCGCGCATGTATGGGAAGTCATGCTGCAACGGGATGTCATATTCATTGATATGTTACAATATATCCCCCTGATTGCCGGAATCCTGATGGCAATCGTGCAGTTTGTGCCCGAGATGCAGCGCAAGTGCCTGAAACTGACGCTTCACCTGCCCTATCCGGAGTTGAAGATGACAGGAAATATGCTACTCTCCGGTCTGGTGCTGCTCCTTGTCTGCTTCGCTTCCAACTTCCTGCTAATGGAAGTTTATCTGAGCGGAGTGCTTGCCCATGAACTGAAGAACCATATCCTGCTCACCGCCCTGACGTGGTATCTTGCCGGAATCTCCGGTTACCTGCTTGTCGCATGGATTTGTCTCGAACCGGCATGGAAACGCCGTATCCTGAACCTTGTCATCGCCGTGCTTTTACTGCGAATCTTCTTTCTGTCGCCCACACCGGAAGCCTACAACAAGTTTCTCCCCTACCTGCTGGTCTATACATTGCTGACAGCCTCTTTCTCATGGCTCTCCATCGTACGGTTCAAGGCGGGAAAACAAGACTAAAAGAAATGAAGAACTAAACATTAAGAATCAAATAAAGATGAGACGTTTCAGTACCTTATTATTATATGTCACCATTGCTTTCCTGCTCCTATGGCAGTTGCCGTGGTGTTACAATTTCTTTGTCGTAAAGCCGGAGAAGACTCCATTTACGCTATATAGCTTCGTTATCGGTGATTTCGCCCTGATGGGACAAGAGGGCGGAAAAGGAACGGTGCGCCGTGACCTTGCCGGGAATATCTATTCCGAAGCTGCTTTCGACAGCATTCTTCCGATGTTCTACTTCCGTCAGTTGATGTCCGACGAACGTTTTCCGGACACGATAAAAGGAATAGCAGTCACTCCCAAACTGGTGCAAACGGAGAACTTCAACTTCCGCAGTGTCCCTTCGGACATTAATGCTCCCTCTATCGGACTTTATCCTTTACTCGAATCCATGTCCGGACGTGTAGACCTCAAGATGCCGGACGATGTATTCCGCATCACTTCCCAAGGAATTGACTTTATCGACATGGCTACCAACAGCGTAAAGGCAGAAAAAAGCCTTCAGTTCACGGAAGCCATGAGCAAAAAAGGTTTCCGCTTCCCCGCTACGGAGATAGCAGGAAACCCGACCGTGAAGAAAGAGTACGACGAAGGATATCTCCTGTTGGATGCCGACCGCCGTCTGTTCCATCTGAAACAAGTGAAAGGCCGTCCTTACGTCCGTGCCATACCACTGCCCGAAGGACTGGCACTGAACCACCTGTACCTAACAGAATTCAGGAGTAAAAAGACGCTTGCTTTTATGACAGACGTCAACAATGCCCTTTACGTCTTGAACAACCGTACCTATGAAATAGTGAAAACAGGCATCCCGATGTTTAATCCTGAAACGGATGCGCTGACGATTATAGGCAATATGTTCGACTGGACTGTACGAGTAACTACTCCGGCTTCCGACAACTATTATGCATTGAATGCCGACGATTATTCACTGATTAAGGCATTGGAGAATAAATCGAATGTTCATTCCATGCCGGGCATCACTTTCACTTCCTACAAGGATAAATATGTAATGCCGCGCTTTGAATAAGGCTGAAAAAATACTGGAATTGGTAGGATAAGAGAAAAAAATATTGTTCCTTTGCATAAAAGGAACTTCTATGCAAAAAGAAAGAGTGATATATTCCATTCGGGAAACAGCCGGCAAAGTGCTTCCTTTCGGAGCAAAAGTCGTATTGTTCGGGTCACAAGCTCGTGGAGATGCGAGAGAAGACTCCGACTGGGATATTCTCATTCTTTTGGATAAGGATAGAATTAATAATATGGATTTTGATGATGTAGCCTATCCGCTAGTCGAACTAGGATGGAAAATAGGAGTAATGATAAATCCTATATTATATACGTACAGAGACTGGCAAAAAAGAAATTTCACCCTTTTCTATAAAAATGTAGAACAAGAAGGAATTGTGTTATGTCATTAAGTATTGAAGAAAAAAAGGCTATCATAGCTTATCGTATTCAAAAGGCAAAAGCTACGATGATTGAGGCACAAGACAATGCCCAATTAGGACATTGGAATCTTGTTGCCAATCGTTTATATTATGCAGCATTTCACATCATTTCCGCCTTACTCACCGACAAAGGCTTATTTTCAAAAACTCATAATGGCGTTATCTGTTTATTCGGACAAGTATTTGTTGAAAAAGAATTGGTAAGCAAAGAAGATGCCCGTTTGGTTTCGCGGCTACAAAATATGAGAAAATCCGGAGACTATGATGATTTATTCGATTGGACAGAAGAAGATGTCATTCCCTTATTGGATAAAACGGAGCAACTCATACAAAAAATCGAAAAACTTATTTCACTAAAAGACATGTAACAAGAATCACGCTGACAAAAACGGATAAACAGAGTGTCTTTTCCATAAAAAATACTACTTTTGTATCTAATAAAACATTTAAGCCGCAATTGCCTCTGCGTTATACACAAACAAATACGGTTAATGAAAACTACCTTATATATAACCGTATGAGAATCTACAAAACACTTATATTCATATCCCTAAGCCTTTTTGTCCTTTTATTCCAAAGTTGTTCACTCCCTGCCGATGACGAAGCGGCAGAAAATCCCGAAGGAGAAGATACTATCACATCCGAACTTCCATGGGAAGGGGAAACGGACAAATTCACCATCAATGCCAAAGAAGGAATCCGCTTGAATGACCCGCAGGAAGATGCAGGAACCGCCTACGCCACCTTCCCTTCTTCTTCCGTAAAAAACACCCGTTGGGAGTTCGGAGTACGCCTTACTTTTAATCCGTCCGCCAACAATTATGCCCGTTTTTATCTGACCTCTTCTTCCAGTGTACTTTCCGGCAGTTTGAACGGTTATTATATCCAGATAGGTGGTGCCAAAGACAACGTAGCACTTTATCGCCAGAATGGAAAACAATCCAAACTTCTGGCTTCGGGAAGGGAACTGATGAAAGGAAACAACTCACCGAAGTTATATATAAAAGTAGAGTGTGACAACAACGGCTACTGGACTTTCTGGACACGCCTGGATTCCGAAGATGAATATACCAAAGAAAAACAAATAAAAGACAATAGTATCCAAAACTCTTCCTGCTGCGGAATATACTGTATTTATACCCAAACCCGCAGCAAAGGCATCACTTTCCATCATGTACAGTTATCGAACGATGTGGAGACAACGACAAAGCCCGACGGGACACCGGATGAACCGGATACCCCCGCAGACCCTATCCCCGTTCCGCCTGATTATCCGGCAGAAGTAAAAGGGATTTTATTGTTCAACGAAGTAATGTATGATAATGCAACAGACGGGGCAGAATACATAGAACTCTATAACCCATCCGGTTCTACCGTCTCTGTCCCGTCATTAAAACTTATGAGATATATAGATGCGGGGGCGAACACCACAACCACCAAGTCTACCGTTATCCTGCAACAAACGGACGGCAATCAGGAAATAAGCGTTCCCCCTTACGGTTATATATGCCTTACGAAATCAGCCGCTACCCTTATCAAAAAGCACAAGACCAATGGAGAGACAATTATCGGAATAACCAACTTTCCCAAACTGACCAACGAAGACAGTTATCTCGCTATAATGACTAACGAGGAAAAGTCACGGCTTATCGACAAATGCAGTTACTTTGAGTCCATGCACTGTTCCGGTGATAAAAGACATCAAGGTATATCTCTTGAAAAGGTTTCACCGGAACTATCTTCCTCAACCCGGAAGAACTGGCATTCATCCAAGGCACTGACAGGGGGAACGCCGGGGATACCAAACTCACAAGAATAAGTTCACTCTCAAGACCTTTCTATTGGCACAGTTGTGCCACCGCATTGGCACGCTCATGCCAACGGACTGGCACAGTTGTGCCAATGCGGTGGCACAAGGCATGGCATATAGCATGCTTATTTCTCTCCTATATATTTAGAAGGCGACACCCCGAAGTGTTCCGTAAAATGCTTACGAAGCGTACGGGTATCCGAATAACCGACCATCTCCGTAATCTCCTGAATCGAGTACCGGTTTTCCAGAATCAACGAAGCGGCCTTACTGATGCGAATACTCCGAATCATGTCTATCACAGACAAGTCACTACGCTGCTTTACTTTACGGTATAGCGTAGGCTGGCTCATATTCAGTTGTTCGGCCAACATCTTGACATTGAAGTTCTCATTAGGAATATTCGCCTCTATGACATGGATTAATTGTAACAGAAAAGCGTCTTCCTGTTCCCCTTCTTCCGATTTCTGTTTCAGCATCAAGGCTTTGGTATAAATCCTCTTCAACTGTTCACGCTGCAAAATCAGGTTATCAACTTTCGCTTTCAGGATTTCAGGGTTGAAAGGCTTCATCATATAATCATCCGCCCCGCTACGCGAACCTTGCAGGATGTCCGCATCCTCTGCTTTTGCTGTCAGCATCAAGATAGGAATATGTGCTGTCTCTTGTTGTGAACGAATTTCCTCACAACAAGTAAAACCGTCTTTTACAGGCATCATCACGTCGGAAATAATCAAATCGGGAAGCTTTTCTTTCGCCATGTGTACACCTTCTTCACCATTGCCAGCTTCATATACCGTATATTTGGAAACAAACAAGCTCCGAATGTATTCGCGGACATCTTCATTATCTTCAATGATTAACAGGCTTTTTTTAGCCGCTACATTCTGCATTTCATTTTCCGAAGCTTGCAGAAACAACTCAGTTTTCAAGCCACTCGATTGTTCCACTTCTTCCCGCTGACAATCTACCCACTCACAAGTATCCTTTAAGAAATGCTCTTTCCCCTCAGGGATATACAATACAAATGTGCTTCCTTCCCCCGGCACACTTTCCAACGTGACCAGACCATGGTGCAAATCCATCGTGTTTTTCACAATATGTAATCCGATTCCTATTTTTGTCGAAACTTCCGGCATATTCTCTCCTGTTATGAATGACTCAAAAACATGTTTTTGCAGTTCTTTCGAAATTCCCACCCCCGTGTCCGAAACAGCTATCTGACAATAGCCGTTTCCATCTTTTACCACATAAGAAACAGAAAGTAAGACACTACCTCCCAAAGACGGCGTATATTTAAAAGCATTCGAAAGAAGATTCTGCACAGCAGAAAATATTTTACTCTCATCCACCCAAAACAGAAGTTGTCTGTCTGGCAAGTTTACCTCAAAATGCAAACCTCTGATTTCTGCCATTTGCCGGAATGACTCCGATACATTCTTTATCAATTGTACCAGATCTACTTCCGATACCCGAAGTCTTACCATCCCAGCATCTATTTTTTGCACATACAACAAATGATCAACCAAAGTATGTAACGAAGTGGCATTCTCGTACATGATCCGCAACTTCTTATAGAAAGGATCCAACACAGTACCTTGTTTTATCAATTCCTGCAATGGAGCAAGGATCAAAGTTAGCGGAGTGCGCAGTTCATGAGCAACTCCCGTAAAAAAGTTTTCACGTTCCATACGTATCTGGTGTTCTTTCTCACGTTCCATATTGACGGTCAGTAGTTCATGCTTCATCTGCATTTCACGTTCCAGACGCTTTTGGCGCATTTTCATCAACCGTATGCAATACATTATTCCAACTGACACCAACAAGAATATGAAAACACGAAAAATTAAAGTGTTACTCCAATGAGGAAGAATTACTATTTTCAAAGAAGTCACAGGACCTGCCTGCCCGTCCGGATAAATGCTCCTGACTTCAAATACATAATCTCCGGCCGCCAAATTGGTATATACCGCCTTTTCTCCATCATCAGATATCAACCAACTTTCCTGATAAGGTAAAAGCCGATAGTTATATTTCTGCTGTTCGTTGGAATAGGACAAATTATTAAATATTAAAGCAATGTCCCGGTTAGCATTATTCAATATCACCTGTTCTGTATAAGAAATCATTTTGTCAAGCACAATCTGATTATTTATCTCTTTTCCTATTTCAACGGAGCGATTATCAACTTCCAAACCTGTAATCAAGACCCGCTCATTATTCGGCCAAGTATCTATTTCATTTGGATCAAAATAAGTCAGACTTTGGTTATTTCCAAAAAACAAAGTACCACAACTGAACAGCGCAGAACGATTACTCCCTGCTATATAATAGTTGTAAAAAAGATGTTGATGGCGGCTATAACGTGATATTCCCGAATTACTACCTAACCAGATATGCTCCTTACCATCTTCCACGATACATCCGACAAAATTACTACACAATCCGTCAGCAGTTGTATAAAATTCACAGATTGTATCTTGAGAAGGCGAAAGAATGGCAAAACCATCAGTATAGCCAATATATAAGTTTCCATCTGAAGACGCTAATAATGAACGCACCGAATAGTAATCAAGCTTAAGACTTTCCTCATAGCCTTTACGAACTGCCATATCACCGGAAGCTGATTCTAAAATCCTGCACACTCCCTGTTCACTTGTCCCTAACCATATTGCTCCATCTTCTGTTTGGGCAAGAGCACGTACCCAAATGGCCCCTTTCTCATTCAGCCAACGCTCTATGGGCAATCTCACACAAGTCCCTGTCTGCAGTTCATATAAAAGGAGTCCGTGCTCCGTACCTATCCAAAGCCGTTCTTTCTTATCCATATACAAAGCCCATACAGGAGACTGGTTGACAGCCCCGTCTATTACCAAAGACTGGTTTATAAACTTACCGGATTGGGTGTTATAAACAGTCAGCATACCATTCTTATTTCCAAACCAAAGGTTTCCAGCGGAATCTTTCGACGCACATAATATCGTCTCTTCAGACTTCTCCTTTTTAACATTCATTGCCGAAAAACAAAGTTTTCCATTTTGAATATACGGTGTATCACTCCGCATTATCCCTTTATGAAAGGTAGCCAACCATATATGCCGCTCATCATCCATAAGCACACTACATATTTCATTATGCCTGTCCTGATAATAGCGGTTATAAAACTGGGATCTCAAGTCCGAATACATCACTCCACCGCCATTGGTACCAATCCACAAAACACCATTCGGATCATAAAAGGCAGAAATCATCCTAGTCTCAAGATTCCGATGAATTTGCGTATAAGTGTAGTTATATACTTCTGAAGTCAATTCCTCCTTTTTTTCTCCATCTGGCATCAGTAAAGTATAACCACTCCATGTAGCTGCCAAATAACGGTTATTTCCGATATATATAGTTTCATAAACATCTGTATGGGAAAGGAGATTTTCTTTTCCCGTTCCACCATAAGAAATACGGTCAATATGCCCCGTACATGTATGATAACGAATAATTCCTCTTGCCAAAGTTGAAACCCATACAATCCCTTGCCTGCTCAAAACAGAAGTGATTTGCAATGCTTTTCCATTATCCAGTGAGACTTTTTCACATATTTCCGAAGTATCCGTACAGAATAAAAACAAATCCCCTTTATTAGTTGTCAACCAAATTCTGTTCTTATTTTCCCCATCATAACAAATAGCACTAAAAAAAACATTTTGTTCTGGCAACAAATCGTACTCTTTTTGCAACTCAATACGGACAGTAACCGTATTACTTTCCGGTTCTGCCTGATCCTTCCATCGACATAACAACAATCTATTTCCGGTTACTCCCCAAAAAGAAGATTCATCAATAGGTAATACATGATTGAAGGTATTTTTTTCCATCCTAGAAGCAGAAGATACAGGAATAAAAGCTTCCCGCTTCCGGTTGTAAGCATGAAAAGTACCATTGGAAACGACCCCCAGATAATCATGAGACAAGCGCACAATAACAGAATTCGGGATGTAGCTTTCTTGCAGTTTGAAATTTCTGACAGTCCTGCCATCATAACGGCTTATCCCGTCATTGGTCCCGAACCACATAAATCCATCATCATCTTTATATATGGAAGTTATTGTATTATCAGCCAGACCATCCTGCATCGTCAGTAAACGAATGTCTTTGTCAAAAAAAGCATGCACAAGATTTATCGGGCAACTACTTACAATCAAAATAAAAAGAATTAGATTTAAGTATTTCATCATTTTTTGTTTTGATGCAAATAAACCAATTTATAACCGAATACACAAAAAAAAGTTATAAAGAAATAATGTTTGAATTAAACATGTATACTCAATGAAAAGAATATGCATATCCTGAAAATTCTTATTCACGTACTTTTGCATTTGTAATATAACAACCTTATGTTCAACTTTAATCAAAATGCAATGAGAAGACTTAAATCATTACTCATCATGTTGTTGCTCAGCATTAATATCATGTATGCACAGCAAATCAACATTACAGGTATGGTCACTGACAAAAAGCTCAATGAGCCCATTATTGGTGCCAGCGTGATAGTAAAAGGAAGTACCAATGGAACGATTACCGATTTCGATGGTAAGTTTACTCTTACTAATGTTCAGATAGGAAATATGCTAGTCATATCCTATATAGGTTATCAAACTAAAGAGATTAAAATCACTTCTGAAAAACAATATTCTATTTCCTTGGATGAAGACACCCAGACATTGGACGAAGTGGTTGTAGTAGGATTTGGTACCCAGAGAAAAGCCAACCTGACCGATGCCGTAGCAACCGTAGATACTAAAATGCTGGATTCACGTCCGGTAACCAACTTAGGACAATCTCTGCAAGGTACAGTTCCCGGTCTAAATCTGTCTGTCGGAAATCGGGGTGGTGAATTAGGACAAACACTAGATATCAACATTCGTGGCACTGGTACCATATCACAAGGTTCCAATGCAGCAACTTTAGTGTTAATCGACGGAATTGAGGGAAATATGAACAATCTTAACCCAGACGATGTAGAATCTATTTCTGTTTTGAAAGATGCCGCATCAAGTTCCATTTATGGTTCCCGTGCCGCCTTTGGCGTAATCCTAATTACAACCAAAAAAGGAAAAGCAGGAAAAATCAACGTCACTTATTCGGGAAATGCCCGCTACTATGGTCCCAACCACCTGCCCGACTTAATGAATTCATGGCAGTTTGCCAATTATTTCAATGAAGGTAATGCAAACTCCGGCTCCCCCAATCCCATTTTTGACGCAGACACCATGGATCGTATCCAAAAATATATGAACGGAGAAATCAGCACCAGCACTGTTGCCAATTCTAACGGCAACTGGCAATTCCATGAAAAAGCCAATGACAATGTAAACTGGTACAAAAAACAATATAAATGGTCATGGGCACATGAACACAATCTGAATATAAGTGGCGGTACTGACAAAAGCCAATATTATGTTTCTGCCAATTATTTAAATCAAGACGGAAATTTACGTTTTGGTGAAGATACATATGACCGCATTTCTACAAACGCCAAATTCAATGCACAACCGTACAAATGGCTGGATATTGAGGTTAACACCAAATATGTACATACCGACCTCGATAATCCATTCTATACCGATTTGGACGGTTTGCTTTATCATGATATTGTACGCATGTGGCCTACCATGCCATTTGAAGACCCGAACGGACACTATATGCGTAACGGCAAATTAGCACAATTGACAAATGGCAGCCGTTCGAAAACTAGCAATGATAATGTATATCTGCAAGGCCAATTAGTATTTCACCCGATGAAAGGTTGGAATATTTATGCAAATGCAGGTTTACGCCTTATCAGCCAACTAAAGAGACAAAATTTGAACAAAGTTTATGAATATAATGTAGAGAATGAACCGCTGTTACTTTCATATGGTTCAAATTACACTGCGGGACAAACCGGCGCCATGCAGCATTGGACAAAAGCCAATCATCTGACTACCAGTTTATATTCTGATTATTCTTTCTCCATTGACCAACATATGTTTAAACTCATGGTCGGTGTCAATACTGAAAAATACAACAATCGCTATTTATCAGTCAAACGTATGGACTTGATATCGGAAAATGTTCCGGAAATCGGTTCTGCTACCGGAGAGGATGTTATCAATGAAGCAAGTGCGTATTCATGGGCGACAGCAGGTTTCTTTGGTCGTATCAATTACGATTACTCTAACAAATATTTCTTTGCGGCAAACTTACGCTATGACGGTTCTTCACGCTTCCTGCGCAAAGACCGCTGGGGAGTGTTCGGTTCTTTCTCTTTAGGCTGGAATATAGCCGCTGAAGAGTTCTTTTCTGTAAACAAAGATATCATTAACCAATTAAAGCCACGTTTCTCTTGGGGTACATTAGGAAATCAAAACACTAAATCATATTATCCGATGTACTTACTACAGACCGTCAAAGCTAACGGTGGAAGCTGGTTAATGGGAGATTCCAAACCATCTGTCGCCAATGTTCCTGGAACAATCAGCAGTTCTCTGACTTGGGAGACCGTTAAATCACTGAACGTCGGTTTCGACTTGGGTATGCTGCGCAACCGTCTTACAGTCAACTTCGATTACTTTGTCCGTAAAACACTTGACATGGTAGGTCCCGCATCTGAAATAGCAGGTATCTATGGAACAGGTATGCCACAAACCAACAATACCAATCTCCGCACAAAAGGTTGGGAACTGGCTGTAGCATGGCGCGACCAAATAGGGCAAGTCAACTACAACGTAGGATTCAATATTGCCGACTCACGTTCTTTCGTAGACAAATATCCCAATGCGGACAAATCAATCAAAACCTATTATGAAGGGCAGGAACTGGGAGAAATCTGGGGATATGTAACTCATGGCATTGCCAAAAGCCAAGCAGAAATGGATGAATGGACAGCCAAGAACAATCCTTCCTGGGGTTCAGGCTGGGGTGAAGGTGACATTATGTATACCGACTTGAATAATGATAACGTAATCAATGAAGGAGCCAATACCGTAGATGATCCGGGAGACCGCAAAATTATCGGCAACTCCACTCCACGCTTCCGTTTCGGAATCAATTTGGGGCTAGAATGGAAAGGTTTAGATTTCAGTATGTTCTGGCAGGGAGTGGCCAAACGGGACCTAGCTTTGACAGGAGCTATGTTTTGGGGACTTTCCGGTGGTGAATGGCAATCAACAGGTTTCAAAGAACATTTGGATTATTATCGTCCGGAAAATACAAATTCTGTATTTGGCCCCAATACAGATGCCTATTTCCCCAGAATTTACATGGGCAAAGATATGAACCAAAAAGTACAGACCCGCTACTTGCAAAATGGTGCCTATGCACGCCTTAAAAATATTCAAATAGGATATACATTGCCTAAGCAGATTATCAACAAACTATGTATGCAGAACCTACGTGTATTTGTCAGTGCAGAAAATGTATTGACCATCAGCAGTTTGCCAGGAGGATTTGATCCGGAAACAACTTATTCTGTCTATGGAGATGAATTTTCCGGTAAGACATACCCGCTCCAAAGCACAATTTCATTTGGTATTAATGCAACTTTCTAAACAATCAGAACGCATATGAAAAAGATATTATTATATACATTCATGGTCGCATCAGGCATATTTGCCTCATGTAACGACTATCTGGACTGTGAACCAATTACAAGTGTAAGTACAACAGTCTATCTTTATTCTGAATCAGACCTAGCCGCTTATGCCGCGAAATTCTATAATGACAGCGAAAATGAAAATAATGACGAATATGGAAATATTCTCCCGTCACATGGTTCAGGCAGTTATAACATGGGACTCTTTGATGATGACAATGGGACTGACAACCAAACAGCCGATACCCCCAACAAATTGCTTGTAAAAGGACAATCCTATGTTGGTGACGAAAATCTTTGGTATAAATACTTCCGAAAAATTCGTGCAACCAATTATTTCCTGCAGAGTGTCCCCCAACGTTTTGAGAATGGAGAAATCACGGGTAATGATGCAAATATCAAACATTATATCGGTGAAGTCTACTTTTTCCGCGCCTATATTTATTTTATGGCACTGCGAAATCTAGGAGATTTCCCTATTATAAAAGAAGTGGTGTCCGACGATTATGATGTTATACGCGAAGCATCCAAACGCCGTCCACGTAACGAGGTAGCCCGTTTCATTCTTTCTGATCTGGATAATGCCTACAACTATATGTTACCCACCGCTCCTGTAACCAACCGTCTGAATCGGGATTGTGCAGCCTTGGTAAAAAGCCGCGTAGCCTTATTTGAAGGCACCTGGGAAAAATATCATAAAGGTACTGCATTTGTTCCCGGTGGTCCCGGCTGGCCCGGCGCTACTATGGATTATCTGAAAGACTTCAATGTCAACATTGATTCCGAAATCAGATACTTTCTGGAGCAAGCTGTCGAAGCTGCCGACATCGTGGCCAAAGCTCATCCTATATTAAACAACGATTATTCTGCAATGTTCAACTCAGTAGATTTGAGTGGTATGAATGAAGTTTTGTTATGGCGCAAATATAGTTTGAATTCTGAAGCAACTTCCTATCATTTTGTAGTAAGTTACCTACAGCGTAACGGTGGCGGAAATGTTGCTTTCACACGCTCAATGGTGGATTCCTACCTGATGAAAAACGGTTTGCCGATTTATGCCGACAACTCCGACTATCAAGGTGACGGTTCTTATGAGGATCTATTCACCAACAGAGATCCCCGCATGGAGCAAACCATCCTTAAAACCGGAGATCTCTTATCTGACGGTCCCAACTTGATAGAGTACATAAAAAATGACGGTAAAGGTTATTTCTATCGGGCTCCGATTTTCGAAGGACAGGTTGAAAACAGCAATGCTACTGGTTACTGTCTTCGCAAAGGATTAAATACTTCCGGTAGCATGCAGACCACTAAAGAGTCTTACACCGGATGTCCTATATTCCGCGCAGCAGAAGCTTATCTGAATTATCTGGAGGCATACTACGAATTACATGGCAATTTACAGGGTAACTGTGACACTTATTGGAAAGCTCTCCGTACTCGTGCCGGTGTAGATACAGACTATCAGAATACAATTGATAATACAATCATGGAAAAAGAAAAGAATGATTGGGGAAGTTATTCTACCGGAACCCAAGTGAATACTACATTATACAATATCCGTCGTGAACGTCGGATAGAATTGGCGGCCGAAGGACATCGTATGAATGACTTAAAACGTTGGAGAGCTCTTGACCAAGTAAAGAATATACATATTCAGGGATGTAATTTCTGGGAAAGCATTTACCTGCTGTACACAAATCCTCAACCCGAAGATGCTGCTTCCACACTTGCGAAAATGACATTGACAGAATATGGAACTACGGAAGAAACAGCCAACGTTTCATCACGCAATGACCCATACGCAGAAGGAAAATATTTATTACCCTACCGTAAAAATAAAGCAAATATAGGATTTGACGGGCTTAATTGGAATACCGCCAAATACTTATACCCAATAAGTAACCGGGAATTCCGCTTAACGACCGCAACAGCCGGTTCTGGTGACTTTGACAGTTCCAGTATCTATCAAAATCCGGGATGGAGCAAGAATGACGGTACATTGCCTGTAGGCGATTAGAAACCAAGTCGGTTCTCAGCCAATAGCAAAGAGTACCGAGTTTTGCATCAGTATCAGGGAGGAAAAGTTGTCTTTCACAAAAATAACTTTACCTCCCTATTACAATACATGAAATAATATATGTATCTTTACCCATTATAAACGTCACCATGCAAAAGATAATTTACCTTCTGGAATTTGTCAGCGGAACTATATTTTCGTCGCTGTCTGTTATTGCCCAGCCATCTCCTAATCTTCTTTTCATCATGGCTGACCAATATCGGGGTGACGCTCTCGGCTGTATTGGTAAAGAGCCGGTGAAAACTCCTTGTCTGGATAATCTAGCTTCCAAAGGCATTCTATTTACTAATGCAATCAGCAGTTATCCGGTTTCATCTCCTGCACGAGCCATGTTAATGTCAGGCCTGTATCCACCACACAACAAAGTTACAAGTAACTGTAATTCACAAACTGCACCTTATGGAGTGGAACTTCCACAAGACGTCTATTGCTGGAGTGATGTATTGAAAAACATGAATTATCGTACCGGATATATCGGCAAATGGCATTTGGATTCCCCTTACAAACCTTATGTCAATACCTATAACAATCAAGGGAAAGTAGCGTGGAACGAATGGTGTTCTCCCGAACGCCGCCATGGCTTTGAACATTGGATAGCTTACGGAACATACGACAACCACCTGAAACCGATGTACTGGAATACGACTACTCCAAGAGACAGTTTTTACTATGTCAACCAGTGGGGGCCTGCTTATGAAGCAGATAGAGCCATCGAATATATTCAAAAACAAAAAGAGAGCAAACAGCCTTTTGCTTTAGTCGTTTCAATGAACCCTCCGCATACAGGTTACGAATTAGTGCCCGACAAATACAAGGATATGTATAAAGACCTTGATGTAGAAGCACTTTGTGCAAACCGCCCGGATATACCGCCCAAAGGCACTGAAATGGGCGACTATTTCAGAAATAACATACGCAATTACTACGCCTGTATCACAGGAGTGGACGAACATGTGGGACGTATCATAGAAGCTCTCAAGAACAACGGATTCTTCAACAATACAATTGTGGTATTCACTTCCGATCATGGTATCTGCATGGGTGCCCATAACAATGCGGGAAAGGATATCTTTTTTGAAGAATCCATGCGAATTCCGATGATCATATCCTGGCCTAAGAAGATAGAACCACGCAGAGATGATCATTTAATGATTGCTTTTGCCGACCTATACCCTTCTCTTTTATCTATGATGGGATTCCCAAAAAAGATTCCCGAAACAGTACAAACGTTCGATTTATCTCGTGAGATTCTCTGCAAAAGTAAGAGAGAGATTGTACAACCATATTATTATATACAATATAATAATCATTCCACCGGCTATCGCGGGTTACGCACGGCAACTCATACATTTGTAGTTCATGCTAGTAACGGTGTCATAGACGAAACTATTCTTTATGATCGCACAAAAGACCTTTATCAAATGAATAATATCGCCGGACAATCCCCCCAATTAGTCCGGCAACTCAATAAAAAGCTGAAGGCTTGGCTTATCCAGACCAATGATTCATTCGCTAATTACATAGACCTCTAAATAATCTTATTATCTTACCCCCATAACAAATTAAACCATGCAGAAACAATATCTTATTTACCTCTTACTCTTTTGTACAATTGACTGTTTTGCCCAAAAACAGGAGAAAATAATCCCCACTCCCAAACCTCACCAGCTAAAATGGCACGAAGCCGAATTGGGAGCCGTGTTTCATTATGATTTGCATGTCTTTGATGGTATCCGCTATGGCCAAGGCAACAACCGTATCAATCCTATTGAGGACTATAACATATTCAATCCGAAAGAATTAGATACCGATCAATGGGTACAAGCCGCCAAAGCAGCCGGATGCAAGTTTGCCGTACTGACAGCCACCCATGAAACCGGATTCGGGCTTTGGCAAAGCGATGTCAATCCGTACTGCCTGAAAGCTGTCAAGTGGAGAGACGGAAAAGGGGATATAGTCCGTGATTTCGTCAATTCCTGTCGTAGATATGGCATTCAACCAGGCATTTACGTAGGTATCCGCTGGAATTCCCTATTGGGAATACACAACTTCAAGGCTGAAGGTGAGGGGGAATTTGCCCGGAACCGTCAGACATGGTACAAACGCCTTTGTGAGAAAATGGTAACAGAGCTTTGCACACGTTATGGCGACCTCTATATGATATGGTTTGACGGTGGAGCCGATGACCCGCGTGGCGACGGTCCCGATGTAGAACCAATCGTGAATAAATATCAGCCGGAATGTCTTTTCTATCATAATATCGACCGTGCCGATTTCCGTTGGGGAGGCTCGGAAACGGGTATGGTAGAATACCCCTGCTGGTCTACTTTTCCAGTTCCCTGTTCACACCATAAACGCATAGAAAGCAACATCGACCAATTAGAACTGTTGAAACACGGTGACAAAGATGGAAAGTACTGGGTGCCCGCTATGGCGGACACGCCATTAAGGGGAGCGAATGGACGTCATGAATGGTTTTGGGAACCGGATGACGAGAATAATATTTATCCGTTGGACGTCCTGATGGATAAATATGAAAAATCCGTAGGACGAAATGCTACCCTTATCCTCGGATTAACCCCCGACCCCACCGGGCTTATCCCTGCCGGAGACGTACAACGACTGAAAGAGATGGGAGAAGAAATAGACCGCCGTTTTTCCTCGCCCATTGCGCAAACGTCAGGACAAAAAAAGATCCTGACTCTAAATCTCGGAAAGAAACAAACCGTAAGTTACTGTATCATCCAAGAAAATATAAAAAATGGAGAACGTATCCGCCAGTATAAGATAGAAGCAAGAATAAATGGAAAATGGAAACCTGTCGGCTCAGGAGAATCCGTTGGACACAAACGTATCGAGAAGTTTGAACCGATAGAAACAACCGAACTAAGACTTACCATTCTCAAGTCTATCGCATTACCGGACATCATCAATTTTAGTATTTATTCCGCTAAATAAACAAATTCCGAGAACTGAACAGTCAAGAATACATAAAGATAAAATTTAATAATTCCCCCATGAATAAAAAGAAACTATTCCCCCTCGCACTTGTGCCCCTCGCAGCAACCAGCCTGCAAGCACAAAGCAATGTACAAACAGAACGTACGGACAAACGCCCGAACATCATCCTCTTTATGGTGGATGATATGGGATGGCAGGACACTTCACTTCCTTTTTGGACACAAAAAACGCATTACAACGAGCTGTACGAGACTCCGAACATGGAACGGCTGGCACGCCAAGGAATGATGTTCACCCAAGCGTATGCCAGCAGTATCAGTTCTCCTACCCGATGCAGCCTCATCACCGGAACAAATGCCGCACGCCACCGTGTTACCAACTGGACACTGCAAAAGAATACGATGACAGACCGCAAGGACAGTCTGCTGGCTGTGCCCGACTGGAATTATAACGGTGTCAGCCAAGTGCCCGGCACTAATAATACTTTTGTAGGGACTTCTTTTGTAGAACTGCTGAAGAACAGCGGTTATCATACCATCCATTGTGGAAAAGCCCATTTCGGTTCCATTGATACTCCGGGAGAAGACCCGCACCACTGGGGATTCGAGGTAAACATAGCCGGACACGCAGCCGGCGGACTTGCCAGCTATCTGGGAGAAGAGAATTACGGGCATACCAAGGATGGGAAACCTGTGTCATTGATGGCTGTTCCCGGATTAGAGAAATATTGGGGAACAGAGACATTTGTAACGGAAGCGTTGACCCTGGAAGCTATCAAAGCATTGGATAAAGCAAAAAAGTATAATCAGCCTTTCTATCTGTATATGTCACAATATGCTATCCATATTCCTTTGAATAAAGATATGCGTTTCTATGAGAAGTACAAGAAAAAAGGCATGACCGACCATGAAGCCGCCTATGCCACTCTTATCGAAGGAATGGACAAGAGCCTGGGCGATTTGATGGACTGGTTGGAAAAGAACGGAGAAGCCGACAACACCATTATCATCTTTATGAGTGATAACGGGGGGCTTGCTTCCGAATCCTATTGGCGCGACGGAAAGTTGCACACACAAAATCACCCGTTAAACAGCGGGAAAGGTTCTACTTACGAAGGTGGTATCCGCGAACCGATGATAGTCAGTTGGCCGGGAGTAGTAGCTCCGGGCAGTAAATGCGACAACTACTTACTGATTGAAGACTTCTACCCCACTATTCTCGAAATGGCAGGAGTCAGGAAATATAAAACGGTTCAGCCGATAGACGGAGTCAGCTTTATCCCTCTATTGAAGCAAACGGGTAATCCATCCAAAGGACGCAGTCTTTTTTGGAATATGCCCAACAATTGGGGAAATGACGGGCCGGGCATTAACTTCAACTGTGCAGTCCGCAACGGAGACTGGAAATTGATTTACTATTATGGCAGCGGGAAAAAAGAATTATTCAATATCCCGAATGATATAGGTGAAAGCAATGACCTCAGTACACAACATCCGGACATTGTAAGAAAACTATCTAAAGAACTAGGTAACTACCTGAGGAAAGTAGACGCACAGCGTCCAACCGTCAAAACAACCGGAAAGCCCTGCCCGTGGCCGGATGAAATCAATTAGCTCACTCTATAGAAGAATGCTCTAAACATAAAGTGTGGCGGGAAGTGTGGATTTATTCCACACTTCCCGCCACACTTTCCACACATTCCCCATTGCTTTCCACATACACTCATTATCCAACATCGCCGCTATATCCCTATTTATCAACCATTTACAATCTTCTCACATTCTTTGGCACGTACTTTGACCTTTAATTAGACGTTACCGTAATAGCAACAACCAATTCCTTAACATAAAAAGTAGAGAATTGAAAACATATGTCTAATTATCATTAAAGCAAACGATTATGAAAAAATTAGTATTAGTAGTAGCAATGTTTATGTTTGTTTGTGGTGGTTCATTCCTTGTCAAGGCTCAGAACCCCTCAGAAGCTGTGACAGCCCAGACAGGAGTTAATGCCGCACTTATCGTTAACGATACAGTAGTGAAAGATACTGTAACCAAAGACGAACCTGTGAAAACGGAACTGAGTGCACCAACCACTTTTGTCAATGATACAGTTGTCAATGACACTGCATCCAAAGACAAACCGGCTGAGCCTGTCAAGGAATGACCTTGCCAACAACAAGCAGGACATAGTCTGCCGAATAATAGTAAGCACACTACAACAAAAAAGCCATCCCTACTTCGTCTATTCCAGGGATGGCTTTTTTTGTAGTGTACTTATCCGTTCTTATTCCACAGTCAGTATCGGGTCTGCTTTCCAAGTAGAAACCACATTTGCAGCTTCCGCTTCAAAGCTCTTCTCAGCCAAAGAAACAAATGTTTTAGTATTACCGTTTCCGTTGTTAAACAGCCAGTTGGCAATCAGTCCGTCCTTATCCTCATTCAGAATCTTACCACTTTGCACAGTAATCTGTTCATCTGATAAAGCAGTAGTCCATATACGGGCGTAACTGATTGCGCCATTCAAACGGCGCTTACCATCAGACTGGCCGATAAAGAAGTTGGAAGTCAAATCCACCTCTTTCAATTTATCAGGTTCACCATTCGAGAGTTGCAGAGTTTCTTTCTTACCGTTCACATACAATGCAATCCGGTCACTTCCACTCTTGCTGTCATCCAATACCACAGCGACATCATACCATCGGTTTGTTTCTATTCTTGTCAAGCCTTCATAACGGATACCTCCCTTATCATCTGCTGACAGTTGCAAGAAGCGTTCCTCGTTATTATTACCATTCTTATGAACATCTACACGCAATAGAAATTTCTTCTCTATCCCCATCACTGTATTAATCTGCGCATCCCCACTTCCATTCAAGGATTCGATATTGAAACGAGCCTCAAATGTAATCGTATTCAGACTCTTCAATGACTCGTCCGCCACACCATTATAAGTAAACGGTACTTTGAAATAGTTGCTGGTGCCCAAATTAACTACCTTATCCGCCAATACAACAGTTACGGTCAAAGGCAATTCTTGTTCCGCCTGGTCTCTCACATATACCGTAGTCACTCCGGCCTTCTTACCAATCAAGTTGAAACGGGTATCGTCTACCTGCTGTATATCCACAATCGAATTATCTTCGGCTGTCAGGGTATAACCGCCATTCCCCTTTTCTACGGTAACCATCATTTTATTATTCACACCGACTCTCGGAGTCAGATTGGAAACATCAATGGAAATAGGATTCACTGTTACTTGAACCGTGGCTTGCTTTCCCTTATGGTCAGTGAAAGTCACTGTCGTATGCCCATTCTTCAATCCTGTTAACGTATAGAAAGGACGGAACACATCTGTATTAATCATCCTGACCACAGTTTCGTCTTCAACAAAAAAAGAAAGTTCATCATTACTGGAGAAGTTTCCCATGCTGACAATCAACTGCTTTTCATCCCCCACTTCCAATGTAACCTGCGGTTCATTCACTTCCAGTTCAAAAACTCCCACATTCACAGAAATATCGGCCACCACTCCCTCACCATCTATTACTTCCACGGTAGTGGCTCCATTCTGAGAGCCACTCTTTATAGTAATCTGTTCACCGGAAACGGAAGCCGTCGCAATAGCAGTATTAAAACTTTTCACTGAATAGTTTCCGTTTCCTACCACGATATTCACCTTAACCTCTTCGTTCTGTCCGATACGTACCACCGGTTTGTTCACTATCACTTCAATCAGGTCTTTTGCACCCTCATTATCATCATCGTCGTCACAACTAATTAGAGTGAATGACAATACCGACAAGAGCAACAGCCCCATATATGTATAGATTCGTTTCATCTGATTTTCTTTTTAAAGTTATACATTCTATCGACTTACCATCCGGGATTTTGTTCAATAGACGGTGTCTTCTGCAATTCACTCCGGCGAATCGGGAACAGATAATGCTGAATGGAGAACGTACGTTCTTCCACACAGAAACGTTCCATTCTGTATTTCACGCCATCCACCGTTATAGCACCGTTCTCATCCTGTACCGGACGCATACCGTTAACCATTCTCTGGCAACGGGGTAATGCTCCATTATTAGCCGCCCAGTACTTCTGCGTACGCTTTGAGTTATCACTTCCGCTGGATTTCCAAAGACTCTCTTTTGCCAGTTCTTCCTTACTCGTCGGTTCCAGATACAAGCGGCAAGTCCAGGGACGTTTCCCCTCATAGAAGAGTTCCACACGACGTTCGCGTTGAATATATTCGCGCATCAACTGCTGATTGGTCTTAACTTCCGGCGGCATCGGTTTCATGAACGAACGTTCGCGGACGGTATTTACCAGTTTATAAGCCCCATCCAAATCCTCTCCCAATTCATTGCAAGCCTCTGCATAAATATAGATAAACTCAGGCAGACGCCAGATAGCAGGCGCATTGATGCTGAAGTTACCGGATTTGTTCCAGGACTCCTGTTGGAATTTACGCAAGTAATATCCGGTAGTAGTAGCATTAGTTGCTCCGATCTTATCAGAACCACTGGCAGTATTCAGTGTTTTCGATTCATTCTTATTGTTACGGTAAGGAGCACCGTGATAGATAATATCCCGATAGAAACGCGGGTCACGAGTTCCTTTCACATACGGATTTGCATCATCATAACCGCCTTTGCGCGCTTCCGCCGAATATACAGGATAACCGTAATCACCTACGATATATTCATACTCGTCCACCTGTTCCTGCACAGGCTGCTGACGGGAACTTCCTTCGCGGCTTGGCGGATAAATATCGCCCTGCCAAGCCTGATCCTTGCTCTTCGTCATAAAGAACACATACTCATTGGCAAACGCATCCATATCATAGAACATATCCCACAGGCGGGCATACACACGGCTATCATTCAAGTTGCCGTCCGCCGGATCCTTGAAATCGTTTGCGTCATGTTTCATATAAAGAGAATAACGCTTTGTGCCTCCAACTTCAAAATCCAGTACAGCCTTAGCCGCTTCCTTTGCCCTTCTCCACCGGTTGATGTCATACGTATATTCATTCTCGAACACACGGCGCAAATTGTAACCATATTGGGAAGCCCCATTCCACAACGGAGTTGCCGCTATCCAGCGGACAAAGGAAATCAATCCCAGGCAAGCCCCCTTATCCACACGCCCGAAGTTTTCAGAAGTCTTCACATATTTATTAGGCACCATACCATACGCAGTCTGCGCGTCCGCAACAATCTTTTCCACCATTGCATGAGCCGATTCTTTCTTGAAATCCATATTATCTCCAGCACGAACTACATAGTCAATATACGGAGCTTCCCCGTACATACGCAACAGCAGCATATGGAAGTAACCGCGCATAAAATACATTTCTCCGATACGATTGCGCAAGTCACCGTCCTGTTGGGGATTATCGGGCGTATTATATTTCTGTACATTTTCTATAATCAGATTCGTTTTACGGATTCCTTCATACAGGCTTTCCCAATACTGACCACAGCTACCCGGAAGGGAGTTCGGATTCCAGGCACCGTTATTGAAGTTATTCGTAATATTCCCTTCTACATTTGTACCTTCACACTCGTCTGTGATAGCACTGTTGCTGAAGTGTTCGAAAAACACCAGCGGACGGTCGGCCTTCTTTGCATTGGCATACACATCCGATACCAATCCGTTCACTTTCTCGTAACGGGCAAATACATCCGCTTCCGTAATGTTGTCGTCATCATCCCGGTCGAGATAATCGCTGCACGAGGTGAAAGACAACGCCAGGAGTGATAAAGCGATTACTGAAAATCTATATAACTGTTTCATGTTTCTATACTGTTTTTAGAATGTAATATCAATACCGAAGTTGAATACCTTTTGAATCGGATACCAGGAAGCACCGTCACCGGACTTCGTTTCCGGATCGATGTCCACATCACCTAATTTATCAAAAGTCAACAGATTCAAGCCCTGCACATAAATACGTGCCTGCTGCACATGGAACTTACGCAACCATTTAGGCGATACATTATAACCGATTTCCACATTCTTCAGACGAAGATAGGAAGCATCATACAGGAACAGACTGCTGTTTCCATTCTTATTATTATCATGTGTTCCGTAGTGCAAAGCCGGATATTTTGCCGTAGCAGCCGTTTCCGGTGTCCAACGGTCGAGATGCATCTTCTTCACACGACCGATCTTATCTTGTTCGAACTGCGGGAAGTCAAATACAGCAGCTCCATTTAACAGGATAGATGTTTTGGTGGCTCCCTGCAACAATACACTAAAGTCGAAATTCTTATACTGGAATCCGAAAGGAATACCGAACATAAGCTCCGGACTACGCGGATTTCCCATAGCAGTACGGTCTTCATCGTCAATCACACCATTGCGATCCAAATCCTTGTAAACCACATCTCCCGGAATTAACTGCCCCCATGGCTGATAACCGATTTTATTCAAGCGGTCGGCTTCTTCCTGATTGGTCACAAAGTGATCGAATACATAAACAAAGTTCTCATACAGGCGCTTGCCGGTTTCTTTACGCCAGGAGTTCTTGCGAGCTACTTCCGCCTTATATTCCAGACGGTTGCGGGAGAAAGTCAGATTCGGACGAATATAATAACGGAAATTCTTTCCTATCTTGTCGTTCCAACTCAATTCGATGTCCACACCACGGTTGCTGACCTCACCCAAATTCTGTAAAGCCGCATCCTTACCTACAATGTCCGGATATCCCATGATACCGTCACTATTCATATCCGTAATTATATCGAACCGATATTCATAGAAAGCATCGACAGTCAATGCCAAACGCTGGTTCAAGGTAGTAAAGTCAATACCTACATTCAACTTGCGGGCTTTTTCCCAAGTCAGACTTTCGTTTGCCAGTTTTCCTTCGGAAGTCCCTCCCACGTTCGTTCCGAAATTATTGCCGAAATCATAGCCGCTACCGCTACCGTAGAAAGCTAAATAAGGGAAACGGCTGCTCACATTGTCACTACCTACCAGACCATAAGAGGCTCTCACTTTCAAGAAGTCGATCCAGGAAGCCTTCTTCATAAAAGCCTCTTCCGAAATCACCCAACCGATAGAACCTGCGGGGAAGAATCCGTAACGTTTGCCCGGAGCGAAGTTTTCGGAACCATTGTAACCGAAGTTGAACTCCATCAAGTACTTCTGATTATAATAATAGGCAAAACGTCCGGTAATACCTTGGCTATGATAAGCCAGTTCATTATTAACAGTACGGTTGCCACGGTTTGCCAATAACATGGCTGTAAGTTCGTGACGGTCGTTAAACATACGGTTATAGTCCACACGTGCCTGTATATACGTCCGTCCGTCGGAAGCATTATGGCTGAATCCGTTGCCGATAGTCTGATCAATGTCGTATTTATTACCAGTCTTGTAAGCACCGGTATAATGTCCGCCCGCCATATAGGCATCCGAACCTTCAATCGGCATAAACGTTGCATATTTCGGATATTCACGGTATCCGTCCTTGTAAGTATCCAGCTTGCGGTTAATCCAGCGTCCTTCTGAAGCATCATAGGAGAACATCACTTCCGCTTTCAGCCCTTTTGTCAGGAATCCCATATCCAGGTTCATGGCAAAGCTACCGTTCAGATAAGTATTCTTTTCATTCAGATAACCGGTGCGGCTCAATTCACCTAATATATTATAGCGATAGATGTTGTCCCCATAAAGCATGCCCCGGGAATTCTGCTGAATATATTCTTCATTCTGCGGATGCGAGTTCTCCTCTACCAAGATAGGCAGATACGGCGGTTGTGTAGCACAGATAGTCATCAGTCGTCCGGCGGTAGTACCCGGTGCATTGCGGTCGGTAATACGGGCACCCAGGTCGAGACGTGTACTCAGATAACGGTTAATATTAATGTCGATATTCGAACGGAAGTTATAACGGGTAAACTTAGTCTGCGAATTATATTCACCTGCATTCGAATATTTGTAGTTACCGCCTTGTGAAAAATAATTAGCCAGCACATAGTAACGTACTTTGTCCGTACCGCCACGGATAGAAAGGCTGACATCTTCCTGCATACCCGGCTTAAAGGCAAAATCATAATAATCCCAGTCATACCCCAGCCCGTCGGAGTTGTCTCCTTTGGCACGGCGGAAGTTGTCTATAGCCTGTTGAGAGAAAAGATTCAGACTGCTAATGTCTGCACCTGTCATCTTGGCGTCATTCAGTCTCGCTTCATTGTATAAGGTAGCATAATCGGCAGAGCCCAGATATTCGGGGAATCCGATGGGTTGGTTGATACCGACAGAGGCTTTCAGGTTCACGGTTGCTTTCTCGGCAGCCTTACCACGTTTGGTTGTGATAACGATTACACCGTTCGCACCACGGATACCATAAGCGGCAGTCGCAGAAGCATCCTTCAGAATAGTGAATGTTTCAATCTCGTCCGGTGCCAGATAACTCATGTCACGTTCGATTCCGTCGACAATGACAATAGCACTCTGATTACCGTAAGTAGCTTTACCACGGATGAACAATTCACTTTGGTCAACACCCGGCTCACCACCGGCATATTGGTTCACAACCAAGCCCGGCAGACGTCCGGCAAGTGCGTTGTTGATATTGGCAGTCGGACTTTGCGTCAGGTCTTTCGTTGTGATGGTAGCTACCGAACCGACCATTGTTTCCTTGCGTTGCTTGGTGTAACCTACCACCACAACTTCCTGCAAGGCTTTCGTATCTTCTTGTAATAAGACAGTCAAGTCCTTCCTGGTACCGGGAACAATCTCCTGCGGCTGATAACCCAAGTAAGAAAACACCAGCGGAGCTTCCGCATACGGTAACCTCAACGTAAACTTACCATCCATATCCGTAATCGTTCCTGCATTGGCTACTCCTTTTACCACAACAGACACACCAATCAGCGGGTCATTTGTCGTCTTATCCAATACCGTACCCGATATCGTTATCTTATTGTTTTGCGAAGCCTGTGTCCTTGCGGTTCTGCCTGTCTGCGCCATACTTTGTACAGGGATACCTGCCAGCAGAACGCAAGAAACAGCCATCAGACAAATATTTCTTTTTATATGTATCATTTTTATTTCCGATTTTCTATGTGTAATGAATCAATCTTATTCCCCTGCTTTCTTCCCGAATTCCGGGCCTACCCAGTTGGCCTCTTCAGAAGCTTTTCCCTGTACCCAGTCCTCATAACGGGCACGTATTTCAATCATTGTCGCTCCGGGAACCTCCGCATTCAAAGAAATCGTCAAACGGTCTTCGCTGTTATCACGGTTGCCGAATGTCGGGGCTTTCGCCCAATCGTATTCCCATACATAATATCCTTCCGGATGTGCCAGCGTCCAAAGCACATCGGAGCAACTGCGTAATGCGGCAATAAACTTATTTCTGGTCTTTTCCGGATAAACACTGCTGACGGGTTGTTTCACCATATCCAGGAAATAACGGACAAAGATTCCCCGGAACAAAAGATTATCACCGGAATTACCCTCCCCGCTGAATACCGGATAATTGGAATCCATTTTCTTATTCACCTGATAAGAGCCGAAAGCGACAGCATTACGGAGATATTCCTCTTCACCCGTGGCATTGTAAAGTTCCAGGGCAGATGCCATGAAAGTTCCCTGATTGTAAGACAGAGCCACTTTATCCGGGTCACCCGGAGTACCGTCATCTCTGATTCCCAGGTTATCATATACCTGTCCGGTTGATGTGTCACACAGATAAGCAGTCATCCAGTTGTACACCTCTTTGGCAAAGTTGAGATAATAAGCCGCCTTATCCTCCCATCCTTCTTTGGCTTCTTTGACAGTCAGTTTGTACAGTTTCATAGCCAGAAGACAACCGGGACCGTTTGAACAAGCCATACGTGAAGCCGGCGCATCCGTTTTCCATGCCATGCCGCCTACTCCTTTATAGTCATTCTTGGCTCCCTTGATATGATCCCACATTTTCATCAGGGCGCTGTAATAGTCTTCGTCGCCCGTCAGCTCGTACACCCGCAGGCAAGCCAATGCCATCCACTCCATATCATCATAGAAGTTGTTCCAGAAGTCCTTGCCACCATAACCGCAATGCTCATTCCAGTCGTCGAAGGCCGGAAGGAACGGTTTCATTATATTTTCATACAAATCGGCCTGGTAGGCAGGGTCATCCGCATGACGGATATAAGCGTCGATGACTATATCAAGCGCATGTCCCTGCGACCATCCGCCGCTGCCCCCCGTACTTGTCGGTTCTCCAGTTTCCGGTGTATTCGGTTTTTCCCAATAAATGCTTCCGCAGAAAGTATTCCGTCCGCCGGCATTCTCAAAGAAATATTTGATGTAAGTTCCTGTACTTGTATTGGCAGCATCCGTCCAGTTTACATCCGACACATATTCGCCGGATGAACTCCCTTTGTAGATGTCACTCAATTCGCCATCGTCACAGGCAATGCACATAGACAATGTGGCAACACCGCCCAACAAGAAAGCCTTTTTCGATAATGATACTATATAGTTCTTCATATTATTATTCAGTTTTAATCTTCATTTGTTTCTGAAGCTACCCACCGATGAGTATAAACTCCAAATTCAGCATTGAAATAAAGGGTGACATCCGTTTTCACCGTTGCGTAAAAGACTTCGTTCTGCTCGCTACCCCATTGAAGCAGTTCGTCACAGAAACGGAAACTGTAATCCCAAGGATCCGTACCTAGTGCCAGTTGATATAAATTATAATAGCTGTTATCAGTATCCAAATGCGGTTGCCCTTTATCTCTGTCCTTGTGTCCCCAACGATAAGTGGTTCCGTTTATCTCCATCTTAAAGCTATGGCGCGTTTCACCGCTTCCTGCCCAGCCTTCTTTCTTTTTCCGGGCTATATAATCTCTCACGCCCCATTTACCATATCCCTGATAATCGAAGTTCTTTCTATATCCTCCCGAATGGTTGTAGAGATAGACTTCCCCGATTTCATCATAACTGATTGTCTGTTCGCCCATATTGATTGTAATGCGATAAATACCTGATGCAGGAACTGTCACCGTATATTCCTCACCGTCATTACGTTCACGCAACATTCCGTTTCCATCCACATAATAATAACATTTACGTCCTTCGACAGTAGACATGAATACAAATGGCTGGTCGGCTTTCAACTGAGTGAAAGATTGATAGATTCCTTCATTCTGGCGAAGCATCTGCTGTGCAACTGATTCGTCTCCATCATCTTCCGTACCTATACCAGTAATGTAAACCGGCTCATTTTCCGAAGGCATATCATCAATACCGTCCATCATAAATATCACGAAATAACCTTCCAACGTACTGAGTGCCTGGTCAAGCCCACAATAAGCACGTACTTTCCAACGCAACGTCCCGTTCGTATTGCAACGGAACTTGGCAAGTTTGCCAATCGTATTTACCTGATAATGCGTCAAGGTTAGCTGAGGCTCCAAGCCGTTATTGTCGGAAAAGATGGTTTCTACCGGCTTTGTAAAATCACCACCGACAGTATCTATCAATACTTCGTAACGATATACTGTATTACCATGTTTCTCGGTAGGCGTCCATTTCAGAATGATGTCCGTCAGCGAAGCTCCCGAAAGCACCACACGTTCACCGCTTGCCATAGCATCCATCGTACGGACAGGTTCTGGCGGAACAATCGCTTCATAATCGTCCGGATCGAATCCCGGATTCAGTTCATTGTCACAAGCCGTCACTCCGATAAGAAAAAACAGCAGGGCAAATTTGATTAGTTTCTTTGTTATCATATTGTTTCTCATATTATTATATTCCTTGTTTTAGTATGAATGAGGACATTCAATCGGGTCAAAACGGCTCTTGTCTCCACCATAAGTTGCCGGTAAAGTTGATTTTTCAAAACCTTTTTCTTCATTTCCAAAAGCCTGCCTGTAAACATAGCCATCCAAGTCTGAACCACCACTACCCCAGTTCTCAAATTTTTCTGTTTCTCCGGTTCCTTTGGAAAGCACCCAATAGCCAATCAAATCCTGATTTTCTCTTGCTTCCTCTTTGGTGAAAAGCTTGCACAAGTCTCGTTTGATCTCCGCTTCCGTACGAATCGTTTTCCACATTCTGGCCTGATACACCTTACAGTTAGCATATCTCCAGTTGTCTCCTGATCTTCCTATTAACAAAGCCTTATCTCCTCCACCCATATCTGCGAGATTCAATGTATGATTAGGTTCTGCATCAGCGTAATTGCCGGCAGGCTCCAATTCCTCTTTGACTCCATTAATATACATAGTATAAGCATCTTTTGCCTTAGACTGACTACCGTCATATACCACAGCTATGTGATACCACTTCCCGTTATTCTGCCGGTCCGAGCCCATAATCTGTTTACTTCTGAAACGGGGGTCACCATCTGCCTTAATCTTCTTGGTGGCCAATTCAAAACGCAAACTAGTATCTTTTCCACCTTCACAACGAAGTAGGAATACACTCTCCAAACCGATAAACGACTGCAAAGAGCGAGACGAGGTCGGATAGAAAACAATCTCAAAAGTCAGCTTATCCGTACTTTTCACCCATGCCCCTTCAGCTGTTTCTGCATATTTTTTGATATCAATATGTAAATATCGGTCCTGTTCCAATCTGGAAGCCACAGCATTGACAGTTACCGGTAATTCCAGTTTTTGCCCCGCATCGTCTGTTATCGTCAAAACAGTTGTTCCCATCCATCTTGCTTTTACCGTAAGCTTCCCTGTTTCATCTATAGTTGCAGATTCCAAACACTTCAAATTGTCTTCTGATAAATCAACCAATTTATATCCACCATTTCCACGGGATACAGTCACCTCTTTAGATACTTCAAATCCATTTAGAAATAACGAAGTTGCATTATCTTCCAACTTAATTTCGTATGGATTGACTTTCACCGCAATTTCTTTTGACGAACCTTTCTGGTCGGTCACAATCACCTTTACATCCCCTCTTGCTTTCGGCTTCAGCGTAATCAGATTCTCTTTTTCAGTAGCTTCTACAATGGTAGCTTCCGTAGTCGGTTCGCCGTCTCCCACCTGATAAGTAAAGCTATATCCGCCATTCCCTTTCTCAATCGCTATATACTGAGACTCAGCATCCGGCTCCGCAAAAACTGCTTCATTGGTTTTCAACGTCAAGTCAACGATATTCACCACCACAGGAATAACTACCGTCTTGCCTTTCTTATCAGTAACCGTAATATCTACGGGGTCTGTTCCTGTTTCAAATTTGGCGGTCACGGGGAACACCTGACCGGAAAGCTCGCCCACTTCAATATACTTGTCAGCGCCTTCGGGAATAGAAATCTCATAATCTCCGTTACCAGTCAGGATTTTCACCATTCGCTTTTCTCCGATAAACAAGTCGAAGCCTTCTTCCGGTACATCTGCCGTCAAGTCCCAAAGCTTGGCTATCTGAACCTGGATTCTAGCTACTTTCTTGCGTCCGTCTACTACCAATACAGTTGTTTCGATGCGGTTATTTTCTTCAAGATGGCTATTCTCCGTTGCTTTAATTGTTACTTTATTACCATTGATGACAGCCGTCGCAACACTTTCATCAAATGGTTTCACATAATAATCTCCATTACCGGAAGTAATACCTACCGTAATTTCGTCTCCTTGCAGTAGTGTCACCGAGTTATTATCGACCACCAAATCAGTCGCCGGCTTCACTTCCTGTTCTTCTTTATCATCACTACACGAAACCATAAAAAATGGAAGGGTCAATGCTGATAGGAATAAAAAACTAAGTTTCCTTTTCATTAGATTAAAGATTAATAAATTAATACTTTTCAAGTTCATCTACTTAAAAATTTCGATGAAGCAAAGATAAAATCAGTGAACTCTACCAAAAGAAATCCAACTGCACTTTTTTACCTTTTGGCACGGATACTTACCATATTAACACGGAAATTTACTTCCTCTTTTTCTATCTTAAACATACGTCAGAACATATTACAGAGCCGTTTCTCATCCTCAAAAGGCAGAAGAAAGCGAAAGCCGGAGCAAGCACCCTGCCACAAGCTACTGCCGGACTTCTTCCAGATGTTTCATCCGAAACTCTTTTGGCGTGCACCCGTACTTTTCACGGAATACTTTGAAGAAAGTTACCTTATTGGAGAACCCGGAATCGAACACGATTTCATCAATCGTCTTTTTAGTCGTCAACAACAAATCCTTCGCGATATGCAAACGACATTCCTTTATCAAATCCGTCGGACTGTCTTCGCCTATTTCTTCCATTTTCCGGTACAGGCTGCGCGGACTGATTGCCAGCCGGTCGGCAATATAACGAGGGGTCAGTTCTTTGTTCGTTATGTTATCATTGATAATCTTCAGAACAGACTGAAGGAATTTCTTCGACTCCTTATGTGTCAGCTTACCGTCCGACTTTTCAAAAGAACTGATAGGCGAACTGAAGTAGTTCTTCAGCACCTCTTTCCGTTCCATCACCTGCCCCACCGATATACGGAGATATTCCGCATTAAACGGTTTCGTGATATACATCTCCGCACCTGCCGAAAGCGCCGCCATCTGTTCTTCCATCTCATGCCGCCCGGATACGATTATAATAGGGATATGAGCCGTTTCCTTCACCGCTTTAATCCGTTTCGTGAGCTCAATGCCACTGATTCCCGGCATCATGACATCACAGATTATCACATTCGGATACACTTCGTTCATCACCTGTTCCACCCGTTCGGGGTCTTGCAGGGTGACTACATTAAAATCACCGGAGAAGATTTCTCCGATAAACCACAGCATCTCTATCTCATCATCGACTACCAGTAAAGTAGGGCGCATCTTATCAAATTCATAATGAGGGAGCTTCAGGATAGATTGCGTATCTATCTTCGGGATATATTCCGCAGTAATCCGTTTTGTTGCCGGCACTCCGACGGTCGGTTCCATGACGGGCAAGGTCAATGTGAACATCACCCATCCGTCAGAGGTATTTTCCACTTTCAGCGTACCGTTCAGCAACTTCGCCATATTGTATGAGATGGCAAGTCCGAGCCCGTTGCGGGAGAAGTTCTTCTCGTCCTGATTTTCAAAGTTATCCAAAATAGAATAACGGTTGAAGATATGCTGAAAGTCTTTCTCCTTGATGGTACTTCCTTCATTGGCTACGCGGAGCACCAATAGTCCTTCTCCGGTTGTATCCACTTCAATCTTAATGCTCAGCCCATCGGGAGTATATTTGAATGCATTCGAAATCAGGTTGATAATAATCGTATTCAGAAAACCTTTGTCCGAGTTCCAGGACACGTGTTCGGGTATCTTGCTCAGGAAAGTAATGCTCCTGGATTTCGCCATTTCAACAAAGGTTTTAGCTATACCCTTCACGATGGACGATACATTTAACGTTTCGATGCGCACTTCCCTGTTACCTGTCTCGATACGGCGGAATTCAATCAGTTCATGAATCAGATTATTCAGACGTTCGGCGTTGGTTTGAATCATCTGCACGTAGTCTACTACAAATTTACTTAGTCCGTTGGATGAAAGGATTCGTCCGCAGGGGCCGTAAATCAAGGTCAGTGGAGTGCAGAATTCATGGGCGATATTGGTAAAGAAGCGGAGTTTGGATTCAAAGACATTCTTTTGGTGGCGTTTCTCTATTTCGTTCAGCAGTTCCTGCTTTTTGCGTTTGGAACGTAGAATAAACGAACGCATCAACAAAGCAACTATCAAAAGCAGGCACAAGGCGTAAATCAGATACGCCCACCAGGACGCATACCACGGGTCGCCGATACGGATGACCAAAGAGTAGACATCACTTTCTTTATCAAAGACACTATTATAATATTTCACCAGCAACGTATATTCGCCGGGAGCCATATTCGTAAAAGAGACTCCGCTCTCCGAACCGTTGTTCACCCATTGGTCACTTAGCCCTTTCAGTTTATAGAAATAGGTACAGTTGTTACCATTCAGATAGTCTACGGAAGCAAAAGAGACTGAGAAGAAGTTTTGGTCGTACTGCAAGTTGAGGACTTCCGTGCCCTTTTTCCGGGTGAGAAATTCACCCAGGTTATATTGCTCACCGAAGATAGACAGCTTGTCGAAATAGACGGGCGGCATATAAAGCTGCTCGGGACGGCCATCTGCACGGATGGCTACGAATCCATTGATTCCGCCAAAGAACAACGTACCCGTTTGAGGGTCACGATAGGCTGCTCCGTCACTGAACTCTACCACTTTCAAGCCATCACCGAAGCCATACGAACGGAAAATATTCCGCCGGGTATCGAAATTGATTAATCCCAGGTTGGTGCTTAACCAAAAGTTATCGGGCGAGTTTTTGAGAATGGCATGAATGGTGTTGTTCAGGAAGCCATTCTGAGCGTTAAAGAGTTGATAAGAAGTCTCTGAGGTATATTTTATCAGTCCGTAACTCGTGCCAAAAAGATAATTGTTGCTGCTGTCTTTGCTGATAGCCAATATATTATTCAGTGTCATGTTCTCATATTTGTGAGTAGACATAGGCTCCAGTCCGTTCGTTGTCTTATTAAAGCGGAACACCCCGTATCCTCTATTACCAAAGAGCAGGCGAGAGTCATTCTCCGCATGGATAGTGAAGAAATAGTTCGATCCCAGTTCGCCATCGTTGATGACATAACGTTGTGCGTCTACAATGACCGGATTGTCCGGTGTCCCGGCAATACGGGCTTTCACCACTCCCATCCCGACACTTGCCAACCATAGTTCGGAACCGGCTGTTTCGTAAATATCGTGTATGTACTTGAAGTCTTCGCCTACTACTTGAACCGGGATATTTTTGATACGCTTTTCCTTGTACGAGTAGTAGTTCAAACCTTCCTCATCGCCTATCCAAAGCAGGTTCCGGTGGCTTTTGGCAAAACAATAGACAGCGTTGCTTCCTAACGGGCTATTGGAAGTAGTCAGTATCTCCGCCCGGCAGTCGGAGATATTCTTATCAACCTCATAATCATAGATTTTAAGAATGCCGTTTCCCTTTGTGCCTATCCAAAACGTGCGGTCGTCATCCAGGTATAGCGCACGTACGGGACGTTCTATCTTCTCACTGTAATTGCTCAGCACCGTTGATTTGATGGAATAGAGAGGGTTGGAATAAAGATAAACGCCCTGTCCGTCCGTACCTATCCACACAATATCTTGAAAGCGGTCTTTCTTGAGACAGAACACGCCACTATTAATGGGCAATGGCTGAATCTGCCAGGCATTCGCTTCCTTTTGTTTCTCTAACAGCAGAATACCATCCATCAGGAAGCCGACAAAGAAGCTGTCGTGGTAATGTACGATGGAAGATATTTTGCCGCGCGCCTGTATCTCTTTGCCCAGATTGGCTATGAACTCATTCTTCCTGGTCGGGATGTGGAAGGCGTAGAAGTTATAATCCTTGTCTATATAATAAAGGGATTGTTCATCGTTAAAGCAGTAAAGCAATGAAGTATGATACTGCAAGCTGGTTTTCTGCGGCAGTAAGGTAATATCCCCTGAGACGGCTTCCTGCTGAATGTCATAACAACGGTTGTATCCTTTCATCACTACCCACATACGGTTGTTGCCGTCGATGAAGAAGTCAACAATGTCCGAAATAGGAATTCCCGTGATATTGATTTTCTTGAAAACGCCTTCGTTCTTATGATAATAGTAGATGCAGTTGCTATCCTGGATAATGAACAGATTGCCGTTGTTATCCTTGTTCATAAAGAAAAGTTTCTGAAACTCGTTGTAGTGTGTGAGCGTATTGGTTCGCCGGTCAAGGCGGTTCAGTCCATAGTACGTCTGAATCCAGTAAATCTCGTCACCGGTATATACGATATTGTCAATCAAGTTACCGGATAAGTAATCTTCCTTGTCTCGTGTCTTAAATTCTTCGATTTCCTGTCCATCATAAATATTCAGTCCGTCACAAGTGCCTATCCACATCAGTCCGCGTTCGTCCTGACACAGAGATGTAATCGAACTGTTGGACATATATTCCTTATCTGCAATCTGCTTCAAGTTATAGGCAGAAACCGTATGTATCAACAGGTTAAGGATGAAAATAAGTATAAAAACAAATGGTCTGTTCATAGCGTGTCATTCTTAGATTTGATATATGACAAAGGTAAACAAAAAAACATTTCGCACTTTTTTTTGGCAGGGATATAGGTAAGGATTAGCGCCATAGTGGTTAATATTAGCGCCAACAGGTGATTTCTCCTTTCCATTCCTGAGAGCACATTCCTTTTCTCCCTATTTTCGTCGTAGAAATTATTTTCAAATCTATAAATTCATTTGTTCATGAAAACACATTTTTCATTTAAACACTTGTTATTTCTTGGAAGTGCCGTGCTGTACACCCTACAATCTTCTGCCGTAAAGAATCCGGTGGACTATGTCAGCACGCTGGTAGGCACGCAATCCAAGTACGAACTGTCCACCGGAAATACGTATCCGGCTACGGCCTTGCCGTGGGGAATGAACTTCTGGACACCACAGACCGGTAAGATGGGCGACGGTTGGGCATACACCTATGATGCCGACAAAATCCGAGGGTTCAAACAAACACATCAACCCAGCCCATGGAACAACGATTATGGCCAGTTCGCCATCATGCCAATCACCGGCGGACTGGTATTCGACCAAGACCGGCGCGCCAGTTGGTTCTCTCACAAAGCGGAAGTAGCCAAGCCTTATTATTATAAGGTATATCTGGCCGACCATGACGTGACTACCGAACTTGTCCCCACCGAACGGGCAGCCATGTTCCGCTTTACGTATCCCGAAACGAAGAATGCCTATGTCATCCTGGATGCTTTCGACAAGGGCTCTTACGTCAAAGTGATTCCCGAAGAAAACAAGATTATCGGCTATTCGACAAAGAACAGCGGCGGTGTGCCCAAGAACTTCAAAAACTACTTCGTCATGCAGTTCGACAAGCCGTTTACTTTCGTTTCCGCCGTTTCGGAGAACAATATCCTTCCGAATGAAACGGAAGCGAAGGGGAACCACACCGGAGCGGTCATCGGATTCGCAACGAAGAAAGGAGAAATCGTCCACGCCCGTGTCGCTTCTTCTTTTATCAGCCCCGAACAGGCGGAACTGAATCTGAAGGAACTCGATAACAAGAGTTTCGACCAACTGGTTGCCAATGGCAGAGATACCTGGAACCGTGAAATGGGCAAGATAGAGATAGAGGACGATAACATCGACAACCTGCGTACATTCTACTCATGCCTGTATCGTTCCATGCTTTTCCCACGCAGTTTCTACGAGATAGACGCCAAGGGAGAAGTAATGCATTACAGCCCTTACAACGGTAAAGTGCTTCCGGGTTATATGTTTACCGATACCGGATTCTGGGATACGTTCCGCTGCCTGTTCCCTTTCCTCAACCTGATGTATCCGTCGATGAATCAGAAGATGCAGGAAGGACTTGTCAATGCTTATAAAGAAAGCGGATTCCTTCCCGAATGGGCAAGTCCCGGACATCGTGACTCCATGGTGGGCAACAACTCGGCTTCCGTAGTAGCGGACGCTTATATCAAAGGACTGCGCGGATATGATATCGAAACGCTTTGGGAAGCACTGAAACACGGAACGAGCGCGCATCTGCGCGGCACGGCTTCCGGCCGTCTCGGTCACGAATCCTACAACCAACTGGGATATGTGCCCAATAATATAGGAATCGGACAAAACGTAGCCCGCACACTGGAATATGCTTATAATGACTGGACTATCTATGCATTAGGCAAGAAGTTGGGCAAGCCGGCAAGCGAAATCGACATATTTAAGAAACGTGCACTGAACTATAAAAATGTCTATCACCCGGAACGCAAACTGATGGTAGGCAAAGACGACAAAGGGACATTCAACCCGAACTTCGACGCAGTGGACTGGAGCGGCGAGTTCTGCGAAGGGAACAGTTGGCACTGGAGTTTCTGTGTATTCCACGACCCGCAGGGGCTTATCGACCTGATGGGCGGTAGAAAAGAATTCAATACCATGATGGATTCCGTATTCGTGATTCCCGGCAAACTGGGAATGGAAAGCCGCGGCATGATTCACGAAATGCGTGAAATGCAGGTGATGAACATGGGGCAGTATGCACACGGTAACCAGCCGATTCAGCATATGGTTTATCTTTATAACTATTCCGGCGAGCCTTGGAAAACCCAATACTGGGTACGTGAAATCATGAATAAGTTGTACACCGCTGCGCCGGACGGTTACTGCGGTGACGAGGATAACGGCCAGACTTCCGCCTGGTATGTATTCTCCGCCTTAGGGTTCTACACGGTTTGCCCGGGAACGGACGAGTATATCGTGGGAACTCCCCTCTTCAAATCCGCCAAGCTGCATCTGGAGAACGGAAAAACAATCACCATCAAGTCGGATAACAACCAGCCCGGTCACTGCTACATAAAGGATATGAAAGTGAACGGAAAGTCGTATTCACGCAATTATCTGACACACGACCAATTGATGCGAGGTGCGAATATTCAATTCCAGATGAGTCCTGTACCCAACAAGCAACGGGGAACCACAGAAAAAGATGTTCCCTACTCTCTTTCATTTGAATAAAATATCGTACTTTTGAAGTCAGAGAATTATCTATCAAACAAACTATAAAAACATGAAACTTAAAAGCCTTTTATTTATTGCTATTGTTACGGTAGTCTTTTGCGGTTGTCAAAGTAACTATCAGCCTACTTCCATCACTGTTGCTTCCTACAATCTGAGAAATGCCAACGGTGGCGATTCCGTCCGTGGCAACGGTTGGGGACAACGTTACCCGGTCATTGCCCAAATGGTGCAATACCATGATTTTGATATTTTCGGCACACAGGAGTGCTTCATCCATCAACTGAAGGACATGAAAGAGGCATTGCCCGGTTATGACTATATCGGCGTAGGCCGTGACGACGGCAAAGAGAAAGGTGAACATTCTGCTATTTTCTATCGCACGGACAAGTTTGACGTGATAGAGAAAGGTGATTTTTGGTTGTCAGAAACGCCTGATGTGCCGAGCAAAGGTTGGGATGCCGTATTGCCGCGTATTTGCAGTTGGGGACACTTCAAGTGCAAGGACACCGGTTTCGAATTCCTTTTCTTCAACCTGCATATGGATCATATCGGCAAGAAGGCACGCGTGGAAAGCGCATTCCTCGTACAGGACAAGATGAAAGAGCTTGGCAAAGGCAAAGAGCTTCCGGCTATCCTGACGGGAGACTTCAACGTCGACCAGACTCACCAGTCTTATGACGCTTTTGTGAGCAAAGGGGTGCTGTGCGATTCTTACGAGAAAGCCGGCTTCCGCTATGCCATCAACGGCACGTTCAACGACTTCGACCCGAACAGCTTTACGGAAAGCCGCATCGACCACGTATTCGTGTCTCCGTCTTTCCATGTGAAAAGATATGGTGTGCTGACGGATACTTACCGCAGCATCGCAGGAAGCGGTGAGAAGAAGCAGGCGAATGACTGCCCGGAAGAAATCGACATCAAGGTTTACCAGGCGCGCACGCCTTCCGACCATTTCCCTGTCAAGGTGGAACTGGAGTTTGACGAGCGGCAGCAGAAGTAATTTTTGTCAGCCGCGTGGCGTCTATCCGTCATTCGGCTGATGCTTTTCACCAATAACCTGAAAGTTTCAACTCCCAACTCCGATACTCCTATGAGAAATATATGTTTTGCAGCCTGTATGCTATTTTGCCTTACTTCCGCAGTAGGAAAGACTCCGAGCAATGCCCGTTATCTTTCTATTGCCGACTCGATTCTGTACAATGTGCTGAATCTGTATCAGACGAATGACGGACTACTGACAGAAACATATCCTGTCAATCCCGACCAGAAAATCACTTATCTGGCAGGTGGTACGCAACAGAACGGAACGCTGAAAGCGTCTTTTCTATGGCCGTATTCGGGGATGATATCGGGTTGTGTGGCGTTATACAAGGCTACCGGAAACAAGAAGTACAAGAAGATACTCGACAAGAAGATTCTTCCGGGAATGGAGCAGTATTGGGACGAAAGTCGACTGCCCGCCTGTTACCAGTCGTATCCTACCAAGTACGGGCAACACGGACGTTACTATGACGATAACATCTGGATTGCGCTGGATTACTGCGATTATTACCAACTGACGCACAAGCCCGCATCTTTGGAAAAGGCGATTGCACTGTATCAATATATTTACAGTGGATGGAGCGACGAAATGGGCGGCGGTATCTTTTGGTGCGAACAGCAGAAGGAAGCGAAGCATACTTGTTCCAATGCGCCGTCGACTGTACTCGGTGTCAAGTTGTACCGTCTGACGAAAGACGCCAAGTATCTGGAAAAAGCAAAAGAGACTTATGCCTGGACGAAAAAGCACCTGTGCGACCCTAGCGACCATCTTTACTGGGATAATGTCAACCTGAAAGGGAAAGTTTCCAAAGAGAAATACGCCTACAACAGTGGACAAATGATTCAGGCAGGTGTGTTGCTCTACGAGGAGACGGGAGACGAACAGTACTTGCGCGACGCGCAGCAGACAGCCGCAGGAACGGATGCTTTTTTCCGTACAAAAGCCGATATGAAAGACCCGACTGCCAAAGTACATAAAGACATGGCGTGGTTTAACGTGATTTTATTCAGGGGACTGAAAGCCCTGTATAAGGTTGACAAAAATCCGGTATATGTCGATGCTATGGTAGGAAATGCGCTTCACGCCTGGGAGAACTATCGGGACGAGAACGGACTATTAGGCAGGGATTGGTCGGGACACAACAAGGAGCAGTATAAATGGCTGCTCGACAATGCTTGTCTTATCGAATTCTTTGCAGAAATTAATTAACTAAAAAACTATTACCATGAATATAACTAAAGCTTTTTGCTTATCCATGGCACTCTTTGGTGCTGCCAACATACAAGCTATGGGAAACAATGATTTTGGTATCATCCGACAAGATAATACCAAAATCAACAATTATCAGACGAACCGTCCGGAAGCATCGAAACGCCTGTTTGTCTCGCAAGCTGTGGAACAACAGATTGCGCACATCAAGCAACTGCTGACGAATGCCCGCCTGGCATGGATGTTCGAAAACTGTTTTCCGAATACGTTGGATACCACTGTTCATTTTGACGGAAAAGATGATACGTTTGTTTATACAGGCGACATCCACGCCATGTGGCTGCGCGATTCAGGCGCACAAGTATGGCCTTACGTCCAACTCGCCACCAAAGACGCGGAACTGAAAAAGATGCTGGCCGGTGTTATCAAACGCCAGTTCAAGTGTATCAATATCGACCCGTACGCCAATGCTTTCAACATGAATTCCGAAGGCGGCGAATGGATGAGTGACCTTACGGACATGAAGCCCGAACTGCACGAACGGAAATGGGAAATTGACTCGCTCTGTTATCCGATCCGTCTCGCTTATCATTACTGGAAAACGACGGGAGATGCCAGTGTATTCTCCGATGAATGGCTCGCAGCCATCGCCAACGTTCTGAAAACGTTTAAGGAACAACAACGAAAAGAAGACCCGAAAGGCCCTTACCGTTTCCAACGCAAGACGGAACGTGCGCTCGACACGATGACTAACGACGGTTGGGGTAATCCTGTAAAACCTGTCGGACTGATTGCTTCCGCTTTCCGTCCTTCTGACGACGCCACTACTTTCCAGTTCCTCGTTCCGTCCAACTTCTTCGCTGTTACTTCCCTTCGCAAAGCGGCCGAAATCCTGAATACGGTCAACAAGAAACCGGACTTGGCCAAGCAATGCACCGGACTTGCGGACGAAGTGGAAAAAGCCCTGAAGAAATATGCTGTTTACAATCACCCAAAGTATGGCAAAATCTATGCTTTCGAAGTGGATGGTTTTGGCAATCAGTTGTTAATGGATGATGCCAATGTGCCGAGCCTTATCGCCCTGCCTTATCTGGGAGATGTGAAAGTGAGTGACCCGATTTATCAGAATACCCGCAAATTTGTATGGAGTGAGGATAATCCTTACTTCTTCAAAGGTACTGCCGGAGAGGGTATCGGCGGCCCGCATATCGGATATGATATGATTTGGCCGATGAGCATTATGATGAAAGCATTCACCAGTCAGAGCGATGCGGAAATCAAGACTTGCATCAAAATGCTGATGGATACGGATGCCGGAACAGGCTTCATGCACGAATCTTTCCATAAGAACGACCCGAAAAACTTCACCCGTTCATGGTTTGCCTGGCAAAATACGCTGTTCGGAGAGTTAATCCTGAAACTTGTCAATGAAGGAAAGGTGGACTTGCTGAACAGTATCCGGTAGTTCTTACCCCGCTCTTGCCTATAAGATAATTGCTTCATATGGCGATACCAATGGTTTCATGCCTTGAAACTTTTGGTTTCACCGTATGGAACAGATAGTTTCACGCCTTGGAAACAAGAGTTTCAAGCGTATGAAACTAAAGTTTCAAGCTGATGAAACTAGAGTTTCTCACCGATGAAACCAAAGTTTCTCACCGTTGAAACTAAAGTTTCGCTTTGCCGGCACCATCGGTTTCAAGCTACGGCCACTATCTTGGCATGGTATGAAGAAAAATTTCTCTCATAGCGGGGAAACAAGCAACTCTCTATTTCCGGAATATGTGACAGCAAAAGCCGTTATCACACTGCCGTCACCCTGTTGTCACGCCATGCTGTCACACCATAATCAGCAATCGTTCAATCATTTATATCCAATTATGTGACAGATGACAGCATATTTCTTTTTTTCAATATGTAGAAGGGGGATATTACTCCTGAAACAATCAACTATTAATGTAATACAGACTATATGAAATCAACTTTATTGTTTCTATTTGCTACGTCAATAATGACTTGTGCAGCCTATGGGCAATCTTCCAATCAATCTTCCAATCCCAGAGAGAACAAATTACCCGATTGGGCTTTCGGCGGTTTCGAACGTCCGAAGAATGTAAATCCGGTAATATCGCCTATAGAAAACACCAAGTTTTATTGTCCCTTAGCCAAAGATTCTATTGCATGGGAATCGAATGACACCTTTAATCCGGCTGCTACACTCTACAAAGGGGATATTGTCGTATTATATCGTGCGGAAGATAAATCGGGCGTCGGCATCGGTCACCGTACTTCCCGTCTCGGCTACGCAACTTCTACCGATGGAATGCATTTCCAACGGGAAAAAACTCCTGTGTTCTATCCTGCTAATGATTCACAAAAAGAGTTGGAATGGCCGGGTGGCTGCGAAGATCCGCGCGTTACCGTAACAGAAGACGGATTGTATGTAATGATGTACACCCAGTGGAACCGTCACGTCCCTCGTCTGGCCGTAGCCACTTCCCGCAACCTGAAAGACTGGACAAAGCATGGCCCTGCCTTTGCCAAAGCATTTGACGGGAAGTTCTTCAACCTGGGTTGCAAATCCGGCTCTATCCTGACGGAAGTTGTCAAAGGGAAGCAGATTATCAAGAAAATCAACGGGAAATACTTTATGTATTGGGGTGAAGAACATGTATTCGCCGCCACTTCCGACGATTTAATCAACTGGACACCTGTTGTCAACATCGACGGCTCTCTGAAGAAATTATTCTCACCCCGCGACGGATACTTCGACAGCCATCTTACCGAATGCGGGCCGCCCGCTATCTATACCCCGAAAGGTATCGTCCTTCTCTACAATGGCAAGAACCATTCGGGAAGAGGTGACAAACGCTACACCGCCAATGTCTACGCCGCCGGACAAGCTCTCTTTGATGCCAACGAACCTACGCGTTTCATCACCCGTCTTGACGAACCGTTCTTCCGTCCGATGGACAGCTTTGAGAAAAGCGGGCAATATGTAGACGGCACGGTCTTTATCGAAGGAATGGTTTACTTCAAAAACAAATGGTATTTATATTATGGTTGTGCGGATTCCAAAGTAGGCGTAGCCGTTTATGACCCGAAACGTCCTGCGGCGGCCGACCCGTTGCCATAAGCTAGGAACCAGTCAATCACAATTCAGCCCTCTTCTATAAAATCTGATTGGTTTTACGGAAGAGGGCTGAAATTTACGTTCAAACAACTATCTGAATCTTACTACCTATTGAAAACAATCTTCTTATTCGTTTATCTTGTTTAGAACAATCGGTCTGTTTGCCGGAGCTTTACCAAAATTCTTATTGGGTTTCTTTCCCATCACAAACTTTAAAGTGCTGCCATTGATTATATCGTCGTATGTGATATAGCTCTTATTATAGGGCTTACCGTTCAAGTAAACCTTTTGGATATAAATATTTTCTTTGTTATTGTTAGGGGCTTCTACTGTAAATGTCTTGCCGCCACGTACTTTCATTTCGACCTTCTTAAAGCACGGGCTGCCGAAAACAAATATACCGTCTGACGGATTCACCTGATAAAGCCCCATAGATGAAAGAAGATACCAGGCAGACATTTGACCGCAATCTTCATTGCCGATGATCCCGTCCGGTTTATCCGTATAGAATTCATCCATGATGAAACGGACTTTCTCTGCCGTTTTCCATTGTTCGCCGGCATACGCATACAGGTAGGCAACATGATGGCTCGGTTCGTTTCCATGTGCGTATTGACCGATAAGTCCGGTAATGTCACTGGATGCACCTTCACCCATGCTGTCATTGTTGGTGAAGAAGTTATCGAGTTTTGCGGTAAACGGTTTGTCGCCGCCGAATAACCCGATTAGTCCATACGGGTCTTGCGGAGCGAAGAATGTATATTGCCAGCCATTACCCTCGCAGAAGTCTCCGACGGTGTGGATGGAACGTGCCGGATCATAAGGAGTGCGCCAAGAGCCATCTTCCAACTTCGGGCGGATGAAGTGGATAGATGAGTCGAAGTAGTTCTTATAGTAATGTGCACGTTTTGCGTAAGTTGCCGCATCTTCGTACTTTCCCATTTTATGCGCCATGGCGGCAATACCCCAGTCATCTACTGCATATTCCATGGCTATCGAAGTAGCTTCATGGACTTTGTCGGCAGGGATATATTCTTTTTCCAATACATGGGGGATGCCTTTCTGTTTCTCATAGGTGGCAGTCGCTTTCATTGCCTGCAATGCTTCTTCCGCATCGAATCCGGTAAATCCTTTCAGATAAGCATCGGCAATCACAGGCACGGAGCTATAACCCGGCATCTGATTGGTTTCGCCACTCATCAAGGGCCATATGGGGAGCTTATCCTGCTGGCGGTAGATGGAAAGCATAGAATTGACTACATTGTCTACCATTTCGGGCTGAACAATAGTCATCAGGGGATGCAGGGCGCGGTAGGTATCCCATAAAGAAAGGGTGGTATAGTTGGCTTTCTTCGGGTCAGTGTAAATCATATCATTCATCCCTCTGTATTCTCCGTTTACGTCACAATAGAGCGTAGGAGCAATCATGGTATGATAATGTGCGGTATAGAAAATACGTTTGGCTGGTTCGTTGTCCGTTTCGACGCTCATTCTTGCGAGTTGCTTATTCCATCGGTCGGCACTCATTTTTACTGTTTTGTCAAAGTCCCAATGGGAAAGTTCCGCTTGTAGGTTCATGAGAGCGTTGGCACAGCTAACGGAAGAAATAGCTACTTTAACCTTTACTTCTTTTTCATAGCCGAAAGTGAGGACGCTTTTTACGGACGCTACTTTCAGTTGGTTCCAAGGTTTCGGGGTGTTATCATCGTAGGCAGTAAACTGCTCTATTTTCTTGTCACTCTTCAGTACAAAATAAACTTTTCGGGAAGGGCTCCAACCTCTTACATAGCGGTAGCCTTCTACTGTATAATCGTCTATCTTGCGGATATAACTATCGTAAGCGTTCGAGCCGTTCCCTTCACGCAAGTCAATCAATATAGAAGCAGGTTTGCCGTCGGGGTATGTGTAGCGATGGAAGCCTACACGGTCTGTTGCTGTCAGTTCCGCTTTGATGTCATAACGGTCAAGAAGCAAGGAGTAATATTCGGGACGGGCTATCTCGTTGTCATGCGAATAACGGGAAGCATAGCCGTCACGTATATCATCCTGATTGCCTCTGGGAGTGCGGATTTCATTCAACGGCATAATGAGAATATCGCCCAAATCGGTACATCCCGTACCGCTCAGATGAGTATGGGAGAAACCTATCAGGATGCTGTCGGAGTAATGATAACCAGAGCACCAGTCCCAGCCTTTATGGATATTGTTAGGGCCGAGCTGCACCATTCCGTAAGGAACACTCGTCCCTACAAATACATGACCATGATAGCCAGAGCCGATGTAAGGGTCGACATACCGGAGCAGTCCTTCACTCTTTGAATAATCCCGTTGTGCAACTCCGTTTCCCGCCGCAAGTAAAAAGCAGGAAGTAAGTGCGAGTAGTTTAAATGCCTTCATTCGTATTTTTCTTTGGTAGATTTGAATATAGTAATTAGCGAATGATGCAAATATAACAGGTATTGGGGAATTTACCGGCTGTCACAGGAATTAACTGGAGAGATGGCAGACAGATTTACTCTTTTGGCAAAAAGAAAAAGGATTTGCACTGATTAAAACAGTTCAAATCCTTTCCATAAATTTCCTTCGGGAAGAGGAGCTTCAAGCTCTATCAGTTCCTTGGATACCGGATGCGTGAACCGCACTCTTCGGGCATGCAGGCAAATGCTTCCATCGGGATTGGAGCGTGGAGAACCATATTTCAAGTCTCCTTTAATGGGGCATCCCATCTTTGCCAACTGGCAACGAATCTGATGATGGCGTCCGGTTTTCAAATCGACTTCGAGCAGGTAATAATTCTCCGAACGGCCGATTAAGCGGTAATCCAAAACCGCCTTCTTGCTTTTCGGCACCTCTTTATCGTACGCATAACTCTTGTTCTGCTTCTCATTGCGTACCAAGAAATGCACCAGTTCGCCTTCCGTTTCTTTCGGAGCGTTCTTAACGACTGCCCAATAGGTCTTCTTCACCTCACTGGTACGGAACATCTCATTGAGACGGGTCAGTGCCTTACTCGTTTTTGCAAATATGACAAGGCCGCTTACGGGGCGATCCAGCCGGTGTGTCACACCGATGAAAACATTACCGGGTTTCTGATACTTCTCTTTCAGATACTGCTTTACAGTTTCCGAAAGCGGTGTATCGCCCGTCTTGTCTGCCTGGACAATCTCGGAAG
>ERZ791872.271-NODE-271-length-57121-cov-7.805716_pt1 | contig 57121 bp, 55 predicted proteins | sample MGYA00510279_ERZ791872 | MGnify/ENA primary metagenome ERZ791872 (study PRJEB30046, sample SAMN00792103) | human gut metagenome | study: EMG produced TPA metagenomics assembly of the A metagenome-wide association study of gut microbiota in type 2... | reverse complement strand
CTTCGGCAAGCAGTTCATTTTTGACGAGTACATCAAAGCCGGACACTTGAAAACGGAAATAATCGCTTTCGTATTCGTCCGTTGTGAAAAGCTGCGCGAGTTCGCTTTCGCTCAAATCCGAAAAAGGTACTTCGCGTGCTGCGCGTTTCGCAAGAGTGCGGCGGTGGCTTTTCGCTTCGCCAACCAAAGTTTTCTTTGCTAATGCGTCGTACTGATGTTGTATTCTTTCCTTGTCGGAAGAAGATAGCTCCATAGAGTTCACCTCCTTCCCGCGTGGAGTAGAGGACGGGAGTTAAGGGCTTGTCCTCTCTGCCCCTTTCGCTCCGTACCCGTTCGGGAGATGGCTCTTGAGTGCGTTTTTCAGAAAAAAGTTGAAAAAAGCAAAATGCGCCCGTCCGCAAGACGCGGACGAGCGCAAAGGAAATGTAAGAAGTATTTAGATGTATTGACAGTTCATACTCATAGCCGGAATATCCCGCTTGCGGAGCATAGCTTTTTTTGACCGCAAAGCATTAGGCGGGTTACAGTAAATAAAAATGGACACGGCGATACCTCCCCGATACCGCCGTATCCTTAAAAAAGGGCGACTTTAATACACTACCCGCAATCCATTCTATAATAGGGAACAGCGGCTTTTGCGCAATATTAAATAAAAAAGCCGATAACACATAGGTTTTTTGACCTAATGCGTTATCGGCTCTGCGTCTATGCGTCTGGCACTTTTAATCATTTTTTTTGAATTTATTATATGTGTTAGCTAACTGTCCACAAGCCGCGTTAATCTCTCTGCCATGAGAAACTCTCATAGTAACTTCAAGTCCTGCTTGCTCTAATTGATGTTTGAATGCAACTATTTCCCGTTTCTGTGGTGCTTTAATTCTTGAATTGCTTGTTGGGTTGTATTGTAACACGTTAATCATAACTTTTTTGCCCCGAAACCATTTTGCAAGTTGTCTTACATCTGAGGGCCGGTCATTTATACCCGGTAAAAGCAAATACGCAAAGACAATTTTGCGATTATGCCTTTCAGAATAGGATAAGGCTTGCTTAACAACATCTTCAATAGCATATATGCGCATGTGAGGAATAATACGATTTCTTGCAGATTGTGTTGCTGCGTGTAAAGATATTGTCAACTGAATTTTAAGATGTTCCTCGCGCAATTTTTTTAATTGATCGACCGGACCAACTGTTGATATGGTAATGCCGTCGGTTGGAAAGTTGAGCCCATATCTATCTCGGAGAATATGGATTGCTTTTATCAAGTTGTCATAATTGAATAAAGGCTCTCCCATACCCATAAAAACGATACGGTTTACTTTTCGACGCAACAATATAATCTGTTGTACGATTTCTGACGATGTTAGATTACGAACAAAGCCATTTCGCCCGGACTCACAAAAAATACAACCAACAGGACAACCGACTTGTGTGCTCACGCAAACAGTTCCACCATCTCGCCGCTTGATAAAAACCGTTTCAATGTATTTGTTGTCTTTCAGTTCGTAAACATACTTTTCAGTATCACTGCTTTTGCAAATATTTTTTACCAACATTGATAGATTTTTTTTGCGTGGTAATTGCTTATATAATTCTTCATATAAGGCTTTTGCTTCATTCTCGCCAATAACTTCCGACATTTCTTTGTAAGTAAATCCGTATGGATCATTCCGTACTTCCGCAGGCGTATATTTAGGTAAACGTTTCATTTTTATATCCTTTCTTCTAAATAATAAAAGTTTGTTTTTCTGTATTTTTGATTACAATCTCTAATTTTTCTACATCAATGATATGCGTCAATTTGCATTTAGGGCAGAAAAGAGGAAAATCTTTTAATACAGTATTATGAAATACTTGAACTCTCGTCTTTCCGTTACAAATCGGACATTTTATCCAATATTTTTTAAGCATTATATTTCACTCGTCCTTTTTACACAAAAAAATGCAGGTCAATCCTCAACATGAGCATTGACCTGCATTTATAATGCACAGAGCAGTACAACAAAACTAAGGCATAGCTTGCACTATGTCTATACTATATCTATACGTCGTTAGTTTTTTGTATAGCATCCGCAAAATAAGCATGACAAAAAAGCCCATGTTGAAAATGGGAAAATCCTTTTTTTCAATGCTTATCTAATACGCATGCTATGCAACATAAACGCCGCCTCCTTTTACATAAATTTTATTTTATCAGAAAATCAGTCTACTGTCAATACACAACAGGAAGTATTTAACCTAATGATATGAATTGTGTGGACATATCCAAAAAGAAAGGTGAACTGTAAAATGTAACAGGGTGAATGAAAATGGCAAAAAGACCCGTACCATTGTACGACTTTAAGGCTTTCGGGGCAGCTATAAAAGCCGCGAGAAATGAATACGGCGAGAGCCGCAAAAAGGTAAGCGACGAGTTATATATTTCCCCGCGCTACCTTGCGAATATCGAGAACAAGGGACAACAGCCGAGTTTACAGGTATTCTATGACCTTGTAACCCGGTATCATATTTCGGTAGATCAATTTTTCTTCCCGAACAGCAATGCGGAGAAATCCACCGGGCGGCGGCAGCTTGACGCGCTGCTGGACGGTATGAGCGATAAAGGCATACGGATTGTAACCGCAACAGCAAGGGAGATAACGGAAGTCGAAAAAGCAGAGGATTAACCTCACAATATGAGAAATCGGGAGATTGCAGCGCATGGCGGCTGCAATCTTTTTTTGCGTCCAAAATCAAAGGAACGCGCAACAAATACCGCCTTTCGGTGGGGGTATGGAGTAGATAGCAAGCACAGCAAACGAGTACCCGCTTGCGATTTTTGGCTTTAGGGAACCCTCTCCCTAAACCCGAAAAATGCTTGTTGGGAACATCCCAAACCCTGATACGAAAAGAGGCGAGATACCACGATGGCAAACCGAAAACGAAATATCCAGGTGAAGTTCTATGTGACCGCCGAGGAAAAGGAACTGATGGAACAGAAGATGGCCCAGCTCCAGACAAAGCGGATCGGCGCCTACCTGCGGAAGATGGCGATTGACGGATATATCATCCAGGTGGACACCAGGGACATTAAGGAGATGAACAAACTTCTGTCCGCCATTGGCCGGAACATCAATCAGATTGCCAAGCGGGTCAACGCCGGAGGCCCCACCTATCAGGCCGACATGGAGGAAATCCGGGAAAGGCTGGATCAGATATGGCAGTTACAAAGACGCATCCTATTAAGTCAACGCTGAAAGCTGCGATTGACTATATCTGCAATCCTGACAAGACGGACGGGAAGCTGTTGGTGTCCTCCTTCGGCTGCGCCGCCGAGACCGCCGACATTGAATTTGAATGGACACGCCGCCATTCCATCGACAAGGGCACACACCTGGGCCGTCACCTGATCCAAGCCTTTGAACCTGGGGAGGTCATGCCAGAGGAAGCCCACCGGATCGGCATGGAACTGGCACGGGAGGTCCTGGGCGGCAAATATGAATTTGTCCTCACCACTCACATTGACAAGGATCACGTCCATAATCACCTGATTTTCAATGCGGTCAGCTTCACCGACCACAAGCACTACCATTCCAACAAGCGCAGCTATCACGAGATACGCCGGGCCAGCGACCGGCTGTGCAAAGAACACGGCTTGTCCGTCATCGTCCCTGGCCGGGATAAGGGCAAGAGCTACATTGAGCATCAGGCCGCACAGAACGGCACCAGCTACAAGGCAAAGCTGAAAGCCGCCATCGACCGGCTGATCCCCGTGTCCTCCAGCCTGGAAGATTTGCTTGCCCGGTTGCAGCGGGAAGGGTACGAAATCAAGCGGGGAAAGTATATCTCCGCCAGGGCGCCGGACCAGGAGAGGTTCACCCGGCTCAAAACCCTGGGCGCCGATTACACGGAAGCAGCCGTTGTCTCCCGCATTGCCGGAGGTCCCAGGCCCTCCAGACAGCCCCAACAGCGCAGCGGGAAGGTCAGCCTGCTCATTGACATTCAGAACAATATCAAGGCCCAGCAGAGTGCCGGATACCAGCGGTGGGCAACCATCGAGAATCTGAAACGGGCGGCCGCCACCATGAACTTTCTCACCGAACACGGCATCGGCAGCTATGAGGAATTGGTGGAACGGTGTGACGCCGTTGCCGCCGCCTCCATCCGTACCAGGGAAAGTCTGCGGGATACGGAACAGCGGATCGCCGACCTTGCCCTCCTGGGAAAGCAGATCGACACCTACCGCAAGCTGAAACCTGTCTATGACCGATACAAGGCATCAAAGGACAAGGAAAAATTCCTGCGCGGCTTTGAGAGCGAGATTATCTTATTCGAGGCGGCCGCCAGGGAAATCAAAAAGGCCGGGCTCACCAAACTTCCTTCCTCCGATAAGGTGAAAGCAGAACTGGAAGGACTCTCCGCCCGCAAGGCCGCCCTGCAAACGGAACTTCGGAAGATACAACGGGAGGAAAAGGAATATGACACCCTCCGCCAGAATGTGGACGCCCTGCTGGAAAGGCCGAAGGAACAGGAACAGCAGCGGCAGCGGAGCAACGACTTGGAGTAACGGGGATTGGGCGCTTTTGACAGTCTTTGCAAAACCCCTGGGCGCATGGTTATCCGGCTGATATAATGGAACCAGGAATGGAGGTGCTGACTGTGACGAAATCCGAAGTAATCAAAGAGTTTTTCAAAAAGAGCGTGCTGCCCGTGGCGGTGGCGGCTTTGCTGTACTGCATTTTCAAATCCGTCTGCACAAAAGATGGAGTCACCGACTATGTATGGCTGTTCATCCTTTGCGGTCTGCCTTTTGGCATCCCACGGATGTTTGCCTGGATCGTGCCGGGCGGCTCTTTGGGAACCGCCCTTCCGTTGTTTCTGCTGAACTTTATTATTGGCGGAGTGATCGGCGGTTTCGTCCTGGTCTGGCGACTGCTGGTGTCTACCTGGTATATTCCCTTGACCATCTATCGACTGTTCATAACAAGAGGGACTTCCTATATTCCAGAATAGCACTATGGAAATGTGGAAAACGGCCGCTCCACCGATGGAAAACAAATATTTACGACCTGATGGAAAAGCTGTCAGCTTTCCCACAGCCCGCAAACACTGTTTCCCACAGCGCCGCCCCTTTGACCGTTTACACACATTCCCACAGCGCCTACTACTGCTACTGAAAATGAGCGCCATCACCGAAAGATGATGGCGCTCATTCTTTTTCTCCGTATCCTTCCCCAGCAAGATTTAGTATATTCTTTTTTTCTTTCTGCGCATAGCGCATGGTCTGATAAGCTCCGCCGCCTGTATGGTCCACATAGAATACAACGAGATTGCTTCGCTTCACCATCTGCCGGTTGCGAATTTGAAAAGCGCCTTTTGGATGGCTGCTGGCCGCGCTGCCGCATATCTCGATTTCATCATAATAGGTTTCAAAGTTTTCCATATTGTTGCGCAGCTCCGCCGTGGGATATGGCAGTATCCAAATCAAGGAACTGTTGTCATCCCGAACAAGTCGCTGCTGGCGTTTGACAGCGGAGGAAACGATCTGGTCAAAATCTCCGTCCCGTCCGACCAGGAACTCCACATACTCCTTTTCCAAAAGCAGCGCATGAACCAGCGCCTCCACACGATCCTCCGCCTCACGAAACTCCGGGATGATCCGGTGTCCAAAAAAACTAACAGTAAATATGTTCACGGTTCTATCTTCGCCATTTTCAAGCCAGTCCCTCCAACAAAGTAAACAATCCACTTCTCATTATATACAAACATTGACTTAAAGTAAATAATTCTTTAATTGGTCTCAATTATAATTTACCTGTTTTGTTGGTAGCATAATATCAGGAGGTGATATTATGCAAACGGAGTTTCCAGAACGCTATATCACTTTGGGCTTGAAGATCGCATATTACAGAAAAAAGGCGGGGATGACACAGGAGGTCCTTGCGGAGAGGATCGGGAAAAGTGTCAACTTCGTTGGTCAGGTAGAAGGAACAGGTACGGTTCGTGGCGTATCTCTTGAAACATTGTTCAAGATCGCCCAAGTGCTGAAAATCCCGCCCTCCAAGCTGTTAGAGGATGACTGATCGACTGCGACGCAGCCAGAACAAAAAAAGAATGGGAGCGCCAACCTCGGATAACTGCATCCGATGTTGACGCTCCCATTTTGCTTGATAAAAGGTGAAAATCCGGCGTTTTTCCTATGCAGAAACGCCCTGCCGCTCCACATGGGAAATCATACTGCCCCTACACGGAAAAGCCGTCACAGCCGGTTTCTTTGACTGTTTTGAACCCTAATTCCCGCACTTTTTGGAACGGAGGGAAAGATAGTGCGGACAGGACAACACCACCGCCCGGAAACTCTGCTTGCAGGGATGGATACAGCCCTTGCATAGCTTGTTATACTGGCGTCTGCCGTTCTCGCCCAGGAAGAACGCCCATTCCAGACGCCATTTCTTGCTCCGGCTCATAAGTCGCCCAGCTCCGGGGGCTTCTTCTGCGGGGCAGGCTTGTCCGGGCTTTTCCGTTCCGCGCACTCCCGTTTTGCGTCCTCCAGTCGCTCCCGGATGGAAGGCTTTTTCTCCGGCGTGGTCCTGCGCGCCTCGGTCTGGGCTTTCTCCAATTCCTCACCACGGCGGCCGTTGTTGATGATCCCGTCGATCATGCCGTAGTCATCCTCCAGGGTCATTTCCGCCGTGCGCAGCGGGTTTTCCGGCTCCACGGGAACGGATACGATCTGCCCGTTGATGCTGGCGAACAGCTCCGGCCGCTTGAATTGCTCGGTGTATTTCTGGATCATGTCCGGGGGCAGGGACGCAAAACTCTCCGGCCCCAGGCCCACCACCAAGAAGGTGCCTGCCACAATGTCGTAAATCTCCCCATGCTCGTCCCGGAGAGAGCGGTTCAGGTCCAGACCGATGAGCTTGCCCTCGTCGTTCAGCACCAGCCCCACCGGATCGTCAAAGGGATAGGAGGCGGCAATGTCGCCGCCCACCTCCGCTTGCAGCGCATGGAGGCCGGGGTCGATTTCCTTCACATAGGGTTCCTTCATGGGCTCCACCACCAGGACAGTCAACTTCTCCGGCGCGGTATGTTCGGGTGCGTCTCCGCTGGGGATGGCAAAGGCGCGGCTGCCGTTGGCCATGATGAGATACTTTCCGTCCTCGGACTCGTGGTGGAAACCGTATCCGGCCGCCTCCATCTGTTCCCGGCTCATATCCGTCACATGGAAGGTGCCCCTGGGAGTCCGCACCGTCTCGCCGGTCTCTCGGTCATCCGGGGTGGGCGCCGCTTGCTGCCCGTACAACTCCGCTTCATACTCCCGGTTTGCCTGCTCCGCAAAGGACAGCATCTCGTCCACATGGGACTGATCCGGGTTTTCAATGGCCTCCCGGATCGCCTGGGGGTCCACATCCAGAAATTCCTCATAGCCGGTGGAGTCCTTGAACTTCTCGATCTCCGAAGGCAGATAGTCCTCCTGGGTCTGCCCCAGGGCGGCCAGTTTCTCGTCCAGGGCGGAGATGCGCCCGGCCATCAGGTTTTCGTAGATTTCTTCCTTTGCCGCGTGTTCCTCCGGGTGCTCGGCGGCATACTGCGGATCGTTCTGCCGGAAAAACTCGTCCATATCGTAGGCAAGGTCCATGGCCCATTCCGAAATTTCTTCTTCGGGGATGTCATCCTGGAAGGTCATTACTCGGTATTCCTCCGGGATGCTACCGCGCTCACCATCGTAATACTCATGGAAGCTGTCCCCGGTATCCCGCACATAGCCCAGGTCGGTGAACTGGCCGCTTTCCTCCAGGGCGATGTCCCGCCCGTAGGCTTCATAGTCGATGTAATTGCGCAGATGCTCCGGCACCTGCATGGCGTCCAGTTCCTCGATATAATACCGGCCCAGATCATCGTGGTCATGGATGTCGGGGTAAACATCGTAACAGTCCAGGTTTTCCGTCAGGTTGATAAGCTCCTGGATGCTGCCCGTGTGATCGCCGATCTCCATAGCCGCCTGAAACCGCTCATATTCATCCTGGCTCATATCATCCAGTTTGGAAGCCAGGTAGTTCAGCTCGTCCAGGTTTGCATACTCACCCAGCAGGTCATAGAGGCCGTCCACATAGCAGTCGTAGTCCGTGATGAACCATTCCTCATAGGTCTGCCCGAAGTCGTCCTTCGCACCGATCCCGATACGCTCAAAGACCTTTTTCAGTTCCTCCGCCGTGGTGGGGAACTTCACCCATTCGCCCACAAGGGCACCCTCGTTATATTTGCCCAGGTTGGTGATGAAAGCGGCAAAGGGATAATCTTTGTCATAGTCATAATGGGGCATAACGACACCTCCTTACAGTTCCGGCGCAGACTTTTCCCGATGGGGCTGCGCCTTGCTCTGATTGGCACATTCCTTCCGGCTCTGCTCCAGCCGCTCCTTGATGGAGGGCTTTTTCTCCGTCTGCCTCTCCCTGGGACGCTCATGCTCCCACTCGTCGCCGGAAAGGGTGAGATACCCTTTACTGGTGAAGCACCCCTGTTCCTCCCGCATGGCGTGGTTGCCGAAAGGAACGGGATCAATGGCGTCCAGCAGCTCCGGGGGCAGAAGGACATCCAAATGCTGCGCCAGATAGCGCCAGCCCACATCCTCCACCTTGCGGATGTTGGGCTCCAGAATGAAATACTCGGTATTCGCGGGAAACTCCCGGAACTGCTCCAGGGTGGTCAGTCGGAAGGGAGACTCCTGGACAGCGGCCAGGAGGTCACGGTCCTCCGGGGAAAGTCCGGCAAGCGCCTGGGCCGCTGCCTCCAGTTCGCTTGCGTCACCGCCTGCGGGGAGCAGCGGCTTCAAATGCTCCATGAAGTTGACCTCGGTTTTACTTTTTGCCATGCACACCATCCTTTCGTTTGGGAAACTCCAACTTGAAATTGACATACTTGCCGCCGGTATCGTCCAGGATCACCACGGCGTCATAGGTGGAACCTTTCTTCTCCGACCACATCCCCTTGACGGAAGTGTGGCCTTTTTTCAGAAGGTCGGCCGCCATCTTCCGGGTCATTTCCTTGCGGCGGCTGGTCCAGAAACGGTCATTCTTCCACATGACAAACTGGCAGGCCCGGTCCGAACAGGCGAAATTCTTCTTGCCTTCATAGACCGGCTTGCCGCAGCGGGGGCAGAGGCCCACCGTCTCTTTCTCCGGCTGGAACAGCTTTTGCCCATCCTCGGAAATGTGGGAGTATTTCCGCACCAGCTCCGCCGCCATTGCCTCGATCCCGTCCATGAAGTCCTCCGGCGACGCCTGGCCCTTTGCCACCTCGTTCAACCGCTGCTCCCAATCCGCTGTGAGCTTGGGAGAGGTCAGCAGCTCCGGCAGCACCGTGACCAGGTTAACGCCTGCCTTTGTAGGGATCAGGTTCTTGCCCTTGCGCTCCACGAACCCGCCGGACACCAGCTTTTCAATGATGGCCGCCCTTGTCGCCGGGGTGCCCAGGCCCTTGCGTTCTGCCTCGTCCGGCATATCTTCCTTGCCCGCATTCTCCATGGCCGACAGAAGGGTGTCCTCCGTGTAGGGCTTGGGGGGCGAAGTGAAGTGCTCGGTGACGGAGGCGGAGACCGGCTCAAAGACCTGCCCCTCGGTCAAGGCGGGAAGAACACCCTCGGCATCTTCATCCTCCGGCTTCTCCTTCAGGGAGGAACGGAACACCTCCTGGATGGCGCGCCAGCCCTGGGAAAGCACCTGCTTTCCTTTTGCCGTGAAGGTATGTCCGCCGCAATCAAAGGTGGCCGTGACCGCCTCATACACGAAAGGCTCCGCCGCCGCACACAGCAGCTTGCAGCAGACCAGCAGAAGGATATTGCGCTCACCCACAGGCAGCCCCGGAACGTTCGCTTTCTCCAGTTCCAGCGTCGGCAGGATCGCGTGATGGTCAGATACCTCCTTGTCGTTCACCAGCGCCAGAACATCGGGGAAAAACTCCGGGCAGGCATCGAAGGGCGTCACCCGTGCTGCCAGATGCAGAACCACGGAGGCGGTCTCCGCCATGTCGCCGGTCAGATACCGGCTGTCCGTGCGGGGATAGGTCAGCAGCTTCTTTTCATAGAGCGATTGGGCGTAGTCCAGGGTTTGCTTGGCCGTGTAACCGAACACCCGGTTCGCCTCCCGCTGCAAGGTGGTCAGGTCGTACAGTTTGGGCGGGTTCTCCGTCTTTTTCTCCCGCACCAGGGATACACACACGGCCCGCTGCCCGTCACAGGCATCCCGGATGGCCTGGGCGTCCTCCGGGGAAACAATGCGGTCGCTGACCGCCTCGGCCCCCTCCAGCGCCAGCCGCACATAATGGTATTTCTCCTTGCGGAACAGGACGATCTTACTGTCCCGGTCGGCCAGCATCGCCAGGGTGGGCGTCTGCACCCGCCCAATATTTAACGTTCGATGATACAACACCGAAAAGAGCCGTGAGGCATTGATACCAATAAGCCAGTCCGCCTTTTGGCGGCAAAGCGCCGATTGATACAGCGGGTCATAGTCCGCGCCGGGGTGCAGGTCGGCAAAGCCCTCCCGGATTGCCGCATCCTCCATCGAAGAAATCCAGAGACGGGAGAAAGGCTTGGAACATCCGGCAGCCTCATAGACCAGCCGGAAGATCAGCTCGCCCTCGCGTCCCGCGTCGCAGGCGTTGACCAGTTCCGTCACATCGGGGCGCTCCATCAGGGAACGGAGAATGTGGAACTGGTCAGCCTTTTCCTCGGACACCACATAGTGGAAGGGGGCGGGCAGGATGGGAAGGTCCTCATACCGCCACTTCTTATAGCGGTCATCGTAGGCGGCCGCGTCCGCCAGTCCCACCAGATGACCAATGCACCAGGAAATGAGCCAGCCGCCGCCTTCAAAATAGCCATCGGCCCTGGATGTGACACCCAGGGCCGATGCGATACTCTTTGCTACACTCGGTTTTTCGCAGATCACCAATTTGCTCAATTCTGCTCCTCCTGTTCTCCCTGTTCAGGAATGTCCTCGTTTTCGTATTCCTCGTCCTCGAACTCATAGTCGTCCGGGTCGGCGCTGACCTTTGCGCCCTGCTTGGGCTTGATGAACTTGATGTAGGCGAAGGCTCCGCCACCGCCCAGAGCCGCCAGCAGCAGGATCAGCACCAGGGCGCCGCCGCTGCCGGACTCCTTCTCCGGCTCCGGTTCAGGCTCCGGCTCCACCTCCGGCGCTTTCCCGGCACACTCGCTCATATTCACCGCGCAGACCGGACAGGCGGTATTTACCGCACCAGCCTGGCATTTCTCGGTGCAGGTACAAGCAGCTGGCTTTTCCTCCGTCTGTCCGTCCTCCAGCAGCGCCATCAGGTCGGCTTCATCCACCTGGTTCAAGAAGTGAACGGCGGTCTCCTTGTCCTCGTTGGCCCGGTCGATCAGGATGTAAAAATAGTTGCCCGCTTTTGTGGTCACGGTGATAAGCTGTTTGTCGCCGTAATAATCGTCCACCAGCGTGGCGTTGCCCTCCGGGGTAAGGGGCTGGCCCTCCGGCTCCATGCCCCCGGTGGCGGGTTCCTCGGTGGGTTCCGGCGTCGTCTCGGCGGACTCTCCCGTGTAGTAGTCGCCATCCCCACCGCCCGCAAAGGCGGTGACGGAGAAGGCGGTCATGCACAGGACCACCACCGTCAGGGACGCCAAAAGGCGGAAAACTCTGTTACGCTTCATCTTCGCCGTCCTCCATTCCTTTCATATCCTCGTCGTCGGGGTCCGGCGCCGCCTCCGCCTCCATCATCCCGTCGGGCAGGGTGATAAGGCCGCTGGCGTAGGCCTTCAGGAAGGCGGTCAGCTCCTTGTTGTCCATGCGCACCGCCTTGACCATGCGGACGATCTCCAGGTTTTCTTCCTCGGTGAGCTGCGCCTCCAGCTCCCGAAGTCGCTTCTGCTGGGCGGAGATCTTCTCCTTCGTCTTTTCGATGTCTTTGCGAATCTTCTCAACCGTTGCCATGTGTGCAAAACTCCTTTCCAAATCGTTCTCTCCAGGAATAGTTCCGCCCCAGGCCCTTGACCGTTTTCAGGTTTTTCCGGGCGTTGTCCTCCAGCGCCAGGGCGCGGCGGAACAAATCGGGATGCTGCTCCCGCAGGGCGGTGATCTCGTCGGGTTTCATGCTGGGACAGAAAAAACAGGACGATTTTCCCGGCTGGGGCAGCCCTGCCGCCTCGATCTGCCGGATGCAATCGTCCCGCGTCCATCCCCATTCCATCAGGGGATACCACTTGCTGTATTTTCGGTCGGCCAGGTCTCCCAGCAGCACCTTGTCGCTGCGGTAGCCCTCGCCCGCGTCGTAGCCGATGAACTTGACCACCCGTTTGCCCGCCGCCCACGCCTTTTGACACGGCGGGTAATGGTTGCAGAACTTTTCCTGCGGCCCGATCTTGTGTTTCAGGGAACACCGCTTGAAGCCGTAGGCAATGGACGGTAGGCTGCAACTTTGCAGACATTCATCCTCCAGCGTCAGCCGTTTCCCGTCACGGGTGGTCTTATACACTCTGATAATGGGAGGCATCCCGTGGTCCTTCAGCCAGCGGTCCATCACCTCCAGATAGGCGTAGGTGTGGGGATGCTCTGCCCCCGTATCCGCAAAGAGAATCAGGTCCACCGGGATACGGTGCTGGTGCAGCCCGATCAAAAGGGCGGTGCTGTTGGCGCCGCCCCCATAGGAAACCATATTGATGCTTCATCACCTCCATCAGTTGTACGGCGGTCTGCCGTATGCGTAGAAATGGGACTGCCAGTAGCTCGTGTTCAGGTTGGAATACTGGATGGGGTCGCCGCAATGCAGCATCATCCCGTCGCCCACATAAATGCCTACATGAGATACGCCGGTTGTGTCGTAGGTGCCCACGAAGAACACCAGATCGCCGGGCTGGGGGTCGGATACTGGGGTGGAAATATTGTAGAGCCCCTGTGCGCCCAGCCGCCCGGTATTGCACAGGCCGCTGTTGGTCAGCACATAACTGACGAATCCGCTGCAATCGAAAGAAGTGCTGGGACTGCTGCCGCCCCACACATAGGGATAACCCAGGTATTTTTCCGCCTCGGTAATGAGGGTGTTGAACCGCTCGTCCGTCAGGTATTCAGCGGGAATCTCCCAGGCGGTGGGAGGGTTGTCGATGTACTTGTTCACATACCCGGAGGACGGGAACAGATCGGGGCGGTTGCCCAGGGTGGACATATAGGTGGCATACAAGGAAAGCTGTTCCTCGCCCATCATGTAGACAGGCACATGGGAGAGGTCGAAGTTTTCCAGCGTGACGGTGCAGATGGTCCAGGTATAGGGCACCCGAACCGTATAGGTGTTGCCCTCGCTGTCCGTCCGTGTCTCCGTCCGATAGCGGGTCTCCGTGGTCACGGTTTCGGTGAGAATGTATTGCTTGTCAAAGAGGGTTTGAAGGTCGCCCTGTACCTGGTCAATGGTGAACACCCCTTCATGGAGTGCCGACAGAATGGAGATCAGCACATAGGGGTCGTGCTCAATCTCGTCCAGATCAAAGTGATACTCGTCATAGTCGTGGGTGGCCTCGTAGGTATCCAGATACTCCCGCAATTCATCCTCTTTGGCGCAGTAGGCTTCTTCCGCCGCCAGCATGTCGGCATCCTCGGAGAGATAGGAGGACGCCATAATGTTGGACACCCCGCCGCCGAACATGGAGGAACAGGATTGCAGGGAGCCCAGCAGCATTACCAGCAGAAGACCGATGCCGCCCACGATCAACGCGCCCTTCCAATGCCGTTTCAGGAAAAGGGCGGTGCGCTTGGACTCCTGGGCGGTTTTCTTGGCCGCCTTTGCCGTGGTCTCCGCTGTTTTCCCGGCCTGGGCGGTCTTGCCCGCCGCCCGGTATGCCGCCGCATATTGCTTTTGCAGCTTCCGTTTCTGCCACAGGCGGGAGATGGGATTGGATGCAAGCTGGGGGTTCTCCGCCACGGCTTTCCGATAGTAGAAATCCGCATTGGCCTTGACCGCCGCCTGCTCCGCCTTTGCCGCGTCCCGCCAGGGTTTCAGCTTGCGTTCCGCCCGCCAGTTCTGGACACGGCGGTTTCCGTAGCCCACAGCCTTCTCAAAGCTACGTTCCCCCAGGTGGCCCGACTGGACGCCGGAATTTTCCTGCTCCACCTCTCGGACCTTGCCGTGGATGGCTGCGCCTGCCTCCTGGATGGGGCGGGACAGCGGATTGGCATGTTGGGGGGATGGCAGTTTGGATGGAACAGCGGTCTTTGCCGCGTCCAGCCGGTCCGCCGCCTTGTCCGACTTGCGGATGGCCCCTTGCAGCTCCGGCTTGGCCTGGTCCGCCTCGGAAAACTGCAATCGGGAGGATGGACGGCCCGCTGCCGCCTCGCCCTCCCGATAGGTTCTGCGCTGTTTCCGGCGCTTCTTCTTGGCTGCTGCCTGTTCCCGGTGCAGTTCCACACGATCCACTACTTTCCCAGCGGCACCCGCCGTGTCGCCGGAGGCGGAATGGTCCTGCTCCGGCGTCCGGTCAGAGGGATAGGTCGTCTCGCCCGTAACCAGATTGACGGATACTGCCCCGTCACGGGTCATCTTCTGCGCCTCCTTTTCGGGGGCTTTCCATTCTTTCAAGGTGCGTCACCTCCTGTTCCATAGGGGCAGATGTCGGCACACGCCCCGGTTTCGATCATGGCGATGTACTGGAAAATGGGATAGGCCTGGGGCGGGCAGACCGCGTTCCCCAGGGTTTTCAGCCGCAGCGCCCGGTTGTCCGTGTCCTCGGTCATGCGGGGGACTCCTTCGGGCTCGGCACGCCAAAGGATGCGTCCGTCCATTTCGGGGGGAATCCCATGAGCCATTCCACCCAGTCCGGGTTCAGCGCCGCTTTCTCGGAAAGGGGCTGCTCCTGCCGGATCACCTGAGCCGACAGGTTGGAGGACGGGGATTTGTCCCGGAAGGCCGCCGGTTTCAGGGTGGAACGGTAGCCCTCCGATGCTGCCGGGGTCAGATAGAACACCGCCGCCGACAGGGACAGGCTCCAGATCGACCCGTCCTTGTTCCGCTTGCGGAATATCCCATTGTCCGACAGGAACACATCCAGGCTGGCAGCATCCCGCCCCGTGGATTTGTCGGAGGCAAGGGGTGTGGGAAACATCAGCCGCGACGATAAAAGTTCGCTGGCGCTCATGCCATGCGCCGACGCCGCAAGCCGGAAATACGAATGGGAGAACAGCGTATCCCGCTTTTGCCAGGTCAAAAATCGTTTTGTCGAGCCCCATATTGATGAAGCCAGCAACATTTTCCCCAAGCACCCAACGGGGCCGCAGTTCGGCAATAACGCGGCACATCTCCGGCCACAGGTAGCGTTCATCCGCAAAGCCCCGCCGTTTTCCTGCGGTGGAGAAAGGCTGGCACGGGAATCCGCCGGAGAGGATGGTAATGGTTTCAAGTCCTGTTTTTTCAAAAAACGCCTCCTTCGTGAATGTGGTGATGTCGCGGAACTTCGGCACATCCGGCCAATGTTTTTGCAGGATGGAATAGGGATAGTCCGCCCACTCGCATTGACAGACCGTTTCAAAGCCCGCCGCCTCCGCCGCAAGGTCCAGCCCGCCGATGCCGGAAAACAGGCTGACATGGGTGAGCTTATTCATGGCTGATCTGCTCCCCAGGGATCAGCTCCGCCCGGAACCGCTTGATGACCGCCGCCTCCAATTCATCCTGACAAAAGTTGCTGTCAGCGGAAAGACCCAGCTTGCGGCGCAGCCTGTTCAGCGTCTTTTCATAGTTCCCGTATTTCTTTTGCAGTCGGAGAAAATCTTTCTCGTTCTGTGCCTGCGACAGACACTTGGCGATGCTGTACCAGGTTACCAGGAACATGTGCAGTTCGCTCACCAGCAGCCGGAATCCGCTGCCGGGGATCAGATAGTGTTCCTCCTGGCGGCCGCCGCCCGGTTCGGGTTCGTCGTCCTCACACTCCACATAGAAGGCGTCCAGCTCGCACAGCTCCCGCGCCTTCATCCCGGCAAGGTCCGCCTTGTCGCCGAACACCAGGTAACGGCCGGGAATGTTCCAGGCGTCAAACTTGTCATCGGCGATCTGGCCGTACCGCTTCGCCGCCGCAATGAACGCCTCCACATCCTCCCGGTCCTTGATTTTTCCGGCAAGGAAGGCAAGCTGATGAAGCAGCCCGTAGAGATGCACTTCCTCGTCGATATGTGCCTCATAGGTCTTTTCCTCGATGACATACAGCTTTTCCTGTTCCATATCCTTATCCCATCCTTTCCTTCCATTCCAGCCGCATTTGCCCATCATCCAGCAGCAGACGGATCACATTTTTGCCCTGGGGCGTAATCAAGGTCTGCTGTCCAAAATGCCCATATTTCCAGAAGTCCTTCACACGGAATAATCCGTTATTGGAGGGCTTGGCATAGGGCAGAAGGTATCCGGCCGGGCAGCGGTACAGAAATCCCGCGTCCATCAGGAAACGGCAAAACGCACGCTCCCCGATTTGCAGTTCTTTCGCCGTGGCTCGGATATTGGTGCAGTTTTCTTCATGGACAAAGGCGTCATAAAAATCTGCTTTCGGCCGCAGCCGTTCCACCTCGCCGGAGAGCTGCCGGTTTTTCTCATGCTCGGCAAGAAGCTGGTCGGCAAAAGCCAGCAATATTTCCGGTTTTTCCGCCGCCTGCTCCAGAAGGGAGGCAGTCATGTACCCGCCCGTCTTGCGGATCATGGGGAGAACTTCGTCAAACACCCATTTTTCAAAGCGTTCCGCACCAGGCAGCCGACTATGAACGATCAGGCGGTACACATCACCCTCCGGGATGAATGTCAATTCCTGTACGCCTCCTTCTGTAAGGGCGCCCCGTTTCAGGGCCCCCTTACAATGCGTATTGATGGCGTTCCTCGGTTTTGCATATCCCAGGGCTTTCGCAACATCAAATCCGCAAAACAGATAATTGCCGTTTTCTTCGATCACTCGGATGCTGCCAAATTCGCGGTTATTGAAAACCGCCATCTTGTTATCCATTCTGGTCCTCCTTTTCGTCGTCCACAGTTTCGTGTGCAACCTCGCTGGGCTTGGTGGTGAGCAATTTATAGAGCTCGGTGTCTTTCGGGAAGTCATCCGCAAAGGGCAGGATGACATTGTTGAAGAACAGCAGCCCGTGGCCCGGCTCGGAGTTGGTCACATAGGCAAGCTGCTCCGATGAAATGTTCAGCCGCTCCGCCAGTATCTTCCGGTCTCCCGCCGCCTGGTTGAGCATATAGATGAAGTCGCTGTTTTCCAGGATGTTTTCGATCTCCGGGGAGGAAAGCAGGTCTTTGGGGTTCTGGGTCGCCCCGGTAGGGATACCGCCCCATTTTCTGAACCGTTTCCAAATCTCGGCGCTGTATGCGGCGGTCTGTTCCTCCTTCAGCAAAAGGTGGAACTCGTCCACGAAATACCAGGTGGAGCGCCCGATAGCCCGGTTGATGGTAACGGTGTTCCACACCGCATCCTGAACAATGAGCATCCCCGGCTTTTTCAGGTTCTTGCCCAGGCCCTTGATGTCAAAGCAGACAAGGCGGTTGGAGATGTCCACGGTGGTACGGTGGTTGAAGAAGTTCAGCGAACCGTTCACATAGAGGTCCAGCGCCTGGGCCACTCGGTCGGCCTCCGGGATGTGCTGGGACAGAAGGGCGTTCATCAGGTCGCCCAGAATGGGCATATTCTCTGGCCGGGGATCGGCAAAGTAGGGCTGGTAGATCATCTGTACCGCCCGGTCAATGACGGTTTTCTCGATGGCCTCCAGCCCCGTCTTGCTGCCCATGATGAGCTCGCAGAAGGATAAGACGAAATCACTTTTCAGCGCCAGCGGGTTTTCTTCCTCGGAGTAGTTGAGGTTGATGTCCAGAGGGTTCACATAGTCGGTGCTGGACGGGGACAGCCGGATCACCTGACCGCCCAATCGCTTCACCAGGGGCGAATACTCGTCCTCCGGGTCGCAGATGATGACATTATCCTGGGTCATCAGCATGATAAAGGTGATCTCCCGCTTGCAGCTCATGGATTTGCCGCTGCCGGGGGTGCCGAACACAAGACCGTTGGGACAGCGGGATTGCTTGCGGTCCAGCAGGATCATGTTATTGGAAAGGGCGTTGAGCCCGTAGTACATGGCGTCGCCGCCCATGAACACCTCCTGGGTGACGAAGGGGACGAACACCGCCAGGGCCGAAGTGGTCAGGCTCCGTTCTATCTTGATGCGGTTGAGCCCCAGGGGAAGGCTGCTCATAAGCCCGTCCTCCTGCTGGAAGTCCAGCCGGGTCAGAAGGCAGTTATAGGTCTGGGCGACGCTGGCCGCCTGGGATACGGCGATCTCCAGCTTTTGACGGGTCTCCGCCGTGTGCAGCACCAGGAAGGTCATGTTGAACATTCTCTCGTTGCGGGATTGCAGGTCGGTGAGCAGGTCCTTTGCCGCGCCGCCGTATGTAGAGAGGTCCGAAGGAAGGATGTCCATATCGTAGCCGCTGCGCACCGCCCGCTTCTGCTCCTGTATCTTCATGGCGTCCAGGTCGGTGATCTTCCGCTTGACCATTTTGATGGCCTCGTTCTGGTTGATGCCCCGGATGTGCATGGTCACCATGATATTTCCGTCCGCCTCCATGAAGTCGGTGAGGATACGGTCGTGCATCTCGGGCGCCAGGATTTGCAGGAAGGACACCGCCCCATACCGCTTTCCGATGCGGAAGGTGCGGGTCTCCCCGAAGTGGAAGGAGGACGGAGAAATGAAGTCCTTCACCGAAAGGCCGCTGGCCGGGAGCCAGTCCCATTCAAAGGCGAACTGCCCGCCCTCCGGGTGGAGGATGTTGTAAAGCAGCTCCAGCCGCTCCTTTCCATCCAGCACATGAGCGGCCGCACCCATGACCTTGAAGCGGTTGAGGGTGTCGGTCTCAATGCGGGCAAACCGCGCCCGGGCCGCAGGGAGGTTCTCCGCCTCGATGGTCAGGGTCACATACTTGGTTTTCACATAGCCGTTGTTGCCCCGCTTGTACTGCATCCGCAGGATGTCCACCGCCTCGTCCCGGATGGGGTCCAGGTCGTTGCCCTGCCTGCGGATGCCGAACATTTCATCGGCGGCGCTGCCTCCGCTGCGACTGTCCAAAGAGACCTGAACACCGATGGAGGGGTCGTAGCCGTTGTAGAAATCGCAGAGGCTTTCAAAGATGCTCCGCTGATCCTCCGGCCCCGCCAGGCGGTAATTCACATCCTCAAAGGCAATGGTCTTGGAGAAGGCGCCGCCCTCCAGCCTGCACAGACCGTCCGGGAACATATTCTGAAACGGGATGCTGTCCTGCACCGTATGGGCTTTTCCGTCGCCCTTCGCCTGCCGGATCACCGCCTCGATCTGCTTGCGCTCGGCACGGGTGAGCTTACGCTTTGCCGGTTTTTCTGCCTTTTCTCGCAATCCGCTTCACCTCCTGTTCCAGTTGGGATTGCCGCACCAGGGCGGAATAGAGATTGTTTGTCTGGTAGATGCGTACCTTCGGCCGGATGAATTTGTTCTGGATCAGATGCCCCAGGAACACTTCCAGCGGCTGCCCGTTCTTCTCATACATGGCGAACAGGAAAAAGGGCAGCATCACCAGGATCATGCACAGCGCCGCCGTGGTAGTTCCCAGGCTCGCCTTTGCCAAAAAGAAAAGCGGCACGCCTACCAGCGCCGCCGCTCCGAAACAGATCACTTGTCGTTTGGTCAGCCCGAACAGGACCTTGCTCTGTATCCGACTCAGGTCCTTCGGGATTGTTACATAAGCCAATGTTTCACACCTCCTTCTTCATCGGCGCATAGTCCTTAAAATCTGATACGGAATGAAAAATCCGTTTATTATTTACCCATCTTTGCAGATGGCGGGTAATGCGTGGAGCCGTGGGACGCTCATAGATCATCACATAGGGATCATATCCCAATGCCCGCAAGGTGTTTACCCGGTACAAATCCTGTTCATGGGTGCTGCCGTAATTGGTCAGGACATAGACACGGCGGTTTCGGTCGCTCTTTATGGAAGTAAGTTCACGAAAGCGACGGAAATACTCCGTCAGGTCCTCGTCCGGTTATCCCATGCGAAATGCACCGCTTTTGTCCGCACTTTGTTCAGTAGAGATACATTATCACGGCTGATAAGGCGAATATCGAGCCCCTGGGTAAAGTCCACCAGCGCCCGGCTCTCAATTAGCTGTTCAATGAGCCTTTCATGGTCGGGACAGGCAAGCAGGTTCGGGTCCATCAGTTTGATTTCTTCCTCACCATTCCAAAACTCGGAAAGATCAGCCACCCGGACGCTCCTGCGCCCTTCTTTTTTGCTGACAATACAAAATCCGCAGTTCCTTGGACAGCCACGGCTTAAAAAGCCGTAGGCTGTACCTAAAAACCGCGGATATAGAAAATAGTCCGGCCGAATATGCTCGATCTCATGCGGGAGGTTTTCGCCGGGGCCGTAACCTGTACCGCCCTGGATGACCTTATCCGCATTGCTCACCTGTATGGTGTCTTTGGAATAGGTGTCTGTAAATACCCGGCTTTTATAAACAAGGTCATATTGCTTTGCAGGGTCCCACCATTCCACCCGATCCCCGTGTCTGGTGTGATACTCCGAGAGCTTCATCAGGCACAGGTTGGGAAAATTGTGCGAGTCCACATCAATAAGGCCTACTCTCAAATATCTGCCTCCTTTAGTGGGCGCCGAACAGGGATTTTGCAAGGCTGCCGGTCTTGAACAATGTGTAGCACAGCAGAACCGTATAGCCCATGCACCCCCAGATGGCAGCGGATATGTTGTCGCCGGATGTGGAGATGCCCTCCACCAGCACGGCATAGATGCCCACGCAGATCATAATGAGGAAGGCCTGGAAGCCCAGGGCCAGCAGGGAGCGAAGGTAGTTCTGCCCCGTGGAGCCCCATTCCCGGTTGACCATCGTGGCAAAGGGAATCGGCCCTATGGAGGTGACCAAATACACCTCAATCATTCTGCCGTAGATCACCAGGAAGATACAGATGGAAAGAATCTGCGTACACAGCCCCACGAACACACTCTGGAACCACAGCCCCAGCAGGGCGCCCACGCTCCAGTCGGCAAGCTGGGTCTCCAGATTGCCCACCACGCCGGAAATGTCGATGCCTGCGTCCGAGATGATGACCCCCGCCGACTGACTGACCACATTCTGCGCCACATCGAACACCGCCATGACGATGTTCCAGGTGTTGGTGACGATCAGCACCGCGCAGAAGGTCTTGAAAATCCACTTGAAGAAAATCCAGGTGTCAAAGTCGTGGAGGTTATTTTTCTCGATGATGAGCTGGATCAGCTCGTAGCACATGACGAAGGTGAGGATGATGCCAGCGATGGGGACAATCACCGTTTCCGAGAGGTTTCGGATCATGTTGAAGATGCTGCTGTTCCAGGCGGCGGGCGTCATGCCGACCTCCCCGGCGATCTCGCCCACCTTTGTATTCAGGGTATCAAACATCCCGGTCAGGTTTGAAATGATACCGTCAATGAGCAGTTCCTTGAACCACTCCTGGATCATATCCAATATCAAGGGAGATCACCTCCTTTGCGGGGGCTCCCGCTATCAAGCGAAAGCCCCCGCCGGTTTTGGAGAATCATTAGGTGGTGGACAGCAGACCGGACAGCAGAGGGATCAGGGTGATGCCGATGAGGGCAACGCCGCCGCCCGCCATGAGCTGCTTGATGCCCTGGCTTTTGGAGGCAGGGTTGTCCTGGCCGTAACCTTCCAGAAGGTTGATGCCGCCCCACACGCACAGGCCGCCGCCCAGGGCGATGACCAGAGTCTGCAAAACGTCGATAGCGTTAGTAAAAAAGCTCATATTCACATTTCCTTTCGTTCAGTTGAATTGTTGGGTTGAAGGTCGGTGGCTTTCAATTCGTACAGATCGAAAGGCTCGTCCGGCTTCACAATGGCCGGTCTGCGTTTCATGTACCGTTCAATGTCAAAGGTATTTTTCTTGTCGGCGTCGGCAAGGTACTTGTAGCGGGGATGCTTCGTTATATCAAACTTGTCGCTGAAAAACGGCCGCACCCCTCGAAGCTGCAAGATACACTTGCCTCCGTCCATCACCGCAATCTCGTCCTGGGTCATCAGCTCCTTTCCTAATTTCTGATAGTTGAGGCCGTGGGAAACCTGACTGCCCCGGTTCTCGGATTGATTGAAGCTGTCGATGGTCTCCTTGCCCAGCAGCTCCGAGATTTCTTTCAGGGTGGATTTCTCCTTGCCTCCCAAAAACAAGGTGGTGTCGCAGTTGCCCACAATGGTATCCGCGGCGTCCTTGTAGATGGTCTTTAACTGGCTTTGGGACTGCAAAATAATAGAAGCCGAGATTTCCCGGCTCCGGATGGTGGCGATCAACTTGTCGAAGTTGGGTATCTGCCCGATATTGGCGAACTCGTCCAGGAGGCACCGCACATGGACGGGCAGCCTGCCGCCGTACACGTCGTCCGCCTTGTCGCAAAGGAGATTGAATAGCTGGCTTTGCAGCATGGCGATAACGAAGTTGAAGGTGGTATCCGTATCGCTCATAATGAGAAACAGCGCCGTTTTTCGGTCGCCCAGGGTGTCCAGTTCCAGTTCGTCGTCCGACATGATCTCCCGCAGCTCCGCAATATCGAAGGGGGCAAGGCGGGCGCCGCAGCTAATCAGGATGGATTTCAAGGTCTTGCCGGCAGCCAATTTGAATTTGCGGTACTGCTTCACAGCGAAGTGGTCCGGGTGCTCCTTCTCCAGCTTGGCGAACAGAATATCCACGGGCGACTGAAATTCCTCGTCGTCCTCTCTGGCCTCCGATGCGTTGATGAGCTCCAGCAGCGTGAGGAAGTTCTTTTCTTCCGGCTCCGCCTCGTACCAGATGTACCCGATCAGGGCGCAGTACAAAAGCCGCTCGGCCTTCACCCAAAAATCTTCCGAGGATTTTTCTCCGTCGCCTTTGGTGTTGGCAATGATGACATTGACCAATTTGAGGATGTCTTTCTCCGACCGAATATAGGCGAAGGGGTTGTATTTCATGCTCTTTTTGAAGTTGATGGTGTTGAGGACTTTAATGCGGTACGGCTCATAGATGACCTTCCCGCGGGCATCCCGCAGGGGTTTTCCGTTCTCGTCCAGCTTGGGGGCGCCCCGCCGCAGCATGGTCCCCACCTCGGACAAAAGCTGTCCTTTGGGATCGGTGACCACATAGCTGCTGTGCATCTGCATGAGTGAGGGCTTGACGAAGAACCGGGTCTTGCCGCTGCCGCTGCCGCCGATGACCAGAATGTTCTTGTTTCGGGCGTACTTGGGATTTTTCGGGCGGCTGGACATGGTGAGCTTTTCCGTCTGGGTCAAAGGAATGTTCCAGTCGGGAACCGGATCGACATAGGGGGCAATATCGGCCGCCGTGCCCCATCGTGCGCTGCCGTACTCAATGCCCTTGCGATATTTCTTTGTATTCTTGCTCTTGGCATACACCGCCAGCCGAACAATGACCGCCCCGGCGATACCCGCCAGCAGGTCCAGCGGATGCAGACTTGGCAGCCCAGAAGAAAACGCCTCCGTAAAGCCCTGGCTCAAATGCAGGAACTTTTCAGAGGCGTCAAGGCCGGGCGCAAGGCGCACCGCCTGGCAGAGCTTGTCAAAGAGATACACGAACAGCAGATACGGGAGGTTGGGGATCAGCTTTTTCTTCCAGTCAACCGTCATAATTCCACACCCCGGTCTTTGGTCTTGACCTTCTCCCGCTGGCGGTGCTGGGCTTTGGACTGCTGTTTCGCCTGCTCCAGCTCCTTGCGGATGGAGGGCTTTTTCTCTTTCTCCAGGTTCTTTGCGGAGAACTCCCGAAAGGCTGCCGTGATAACGTCGGCATCCCGGCCCTTGAAGAACACCAGGTAGCGGGGTATCTCGCCGCTGGTATCCTTTTTCAGAGCAAAGTCAATGCCGTACTTCTTGGCGGTGGCGGAAAAGGCCCGGATGTTCCGGTCGGTGATCTCGATGTTGGAAACGCCGGTGTTGTGCTTCATCAGCTGCCGGAGGGTCTGCTTTCCGTGGTGCAGCTTGGTCTTATGGCCGGTCACTCCTTTCTGCATCTCGTCCAGCACTTTTTTCATGGCCTGCTGCAGCATCCCGGCGGAGAGTTTGGTGGCCTCCACACAGAGGGCAATGGTGCGCTGGGTGACTTCTTCCTGCATGACCTATCATCTCCTTTCTCCGCTGCCGTACAGGTCATGGTTCACCAGGGACGCATAGTAGCTGTCGATGGTGGCCGGGGCGTTATACAGGGCAGCCAGCAGATATTTCTTGATGTTGCGGACATAGGTGGTGTTCTCCCGCATACGGTCCAACACATACTCAATGTGAGAACTGTTCAGCTTCAGGAACCGGGATTTGACCACCTCCGCCGGATAGTCGTCCCCGGCAATGCGGATCGTTTCCCTGCGGGAACAGACGGTATCCACCATGAGTTCCACCAGTTCATTCAGCATATCCCGATCCAGCCGGTCATCCCGGCATAGATAGTCATACTCGATATTCTCCAAAATCAGTTCCCGATAGCTCTCTCGCTCCCGCATCCAGTCCCGTCCGGTTCGTTTGGTCTCTGCGGGGGTTTGGGGACTTGATTGGATAGGATTTGATCCTTCCGTACTTGATGAATCAGTATTTGATATTTGGTTACTTGATCCTTTAGTATTTAATTGTGCGGGTTTTTCCTGTTCAGGTTTTCCCAAGACAGGAGAATCCAAGACTGGTTTTACCTGAACTGGATTTTCCCGTTCAGGTTTTCCCGGTTTAGGTTCCGGCGGCCTGGGCTGCTCCAAAATCGTGTACTCGATGCTGCCGAGCCGCCCGTTGGCGTTGCGGACTCTTTCACGGATAATGTATCCCGCATCCTCCAGCTCCCGGACCGTAGCACAAATGCTGTCCACTCCATCCCGGCATATCCGCGCAAGACCTTTGGTGGTGTAGTCCCAATCCTCCGGCAAGGATAGCATGAGGGACAGCAGCCCCTTCGCTTTCAGCGACAGTGCCGTGTTCCGCAGATGATGGTTTGCCATCACCGTGTAGTCGCGGGTTTTCTCAATGCGAAATACCGCCATAATCTCACCTCCCTCCGGCGGTCTGGAAAAGTGTTCGTTTTCGGAAAAAATTCAATTCTGTGCCCACTTGCTTCTCCATGTGGGAAAACCTATGGACACTTGATTTGCATTTCCTACATGAAGAAATACCTTCGATTTCTCACCCCTTTCAATACAGTTTTCCGTGTACTTGATGGAAAGTAAAAACGCCATAGGATTCCCTATGGCGTTTGGGACAGGAAAAGGGTGCTGATATTTCACATCAGCACCCTTTATCCTGCCAGTATTTGATTTTTTGACTTCACATCGTGTTCCTTGCCTCTGAAAACATTGATTTTACTGGACTATCTCATGTTTTCTTATTAGGAGGCGGGGAAAGGTATCAGTTCTTATTCAACTTCACATCACCGCGCAGCTATACGGGGGGAGTAAGTAAACAAAAAACGAAGCATCAACTTGTTTCCTGGTTATTCAAAAATCAGAAATTCAGGGATGCTTTATTCTAAGTGTATCGGATTCATTAAAAAGGTCTTAAAAGAAAAGTGTCTGACTGTATGTATATCGGCGAATGACCGAAAGATACAAAACCGCCCCGCAAAGGTTCCTTAAAACTTTGCGGGGCGGTTTGCTCTACCAGGATTATTTTATTTCCGAAAGGATTGTTCCATTATGTTTACCGGACAGAATCCTCTTTTGCTAAGGCTTGAATCTGTTCGATTTGGTGTTTCACATCGCTAAGCATCGTGTCGATATGTGCGCCCATTCGCTGTTGAGCCAAGTCTGCATCGCGCAATTCCAAAGCTGCTACAATATCATCGTGTTGAACGACATAAACATTGCCGCGCTCTTTTGTCACCAGCTTGTCCATGCGCTCTTCCATTTTTTGCTCTTCAAAAATCATGATATCCAATAAATATTTAAAATATTTATTGCGGCTCATTTCAGCAATGATCGTATGGAAGTTGTAAGCTGAGTCGTCATGGCTTTTGTTTTCAGCAACATCACGATAATACAGAGAGACCGATTGACGCAGTTTCCACAACTCATCCTGTGTGGCATTTACAGCGGCTAGTCGAACCGTTTCCATTTCAATCGTCTTGCGAGCCTGAATCAGATCCAGCAAATCGGTATATTCGTTTACGCGCAAACCGATGGAAGCTTCATCGTGAACTTCGGCTCTTGCCAGATGTTCAGTTATGGATTGAAGCCAATTTTCTCCCTTCTCGGTTATAATGCGGCCCTGATTGCTTTTTCGAATGGTAAGACCATCGCTGTCCATCACCTTCAGGTAGCGACCAATGGTAGCGGTGCTCACACAAACTCCCTGCTTCGCCAAGAGTGCGTTCAACGACCAAGAACCAAGAGGCTCCTTCTGTTTTTGAATTTCACTTAGCAGCAGGAAAAACATCATTTCTTCCTGTGACTTAAAAAAACCGGGTGAAATGTGATTGTCGAGCGTTACAGAGTTTTGCATTATAAAAACGGCCTTTCCGCAAAGAACTCTACTGAAGATGCAGCGTCTTTGCAATCATATCTGGATAAGATGCCCGGTATTCATTTGGTGGAAATTTATGGGAACAAGAATGAAAGGATTGTTCTTCTGTTACTTGAAAGTCTATTTCTGAACCGATAATCGATAGTACAATAAAATTATAACAAAAATTCTTTTTGTATTCAAGAAAATTATTGTTGCTTCCGCATTCAGAAATTTTTCAACCAATTCATGTATTGCTCCATACCCTGCTCAATAGAAAACCGCGGTTTCCATCCAAAGTCCTCAAACGCACGCTGAACGCTCAATGCGCCCAAATTGTCATATCCCAAGTCGCCGGGGCCAACATGGATCGGTGCAGTGGGAAACAGTTTGCGAGCCTTATCAATAATACGTGTGTAGGGAATCACCTCTCCGCCGCCAATATTATATTCGGCATGCGGGTTATGATCTGCCAAGGAAATCTTCGCAATGGCCTCTACGCAATCTTCAATATAGATAAAGTCAAGCATCTGCTCACTGCCGTGATCCCAGTCCACTTTTCCTTCTTTCAGAAGTGTGCTGAGAATCATGTTTACCGGGCATTCATTTACACGACCGGGACCATACACAAAGCCTACACGCAGCGAAACGCTGTCCAGACCGTAATTGCGAACCAGCTCCTCACAGGCCACTTTGGTTGCCCCATATGGATTTTCCGCATGTAGCGGAATGGTTTCATCCACGACATCATAGTGTACATTTCCGTATACAGCACCGGAGCTGATGTACACATAGCGGTCTACGCCATAATTACGGGCGGCTTCCAGGCTGGTCAGCACGCCGTTTACATTTGTACGGTAAATCTTGTACGGGTTATCCCGGAACATTTTGGGGTGAGAAACACCGGCGTTGTGAATGATCCTGTCTATATGATTCTGCTTGAGCAACATGTTCAGTGTGCCGTAATCTGTTACGTCGCCCTGAATGTAATGAACACCCGGATGCTTTTGGCTGGGAGAATGAAGGCTGTAAGAAAACACTTCTTCGCCATGATCTGCCAAATAGGCAGAAAGGCGGGTCCCAATCAAACCGTTTCCGCCAATCAGTAAGGTGGACATAGAGAAACGCTCCTTTCTTATTTAGCGGCAGGGTGCCGCTTTTTCAAGCTGTTCCCTGCCGCATTTATACCATTTTCAGAGATTAGTCATACAGAATACGGGAAATTTCGGGATCATCCATATTGGAGGCATCAAACCACACGGCAGGAATGACAATGTCAGATGCTTCGCCGCCCTGCAGCACGTTTACAGCCATCATCATGGCTTCGTAGCCCATCGTGTACGGATCCTGCGCCACAGCACCGTAGAAGTAGCCACTGCGCACTGCGTTATTCAGAGTGCTGCCGGAGTCAAACCCAATAACAATCAAATCCTTGTACTTGCCGTTGGTGCGATCCAGGTCTAAGCCATCGCTGGTGGCACTCAAAATACCGGTAGCGGAAGCCTCATTCACACAGAAGATTGCCAGCACACTGCTGTCAGAAACAACAGACTGGGCCAGGTTGCGAATGTCCTCGTCTGCTCTGGAAGCGGCAATATCGGTACGGATAATCACAGCAGGATCTTTTTCGCTGTCTTTAGCAAAAGCATCGTTGCCGGTGATGGCAACGGCGCCCGGCTGCCATTCCTGGCACAGTTCATACATTCTGTTGGCGAAGCCGCTGGTTCTGTCGCGGTGCACCGTCATAATAGCATCAGGAGCAATCACACTGAAAACAGCCGGGTTTTCAGGCGTGGCAGCCTTGATCTTTTCCACAACAGTTTCATTCTTGAGCAATTCATCCGCAGCCTGACCGGCGGCCAAAATACTGTCGCTGGCAGAGGTGGCAGTCAATGAGCCTTCCGGCGCATTATCAAAGGTGATGTCATAGGCAATTACGGGGATACCGGCATCACGGGCGGTAATCATCTGCTCATCCAATGCGCCGGAGTCACACGCGGCAATCAAAATAGCATTCGGCTGCTTGGCCAGCGCTTGGTTGAGGATATTGATCTGCTCATCCACCTGGGAGGAATCCGCAGAGGCATTGTAGGTCAAATTCACGGTAACCCCTTTTTTGGCCAAATCGTCAACGGCATCGCGGGCACCGTCCACATTGATATTGCAGTATTCAATGGAGAAGGAATTTCCAACCATTTCTACATCGAATGTGTCGCTGTTCTCTGCGGTTGCTGGTTTTGCTGTTTCAGTAGTGGAATCTGCGGCAGGGGTGCTTTCTGAATTGCCGCAGGCCACCAGACTTACAGCCATAACGCCTGCAAGCAGACCGGATAAAAGATTCTTTTTCATAGTTTTTCTCCTTGTAGTGTAGAGGTTGTTAGCGGTCTATCCCTTGCGGGATATTTTATGAAGAAATTGAAAAAATTCCTTCTTTTTCCATACTCAGCTGCGTTTTAGCTTTACACTGCGGTAAATATCCAGCATTACAGCCAGCAACACTGCCAGGCCGGTAAAGAATACCTGCCACTGCTGCTGAATTCCAATGGTCATCAGGCCGTTTTTCAGAACCGCCATAATAAACACACCAATGATCGTGCCAAGCATTGTGCCGGAGCCGCCGCTCAGCGACGTGCCGCCAATAACAACTGCAGCAATCGCATTCATTTCCATACCGCTGCCGGAACCGGGCAGAACCGATGTATAGGTAGCACTGTAGAAGATACCGGCCAAGCCCGCAAATACGCCGGCGATAATATATACAAGCATCGTCCAGCGCCGTGTATCTACGCCGGAAAGCCGTGTAGCTTCACAGTTGGAACCGATCGCGCATGCGTATTTTCCGATTTTTGTGTAACGGAACATAAAAGAGGCAATTACAAACAGGATCACCATATAAATGACGCCCATAGGGAAACCATCCAGTGACTTATAGAAGACTCGCTTGAACCAGCCATCGGGGCTTGTCACAACGGGATAGCGCATAGTCTGCACACGGGAAACGATATAACCGATGCCCTGTGCTAGATATTGCGTACCCATAGTGGCCACAAAGGGGGGAATTTTGCAGCAGGAAATCAAAAATCCGTTAAGAACGCCAAAGGCTGTTGTAACAAGCACAGTGATAATCAGCGCAGCCCAGATAGGCATATGCCATTGGTTATAGCTTACACCGCCAATCAGCGCACCACACATAGCCACGCAGCCGATTGACAGATCAATGCCGCCGGTTGAAATGACAAATGTCATACCAAAAGCCAGGCAAATGATGTAGTACACACTCTCCAACAGGCTTACCATTGAATTCTGTGTCAGGAAATTCTTGCCGAAGCAAGAAAAAAATAGAAAGAGAAAGATCAGGCAAGAAAGGGCTATAATACGTTGGGACATAAACAGTGATTTAATGCTCTTTTGTTTTTTCATTTTGTATGCCTCCTGAATCAGACAGCGCGCTGCACAGCAAGCGCCATAATACTTTCTTGGCTCGCATCGGCAATATCCAGTTCGCCTGTGATGGAGCCCTCACACATGACGATGATTCTGTCGCTCATAGAAAGCAGCTCCTGCATTTCCGAAGAAATCATAATAATGGATTTTCCCTGGGCAATCAGCGCATTCATTAGGTTATAGATTTCGCTTTTTGCACCAATATCAATGCCGCGCGTTGGTTCGTCAAAGATCAATATATCGCAATCACGCAAAAGCCATTTGGCAATCGCTACTTTTTGCTGGTTTCCGCCGGACAAATTCATCACAAGCTGTTTTACAGAAGGTGTTTTTACCATTACGCGATCCGCCATTTCAGAGGCAACACGCATTTCTTCTTTTTCGTTTACTACACCGTGGGATGTGAATTTTTCCCAGTTTGGCATAGCAATATTGTCAGCTACGGACAATTTCAGGGCAAGACCTAACGCTTTGCGATCCTCTGATATATAACCGATTCCGTTTTTCACAGCATCATGCGGCGTATGGATTTGAATTTCTTCTCCGTTTTTTATGATCTTTCCGTGCTTTCGCCAGTCAGCGCCAAAAACCAACCGGGCCAGCTCTGTGCGGCCGGCACCCATCAGTCCGCCGATGCCAAGGATCTCGCCTTTACGCAACTTAAAAGAAGCGTTTTTAATCGCGTGGGACTCCATCCCTTTCACTTCCAGCAGCACAGGAGCATCTGCTGCTACATTGGAATGCTTTTTCTTTTCCCAGCTCACTTCTCTTCCCACCATTGAACGGATCAGCTCCGGCAGGGAAGATTCTTTTGTAATAAAAGTATTGATATAAGTGCCGTCTCTCATAACGGTAATGCGATCCGTGATTTCAAACAGTTCCTCCAAGCGATGGGAAATATAGATAATGGAGATTCCTTTGGCTTTCAGCTTCTGAATAACACGGAACAAATCCCTGATTTCGTTGATGGAAAGTGCCGCTGTTGGTTCGTCCATAATCAGCACTTTGCTGTCATACGAAATGCCTTTTGCAATTTCAATCATTTGCTGTTTGGCAACGGTCAGGGTGTTTACGATGGTGTTGGGGCTGACATCCAGCTCCAGCTCTTTCAGCAGTTCCTCTGCACGGCCATTATCCTTCGTCCGGTCAAGTTTCCAACCTTTTTTAGATTCCCGACCAATGAATATATTATCGCCAACAGACAAATGCTGGACCAGGTTTAACTCCTGATAGATCATACAAATTCCATCATGCAGTGCCTGCCGGGGTTCATGATAGTGGACTTCTTTTCCGTCTACCATCATAACGCCTGCATCTGCCTGATAAACACCGGAAAGAATTTTCATCAGTGTGCTTTTGCCTGCACCGTTTTCACCAATCAAGCCAAGGACCTCACCCTTGCGAAGTGTAAGTTCCCCATCGGTGAGAGCATGAACACCACCGAAAGATTTTTGGATGCCTTTCATAGAAACAATGAAATCTTCGTGTTTCATCAGGTATTTCCTCCGTTATGCCTGCCGGGGAATATACTGGCCAAAACCATTCTGTGCGGTTATTTCACCATCGTTGTACACCAACTGCCCGCGCACATAGGTCTGCTCCACTTTTCCCTTCATTTTCATACCGTGGTACAAATTGTGTACCGTTTTGGTTTTGCTCAGCGACTTCGTCCCATCAAAAACCCACTCCCGATCCAGGTCCACCACCAGGATATCTGCGTCGCGGCCGGGGAGCAAACTGCCTTTTCTCGGTGCAAGCTGCATAATATTGGCTGCATTAGTAGCCGTGAGGCAGGAAAGACGAGACAGCGATAAACCACGGCGATGATACCCTTCCGTCAGCATTGCCGCCAGCATGGCATCAAACCCGCCAAAGCCACTGTATTCCTTCCAGAAATCGCCTGCCTGCACTTTTTCGTCATCACGATACGGCCCATGATCAGAACCCAGAGTGTCAATCGTGCCGTCCAGAATATAAGACCACAGCTTTTCTACATTTTCACGGCTGCGGAACGGCGGATTGCATTTTGCATAGGCCCCTCTCTCCCGCAAAATCGTTTTGTCAAACAGCAGATAATGTGGGCAGGTCTCAACCGAGACGTTTACACCTTCGAACTTTGCCTGTTTCAAGAAGGCAGCTCCCTGAGCAATCGTCATGTGGCAAATATACAGCCTTGCCCCTGTTTCACGGGCAAACAGTACCGCACGGGAAATCGCTTCCTGCTCTACCCACCAGGGACGTGCGTCATCGTGCATGGCAAAATCTTTACAGTGAATGGCAGACATTTCTTTGCTGCCAAAATCTGCTACTTCTGCATTTTCAGCATGCACGCCGATCAAACCGTTAAATGTTGCCGCCTTGCGCATCCCCTGCACCAGATACCCATCTGTAACCTGCGGGTAATCCGGGTTGGCAAAACTCATAAAGCCCTTGTAGGCTACACAACCAAGACGGTTCAGTTCTTCCATATTCTGAACGCAGTTTGGTGTCAGACCACCCCAGAAAGCAAAATCCACACAGGATTCCTTTTGCGCCACATCAAGTTTCAGCTGGAAACCCTCTTTGTCAACCACAGGGGGAACGCTCAATGGCATATCAATAATTGTTGTAATGCCACCGGATGCCGCGCACTGGGATCCACAGGCCCAATCTTCGCGGTAATTGAGCGGAGAGGGATCCCACATATGTACATGTGTATCAATAGCGCCCGGCATCAGTGCTTTCCCGTGAACATCCACTTCCGTGAAACCCGGCAGTTCCGTACCGGATTCAAAAATTCCTGTGATTTTACCATCCTCAACAGCTAACGATCCATTGATCGTTTCCGTAGGTAATACAATTAACGCATTGGTAAAGAGCAAGCGGTTTTCTTTCATAAATGGCACCTCATTTTGCATTTTACTGCTCATCACGTGTGAGCAACTACGGTAAGCAAAATATACCATAGTATTTCTTGCTTGTCAATTGATTTTTGCTAAATTGCAGAAAATACAGCACTTTGCCATGTTTTTTGAAAAAAATTGGTGACATTGTTGGTTCCAAACGAATTGACAATGCGCGCGAGCCCATGCTATAATTCTTTATAGCTCATCTGTGATGAGTGATATATTATTTGAAAAGGGGTTTACCATATGGAGAATCAATCTTCGCTTACGCCCGCTAATATTTATGTAAACGCAACGCAAGAACGCTTTCAAGACACATACCGCCGCTGGCAGGGGATTCCCTCCATTGAAGTCAGCCCGGCCGGACGCATTTTTGTCAACTTTTATAGCGGTCAAGACGCAGAGGTAGGCGGCAACATTATGATGCTGTGTGTCAGCGATGATAATGGCCGAACCTTCCGTTCCTGCGCCACAGTCGTGGAACACCCGGATCCGGAATGCCGTATCTATGACCCGAATTTGTGGTTTGACCCGCTTGGACGCCTGTGGATGACCTATACGCAGGCGCGCGGTTTCAATGACGGGCGAAGTGGTGTCTGGGCATGCATTTGCGAAAATGCCGATGCCGATGAATTGGTCTGGTCTAAGCCAAGACGCATTGCAAATGGCATTATGATGAATAAGCCCCTTGTCACCAGTAAAGGCGAGTGGCTTTTCCCCTGCGCTATCTGGTGCGACACAAGCGGAAGTGTTCCTTCCGAGCGCCACGGTTTGGAAAACGAACAGTTTTCAAATGTGTATGCGTCTACCGACTGCGGAAAAACCATCACGTTACGTGGACACGCCGATATTCCCGGCAGAAGCTTTGACGAGCACATGTTAGTAGAGAAAAAGGATGGAGCCCTTTGGATGCTGGTGCGTACCTTCAAGGGCATCGGCGAAAGTTTTTCTACGGATGGCGGTTACACCTGGACCCCCGGACGCAACAGTCATATTGACGGCCCCTGCTCGCGCTTTTTCATTCGGCGTTTGAAATCCGGCCGTCTGCTGATGATCAACCACTACAATTTTGACCAGCGCATTGACCTAGACGATATTATGAATCAGGGAAATGTGAAAAGCTGGAAAGGCCGCAGCCACTTAACCGCTATGCTCAGCGAGGATGATGGCGAAACCTGGCCTTATACTCTGCTGCTTGATGAGCGCAACGAAGTTTCTTACCCGGATGCTAAAGAAGCTGATAATGGTTATATCTACGTCACCTATGACTGGGAAAGAGTTACGCAGCGGGAAATTCTTATGGCACGTTTTACCGAAGATGATATCCTGCGCGGTAAGATTCTTTCTCCTGAAGGTAAATTGCGTGTGCTGGTCAACAAGGCCTTGGGGCAACCGGATATTCATTGAGTTGGACGCTTACCTGATAGAGCACACTGTGTTTCGATATTCTTGTTTCTGTCGGCATCCGAAATTTTAACGGTTGACGTTTTCCAAAATTTCGATATGCTGTTCCTGCTTTTGCGTTTTTGCGTTCATAACGATTAACTCAAAGCAAAAGACCGAAGATATATAGCCCTTTATGGCTTTTACTTCGGTCTTTCTTTTTTTGGGAATACGTCGGTCCACAGGGCGAAAAGTCAAGTTGATCATCCTTATCAAAGCTGTGCAGCGGACCGGCAAACATTCTGTCAACGATCACGCCCGGCACTATAAGGGAGCAAGGGAGGAAGCGAAAAGAAATTTGAAAAATTTTATAAAAAAGATATTATGACATCATGTCATAATATCCCGCAGCTCGCGCTTGTATTTATAATAGGTATTGCGCGCAATGCCGATCAGCTTGATGCAGTCGGCATCGCTCAGCGTGCCGCCAAAATCCCGGCTGTGCTTCCGAATCAGCGCTTTTGCCGTGTCCGCTTTTTTGATATGCAGTCTGCGCCCCGGCTGCTGGCCGATCTGTTTGCCGTTCAGCCGGGCCGTCATGATCCCCTCGCGGGTGCGCTGGTGCAGATCGTCCACCTCTTTTTGCGCCTGGGCAAAGGCAAGGCGGATCTGCTCGGCGGCCAGGTCCGCCGTGTAGCGGTTCAGCGCTTCCATAACGCCGGAAACAAAACGGTCGGTCGCTGCGCTGCCGGTGGAGGGGGCTGCACTGACCTGCCGCTGCAAGGCCTGTTTGTAGGTGTCGGTGTTGATGTGCGGCTCCTTCAAAAAACAAAGCGTCACGCCGCGACCGTACAGTTCTTCATACAGGGCGCACCCCTCGTCGGCACTGCGGCTCATGCGGGAAACACTGTCAAACACAATGGTATCCCCCGGCTGTACACAGTGCAGCAGCTTGTCCAGCTCCCGCCGTCCCTGGCAGGCCGTTCCGGTATAGACCTCACGGACGATATGCGCCGTTGGGTAGGCGGCGGCAATGTTGCGCACCTGGCGCTCGATATTCTGGCGCGGCGTGGAAATACGGCAATAGCCATAGATTTGCATAATGGTAGCACCTCTGACGTTCCTTTAATTTGATATAACATTATACAGCGGGACCCAGGTCTTTGTCAATGAGTTTTGATACTTTATGAGATAACCTTACTTTTGGTACAGACAGTATAAGGAACTTAAAAACAGTCAAATAAAATATGATATTATGTCATGATGACATAATATCTCAAAGAACAGGAAAGACAGCTGTCTGTTGTCGCAGTATATTTACAGTGATCTTTTTCATGCTTTCTTCTCCGATGAATGGAAATGTGAAATATAGTGTGACGATTGAATAGAAAATATTTTTAAGTTGAGAAAAAAGACACTCTTTTGATGTAATAAGATATCAAAATAGCCCTTACACATAGCAATTGCTTTTCCATGTGTAAGGGCTGTAATTTATAGGGCGTGAATTTGAGTAGTCAGCCGATTTACTTTAGCAAGAAGAATTGCTTGCCTGAAATTCACGAAGAAGCTGCTCCTCGGTCAAATAGCCAGACAAACACCCCACTTTGCTGACACAGGCACCACCCATACGGTTTCCCATTGCAATACAGGTGCGGATGTCGTAATTATGGTATAGTCCGTAAATGAAACCGGCATTAAAAGCATCGCCAGCACCTGTTGCATCAATGGGGTCGATGCCGGAAGTTGCGGGGAAAATTTCATTTTGGCCGTTTTCTCGCAAAAGGCATCCATCCGGGCCAAGTTTGATAATCGTTGTTTCAAAATAGCGGGAGAGAATCCGCGCGGCATCTTCTACGTTGCCTGTTTGGGTCAATTTTAAAGCTTCCTTTTTGTTAGGGGTATAATAATCGGCCAGCTCCAGATATTTGGCGTAACTATCCAAAGACATAGTGTCATCCCAGCCGGTATCCATAACAAAAATCGTATCTGGATTTTCTTGTTTGATGCGGCTGTAAACCTCATATAAATGGTTGCTCATGCGGATGATTGAGGCCCCTCGCAGCTGCTCGAAAAGCTGTTGCTTCATGGTATCGTTGTAGCCAAAATCATCACGGTGAGAAATAAAAGTCCGGTCTTTTGGGGTGATCACTACGCTGGTTACATTTACCGGCATACCTGTTCCGCTATACAGGTTGACATAATGTACGCCGAACTGTTCCAATTGATTTTTTACAAATTGCGAAAAGAAATCATTTCCCAAGTAGGTGGAAAATTTGACTGGCACGCCCAACCTTGCAAGGTTGACCATAATGCCGGGAACACCACCGCCAAGCTGTAAGTCAAAGCCGGTAGAAAAGATTTCCTCGCCCTCTGAGGGGAGTCTGGTAATTCCACTGTACAGGATATCACAGTTTACGACTCCGGCACCAGCTACATACCGCATTAACTCCACTCCTTGATGTATTCTTGATTCAGCTTGAGGTACTCGTCCACTAGAGTTTCAGCCAAGGAATAAGAATTGACTAGGGGATGCACCATCAGGCAGGTGATAGCGTCATCTCGGCTGCGGTTTCGGATGGCACGGGAAGCGTACCTTTCATACAATTTTACGCGCCGAATGATTTCCATGGGAATCTCGCCCGGATTTTGGATCGCGTGCGGCAAATAGGTGCCGTCAGGCTGAATAGTGCAGCTGATTTCAACAACATCAGAATCCAGTAAGCCGGGAATTGCACCGTTGTTCGGAACACAGAAAATCATCTCAACAGGTTTCCCGGTCTGCTGTGCCTTGATGTACTTCAAAGCAACTCCGGCGTACCCGCCGTCGTCATGGCTGGTAAGATCGAACGTGAACGGGTCCGGCCTGCGGATGCCAGTTTCGTTTTTCATGTACATGGCAGAGCGTTGCCCCTGCCATTTCACATAAACTTCCAGACACTTATCAAAATCCTTGACAGGATCAAGATGAGAAAGTTCCTCAATCATGTGTTTATTTACATCGCGGATGACTTCACCTCTTGTGACATGGGCATCCAGGATGTTCTGCACAGCCTTTTCACGGTAAAAGAAATAGTACAGGTACTCGTTTAAAATGCAGCCCATCTTTTTGGTTAATTCCTTAGAAAAGAACCGCATATCGGTTGTCGCGTAGATCCTGTCATCATTGATCAGGGTAGGGAGCATTTCTTTTCCGGAAAACTGAATACTGTTGAAAAAGGAAAGGTGATTCAGGCCATAGCAGGTGGCGGTCACAGTTTCCGGAGCAATCCCATACAGATGTGCAAAGCTTCTCAGCATCCCGGTTGGAGCATCACAGATGCCGAAGGTAAAGTCATAGCCCATATCCCGCAATGTCTGCGAGACCACACCGGCGGGGTTGGTAAAGTTGAACACTTTTGCATTTGGGTTGGCGTACTTGCGTACCAGTTCGCAATATTCTGCAAGAGCTGGAACACTTCGCATGGCAAAGGAAAAACCGGCGGCACCTGTCGTTTCCTGACCAAGTACATTGTGGGCCAGGGCAATGCGCTCATCACGGATGCGCATATCATCTTCCCCAGCACGGATCGTTGTGATGATGTAATCGGCGCTCTGGATTGCTTCAACAGGATTGGTCGTCAGGGTGAAGTCGAGACTCGGCATAATGCGAATTGCAACCTCACGGGCCAAAGCACCAAATATATTCAGCTTTTGCACATTGTTGTCCATGAAAACAATGTGCGTGATATTGTATTCCTTGGCGTTCTGGGCAAGGCTTTTTGCCAACATCAAAGAACGCACACCGCCGCCACCGATAACAGTCAATTTCATTGTGATAACCCTTTCTGGATATTAGTAATCCGATTCGTCCATTCGGAACATGCGATTGATTGCAAATACGATGATAATTCCAAACAGGATAAGCATGGTACTCAGTGCGTTACTGTAACTGTAGTTATTTTCCTTAAATGCAACTTTGTATATGTATAGCGGAAGATTCAACGTCATATTGCCAGGGCCGCCGCCGGTAGTTAAATAGATAAGCTCAAATTCTTTTAACATACTTGTGGCAGCAATAATTACACAGGTTCCAAGCGAGTTTCGCACCATGGGCAGAATGATCATCAAATTGATTTGTGAGGCGGAAGCGCCATCAATCTTAGCGGCATCCAAAAGATCCATAGGGATAGAATTGATGGCAGCCAGCATCAAAATTGTTATCAGGCCGGGATAAAGTAGCCATCCCAAGGTGACGGAAGGAATAGCGGTTTTACTGTTGAAGTACCAGTTCCATTCAAACTTATTCCCGGTGATCAGGCTGATGATGCCGTTAAGCAATCCACTGTCTGTCTTAAATACATTTAGAAGTATCATTGCTAAAGCTGCGGTGGAAATAACGTTAGGTAACATGCAGACCGTCCTGAAAACTTTCCAACCACGGAATTGCTTTGCCAAAATAAAGGCAAGAAGCGTCCCTAGAAACACATGAACCGTCGATTGCAAAAGTACCCAAATCAGCGTGTGGCCAACGGCTGCATGAACATTCTTATCCTGCACAGCTTTGAGATAATTCTCTAAACCAGAGAAAAAAATCGGACTTCCGATTTTCCAGTTGAAGAAGGAGGTGCAGACAACAAGAAGTAAGGGAAGTAGATAAATCAGAAGAAATAGAACAATTGCAGGCAACAAAAAGATTGCCAATGTGGATTTTTTAGGTTTCATTGCCACACTTCCTTTATAGGGGGCCGAGGCTTTAGGGGCCTCGGCTTTTACTGGATTTGCATGTTTCAATGGACAGAAAACGTCAGGAAATTGCACTCGTCAGGGCTTCGGCGAATTCTTCCGGAGAAATAGAGCCATCTGCGAGAAGCGGGTACTGTACGCTGACTTCATCAACAACAGATGCCTGCCACAGACTCTGGTAGTCATTGATCGAGTGGGAAGCCTTATCGGCAAGTGCAATGGTATCGTTGACCAGAGGATAAACATCTGCGCCCTCAATGGAACGATCGGGAACAACGCTGCACATTTCAAGATCCATCTTCTGGCTTTCTTCGCTGGTCATGAATTTTACAAAAGCAAGCGAAGCTTCGATCTTTTCTGGCGTTTTGCTTGCAATACTCCAACCAACCTGTCCGCTGTTATACATTACATTTCCAGGATAGGCAGCAGCAGCAATTTTGTCTGCAAAATCATCCGATACAATACTGGTGTCATAGAACTTGGAAACCATCCAGGGGCCGTTTGCAATAATAGCAGTTTTTTCGTTAAAGAAGTTGTTGGCAGCTGCGCCGTACTCGCCGCCAATAGCGTCTGTTGTGGTATAATTCTGGAACATCTTCTGGATTCTGGCGGCTGCCTGGATTACATCGTCATTAACAAAACTGTCAGGCTGGTTGGTGTTCATGAACTTCTCACCGGTATCGGTCTGTCCGATCATGGCACCCATCAACAGGCTGGTACACCAACCGCTGTCTGCGGTATCCATGGAAATCGGTGTGATCCCGGCCGCTAACAGTTTGTCGCAGTCCGCCTCAAATTCCTCCCAAGTCTCAGGAGGTGCTTCAATGCCAGCCTGTGCAAACAGATCTTTGTTATAATAGTAGCCAATAACCTGGCGGATGTAAGGAATGGCATACAGCTGGCCGTCACGAGAGTTGACATTTACGCCAACGGAACTGAGTTGGCCTTTCCATTCGGTATCTTCATCGAGATACGGCGTGAGGTCAACCAGCTTATCCTTCATCATGTCGATAAGGTTGTAGCCACCTGTAACGATAACGTCCGGTAGGTCGTCAGCGCTGTACAGGACTTTCAGTTTATCGATATAATTCTGGTCACCGGGGATTTCTTCTACAATAACCTTGTATTTCCCTTCATATTCGGTGTTGAACGCTTCTACGCGCTGTGCGCACCATTCCGTTTGCGAAGCAGTGCCACACATGAAAGTGGGGAAAGAAATCTCTATTACACCAGAAGAGGCAGCGGAACTTTGCGACTCGGCGGGAGAAGCAGGAGAGGCAGATTCAGAGGACGAGCATGCAGCAAGCGGCATGGATAGCATGGAAATGGCCATGACGGAAGAAAGGATTCTTGTGATCTTTTTCATGTTCTAAACTCCTTGTTGAAATTTGGACGCTGACCAGAAAACGTCTTTTCTAGTTCAGCTAAAATTCGTACATATAATTAATGTGATCACATTTAGTACAATTTCAATTACCCTTTTACAGAGCCAGCAACCAAACTGCCGGTAACTTGTTCCTGTAAAAGTACATAGACCAGAATACTAGGCAAAACAGCCATCGTAATAGCGGCAAACATAGCAGTATAGTCGAACGAAAACTGCGAAGAGAAGTAGTTTAAGGCAAGGGGAAGCGTACGAACACGTTCACTTTTTGTCAGGACGAGAGCAAACATGAATTCATTCCAGCTTGTAAGAAAATGTAAAGTGGCAGCGGTAGCCAGTCCGGATTTTGCCATAGGCATCACAATTTGAAAAAAGGTGCGCAGTTGTCCAGAACCATCAATTGCAGCTGCCTCTTCAATTTCTCTTGGAATTGCCAGAAAGGTCCCGCGCAGAATGAAAAGGGAGGTCGGCAAACCGAGTGCAGCATATACAAGGATCAAACTGGCTTTGCTGTCCAACAGGCCGATTCTTGACATGATAAGATAAATCGGCATCAGCAGCGCCGAGATGGGAACCAACAGGGAAGAGGAAAGCGAAAGAGTAAAAAGTGTTTTCCCTCTGAAATTAAACCGAGCGATTGCATAGGCGGCCATGGCAACAACTAAAACGCTGATAATCGTATTTGTGATGGAAATAAAAACGCTGTTGCCGAAGAAGAGGAAAATCGGGGACATTTCCAGCGCTCGGCGGTACCCGTCAAAATTCCAGGCGTTTGGAAGTGCAAAGGCGGAATTTAAAATCTCTTTATTGGATTTGAAGGAAGAGAAGATGACCCAAACGAAAGGCCCTACGCAAAGTACTGCGGTGATCAGCAAAAACACTCCCTGAAACAGATGCGCAATAAGGCTGGAAATTTTATTCTCTTTCATTGGTGTGCAGACCTCCTTTTTTAGTGGAACAACTGTCACGTTTGATAATGGAGTATTTCATAATAAGTTCTTTTCCGCACATGGAAAAATCATCGTTAAAGAAAATATTGATCGTGCTTCTGACGAAATCATCAAGCGGTTGATGGATGGTGGTAAGTTGGGGCCGCATTTCTTCTGTGAAAGGCAGATCATCAAATCCTAAAACGGAAATATCCTCCGGTACTTTGATCCCAAGATCATGTAAGCCGCAAATGGCGCCTTTGGCCATTTCGTCACTAAAACAGAAAATGGCGCTAAAGGGGACTTCTCCTTTTATACTTTCCTGTGCAAAGCGATACCCGTTTTCAAAAGTGAGCTCACCATAGCGGATATAAGGCTCGTCAAAATGCAAGCCAGCTTCTGCCATGGCTTTTGAACAGCCACTTATGCGCTGATAACTTGCATTGACGCCTTTGGCATGATTGGAGAAAAACATGATTTCTCGATGCCCGAGAGAAAGTAGGTATTTGGTGCCATCGTATGCGGCGCTTATGTCATTTACATGGATAATGACAGCACTGCGAATATTGCTCAGCGTCTCTCCACATACAACGACAGGAATTTTCATTTCATACGCAATGTCAAGAATGGGGACGGTGACAGGCTCTTCCAAAATTACCAAACCGTCCGGACGCAGACGTTTTAGGAGCGCACGTACCTGCGCAGCATCAGAATTGAAAATTGGGAGAAAGATGAGCTGAATTCCGTAAGGAGAAACTTTTTCCATGAATCTTTTCATAAGTTCCTGGTAAAAAGCCAAACGCATGTGCGGAACAATCATGACCATTAGCCTGTTTTTATGCCGTGAACGCTTGCCCGACGAAACGTCATCGCCAAGAACACTTTGAATCTTGCAACGGACATCTTCACTTACCTTTTCAGTGCCCGTGAAATAGCGGGATACTGTAGCGGCTGAAACACCAGCTTGGCGAGCAATTTCCCGGACTGTCATAGAAATCTCCTTTGCCTTGTTTCAGAAACGAAATCGTTGCTGCGCGGGTTTTTCTTGTATTTGATTTGATTATAGCGAAGATGAAAATTGTTGTCAATAAACGAAGAACAAATTTGGATATGCGCAAAAATAAGTTTTAGAAATATTGTAAAAGATTTTATTTGTTACAGAAACAACGCTGCGCGATGAGAAACAATTCTAATTTTGATGAAAAACCCTAATGTTTCGCTTTCTGCGTTTCGGTATAAAACGCCGGAATGGATACATCTACAACCACAGCGCCGAACCTACCAATGACTTCTTCACGCCCATCGGTGAGATCATCTACCAATAATCTGTCGGGGTCCTGTACCTCCAACCCGATTGATTTCCGGTATTGACGGAACCGCCCAAGGGGCTTTGGGACGACCTACCCCACAGGCCGACCCTATAAAAACAGCAGGAACTGTCCGGACAGTTCCTGCTGTTTTATTTTTATCCTCGAGCCCGCATATCCCCAGGCACAAGCCCCAGCGGCTTTGTGTGCAGGAAGATCACTTCCCAGTAACCGGTTTTATAGTTAGCGCGCAGTCTCGGTTTCAGCATAATATTTAAGTCTTCCGCTTGTCTGCCGCTGCGCCGCTGGTCGCGCAGCAAGTCCTCGTAGCTGCCATGATAATAGGTATCAATGCCAAGGCGCCCGACAATCGTTTCTCCGTTTTCGTTCGGCTGCACCAGTTCTTCCGTCAGCGCTCTTGCCTGTTCCTCTGTAAAATCAACGGAATACGGGCTTTGCAGCGCGGTCTCCCACAGCCCTGCCACAGCGGTTTCTTTTCGCATGGTTTTATAGCGGTACTCTTTTTCTGATGAGGTAAGTACCACATATCCTGTATGCGTTTTCTTGGGGCGGAGCTTCCTGTCTGCGTTGGCGCGCTCCCGCGCGATGCGCAGCAGGTTTTTATTTAAGCCGTTCAGATACTCTATTTTACGGCAGGCTTCTTCCAAGTCTTTCTGTACCGCATTCACTTCTGCGTAAGCAGCTTCTTTTGCCTGCGCCGAATTTCTTTCGGCTTGTGCAATCTTTTGAGATGCCGCTGTATAGACCGAGCGGGCATCTCTTTCCGCGCAGGCCACTTTCGCCAGCAAACCATCATACTCACTGTGGGTCAGCAGCACGTGCGTACATTCCTGCCCATTCTCCGGCAGATCCCGCAGACCCAGTGCAGTCTTTTTCTTAAACTCCGGCATTTTTACAGACCTCGGATATAATTGTTTGCCACGACTTCAATGCGGTTATGCCCCAGCGCTTTGCTGCAGATCAGCATGGCTTTCTTATCCAGCTTTTTCCCGGATTCGTCCTTTCTACAGGTGTATACATCGCTCTGAAATTTACGCCCCGTTCCCTTGTTGACCCTGTCGTAGGGGATTTCTTCGATTGGCCTTGCATGGGCGCGGTAGATGTCGGTTGCATATTCGGCGCGGTAGCCGTGGATGTCAGCGCTCTGGTGGATGTGCTGCCAGACCTTCTCGTCGTTCGGCGTATTTCGGATGCGCTCGACGATCTGCGCCGCATTTTTCCCGACAATGGGACTTACTCGCTCCCGGCCGCCCTTGCCGTTTCGGACGTGGATATAATAACGGCAGTCAAACAGGCGGGTATCTTGCAGAACACCAAGCCGCTTTTCTTCTGCGGGCGTTCTTTCCTGTACCGGTACGGATTCGATCGCAGCAATTTCCCGCTCGATTTCTTCTTTTGTAACAAGGTCTCCGCCCTTGAGCATCCCCAGTTCGCTGCGGCGCAGCCCTGTGCCTTTGCAGAATTTAATCAGTTCATCGTTGTTCGTAACCGAGAAATGTTTATCCCGCACACGGTCTCCCCTGCTGCGCTTGATGTCCTCGCGGTTTCGCTTCGGCGGGTTGAAGTAATTTTCATCTTCCGGGTTTATGCCGTACAGCTTGCCCAGTGCTTTGGCTTCCAGCTGCACCGTCCATGCGGACAGCCCTTGGTCGGCGCGCGCTTGCAGCCACTCGTTTACGTACTTTTTCGCACTTTTCAGCGTCGTACATTCCGGGTGCTTTTGTTTAATATAGGCGAGAAAATATTTTGTGTGTTTCCAGTACGATTGATAGGTATTGAAAGAAAATATCTTTTGCCCATCTGTACCGTTTTTCACGGCCTCTTTTTTGCTCTCGCCAAAGGCCTGCATCCCGGTCAGGCGGTCATACGCCTGTTGGTGCAGGTCTTTATAATATTTCTTATTCTTTCTTCCCAGACGCAACCGCCCCCTTTATCTGTATTTCTTGTTGAAGCTAGGCCGCCTCCTGTCCGCCCACACGGGACGCAACACTCGGCGAATACACTTTTTAAGGTCTTATGTGTGACCGCTTTGGAGATTTCTCTCCGACACTTTTTTACTGCTTATGTGTGCAGCCTTGCTTTCTTCTTCTACGGCAGGTAAGGCTCTGTCGGATTCTTTTTAGAGGAATCATCTCTCCGGCATTTTATCAGTATGTCCGGCTACATTCAGATACGTTTCCACACACTTTCAAAAGGATTACTCATGTGTGGGTCCATGATGCGTAAAACCATTGGCAAAGGCTAAGGCAAGTCGGCGCATCATACAGGTGTATCGAACCTGATTCGACTTTGTGTATTGTAAGAATACACTTTAATATTACACTGAACGCGGGAAAATGTCAATAACATAGTATGTTATTTTAAAAATATAACGGTTTACCCGTTCATTCTATAAACGGGTAAACCGTTACCGCGCCCGCACAAAAACACGGACTTTCATCCGCGCCCACCGGATAAAAGTCCGTGTTTTTATCTTTCCAGCAAGTCCTCCATCGCGCAGCCAAGCACTTTGGAAATCTTATACAAGCTCTCCGCGCTTGCCTTGTTGATGTCCTTTTGCCGCTGTTCGTACAGCTGGATGGAGCGCAAACCGACGCCGGTTTTTTTCGCCAGCTCGGCTTGTGAACAGCCGTAGGCCGTGCGGATACGTTTCAGGTTTGTTTCCGCAAAGTGCTCCCGGATGCGGGCATCCGCAATCCTGGCAAATTTGCTGACGTCCGCCTCGTGCAGGGTATAATACATTTTTTCCAGTTCCGCAAAGGAAAGCACCTTGAAAATCTCGCTGTACTTTCTCCCGGAGTACCACTGATAATACGCAACCGCCCACCCGATCCAATATTCGCAGGAACGCGCATACCGTTCCGGCTGTTCCGGCTGTTCTGTCATCCCGGTCGTCTCCGCAAGGATCTGCGCAGCCAGTTCAATGCCGCTCTTCCCTGCCAGATACGCGGGTTCTCCGTTTTCCATATGCTTGCTTACCGAACTTACGGTGAACAGCTTTATAAAATTTTCTCCCGGTACGCCGCAGACACGAATCGCATAGTCGAACGCATCCCCCAAAGCCGCCTGCGCATTACTCAGATAGATTTCTTGGTATGCGTGGGTCATCGCTTCGGATGCCTCCTCTCATAATGTCCTGCATATAGATGCCGTCTGTCTCATCGTCCAGCATTTTCAGATAGGTTTGGTTTGCTTCATCGTTTCTTGCTTTGCGCTGCACATAGTATTTGTCTTTTTCTGCGATGGAAAAGCCCTCAAATTTCAGATTGGAAAAGGCAAACTGCGACTTGATCACCACCTGCTCCCCCAATTTGCCAAGCCGCATCGCCTGCGAGAGCTGCTCTACCGAGATGGCATTGTTCAGAAAAGATTCCGCATAATCGAAATAGGAATCATCGGCGCGGTAGCCTGTAATCAAATCATAGGCATTTACGTTCACGCCGAAATTGTCGATCAGATATTGCTTGGCCCGCCTTGCCACCGGCGTTTTTATGGAAAATAGACGATGCTCGACCAGCACGGCAATCCAATTGAGAATGGTATAGTTCGGGCTGTTCAAATGTAAAACCCGCAGATATTCCGTATCCAGAGTATAGCGGTTTGCAAAACCGTCCCGCAATGAGGAAACGGCCCACTCCTTTGCCAGTGCCTCGCTTTCCGTGCAGTAAAAGCCAAGCCCGAAATCATTATGCTTCTTCCCAGCCCCAAACACGGGATTCTCTATAACTTTTTCCGAGCCATGAAATAGGGTGATTTTCTTTTCCATATTGCCGCCCTCCTGGGTATAAGTATATCACTAAAGTGATACAAAAGCAAGGCAGCAAAAAAGATATTATGACATGATGTCATAATATCTCTAAAAAATCACCTGTCTGCGTGAAATCAATCGCTGCTTTCTTCCTGCGGGCGGAAGTCCTTCATAAAGCGCCTGAGCAGGAATGCGCAGAAATAGGGGAACGTATAAAACTGTGCTTCATGCCCAATATTGCCGGCAAAAAACTTGAACCCGTAGCGGATGTCCTCATACTTGTCCGATGCTATCAACGTGCGCATGGATTTTGCCTGCCCATTTTTGGCCTTCACTTCCAGCGGAATCAGCGATGACGCTGAGCGGATAAAGAAATCTTCCTCTAATGTAGAATCCGACCGCTTATAATAGTAGAGCTTATAGCCCTGCTTTACAAGCGCTTCGCCGACCATGTTTTCATAGAGCGCACCTTTGTAGACGCCAAGATTTTTATTGGCGCGCAGATCCTCCTGCGATTCTTCATCCAGCATCGAGACGAGCAGCCCGGTATCGGCAAAATAGAGCTTGAATACATCCGGGTCATAGTTCCCGCCCAATGGAAGCTCCGGAAATTCCAGACAAAAGCAGATGTTTACCATCCCGGCATCCGCCAGCCATTCGGCACACCCACGGTAATCCCGAAATCTTGCGCCGGTGGCGACCTTGGAGATCTGGAATTTCTTGTTTTCCCTGGCTAATTGCGGGGCAATTCTGTTAAACACATTTAGGATGCGCGCCTGGTCAAGCCCCTGCGCATACTTGCGGATGTCTTCTTTATAGTCTGCAATCAACTGCCTTTGGGTGTCCAGAGAACCTTCAAAGGTGTTTTTTTCGATGTATTCGGCCACGACAGCGGGCATACCGCCGAGAATACAGAAATCCAGAAACAGCGAATGGTAAACCTGCATCTCCAGCTCGTTGAATGGGCGCAGCTCCCGCATATGCAAAAGCATATCTTCAACAGTCGTGTCATCATAGCCCTTTGCCCACAAAAATTCCTCGAAGTCCATGGAGAACATATCGTAATCTTTTTTATAGCCGACGCTGTTGCTTTCGATTTTCTTATAGTTCACACCCAGCATAGAGCCGCTGCAAATCACATCAAACCGCCCATCCTCATGGAAAAACTTGAGGGATGTTGCAATTTCCGGAAATTCGGTAATTTCATCAAAAAAAAGCAGCGTTTTGTGCGGAATAAATTTCTTGGAAGGGTCAATCATCGATATATTTTTGATAATGGCGGCCGCCTCATAGCCGTCTGCGATGATTCCCTTGTATTTTTCATCCCGGACAAAATTGATTTCTACAACGCTCTCATAATCTTCTGCGGCAAACTTCCGGATGGATTCGGTTTTCCCGACCTGACGGCTTCCTTTGATGATAAGCGGCTTTCTTGCCGGGTCCGCTTTCCATTCACGAAGAAACGTATCTACTTTTCTTTTCAGATACACGGTATATTTCCCCCTCTCTTTTTTTCGTATACACTCAGTATACACATTTTCAAAGTGAAATTCAATATAAATCTGCACAAATCATGAGCCACTTTCCCTATATTTCTCACATTTTTCATGCGAACAAGGGAGATATTATGACATGATGTCATAATATCTCCCTTGTTTTTATCGTATGATGTTTCTGCCGGTGCGCGGGGCTGCTTTGGCAGCGCCGTCCCGGAACAGTTCTTTCTCCGGCTCGTAGTCCAGCGGGATGCTCTCCCCCGTCGCACCGAAGCGGTTTTTTAAGATAGTCAGCACCAAATGACGCGGGCCGGTTTTGATTTCCTTGTCTGCGTCTGTGCGGTATTTGAGTACCAACAGCAAGTCCGCGCTGTACTCCACGCTGCCGGATTCCTTAAAGGCTGAAAGTCCCGGCTCGGCACTGCCGGGGCGGTAGGCCTCGCGGTTCAGGCTGGATGCGGCCACAACGGGCATATCGTACTGGCGCGCCAGCTGCTTGAGTATGGCGACGGCGGCGTCGGCGGTCTGCTTCTCGGTCATGCCCGTGCGGGCCGGTGCGACAAGCTGCAAGTAATCCAGAAACAGCACCGGGCTTTCGTGCTGCTCACAGAAGGCCGACACTTTTTCATCCAAAAAAGCTGGGGTAAGCGGGGCGTCCGGCTCCCACAGCTCTACCCTGCCGCCGGTCTTTTGCCTGTAAGCGGAAATCAGACCGCGCACTTTTTCTTCCGGCAGCTTGCCGTCCAGCAGCGGGCGTGCACGTTCTTTTGTGCCGCGCACGGCGCTTTTTGCGATCAACTCCATACGGGACATCTCTATTGTTATAAACAGCACATTTCTCCCCGCAGCGGCCAGCGTATCGGCCATTTGCAGCATCAGGGACGTTTTGCCCATGCTGGAAACCGCGCCAAGCACGGTCAGCCCGGCGTGCAGACCGCCGTCCAACGCCTTGTCCAAACCGGCGATACCCGTAGACATCACCGCAGCGCCCCCGCGGCGGCCAAGATACGCGAGAAACTCGTCCTCCAAAGTCGGTTGCTGCTGTACCCCCTGCGGCGCTATGGCGGCCTCACAGGCGGCTTGCAGCGCGTCTCTATTCTGCACTAATGCTTCGTTCACATCCTTGCAGCCCTCCGGCAAGGCCAGCACCGCGCACGCAATGCCGCGGGCCGTCAGTTGCTCCCGCAGCTTCTCGTTCATCCCCTGCCCTGCTGCATCGGAATCCCCAGCAAGAATCATCTTCTCCGGCCATGCAACAGGAACATATTCATCAATTTTCTGTACAAGCTTTCCTGTGTTGGCCGCACCGCAGAGCGCTACAGCCGGGAATCCAAATTCCTCTAAGGAAAGAGCGTCAAAAATGCCCTCCGCCACAAACAGTGCTTCCCCTGCCGCACGTTCCATAGCAGCGCTGTTCCAAAGCTGCATCGCCCCGCGGCTGTTCTTGTAGCGCGGTTCAACATGCTGGTCAATGGCGCGGCGGCAAACGCTGCGGCAGACACCCTTCGCAAAGACCGGCAGCACCGCATAGCCATTCTCGACCACCAACCCAAACCGCCGTACCGTTTCATCGGACAAGCCACGCCCGGTAAAGTAGGGGTCTGGTCTGCCTCCTCCTTCCTTATAAGGAAAAGCTGGCGCCGGCTTCGCCGTGACCCGGATGACCTCGCCCCCGCCGTAGCGCCGGTTGACGGCCTTCATTTTAGAAGGAAAATCCGTCAGATTTTCTTCCTGTCCCACTAAGTCAAAAATATCGTAGGTCGCGCCGCAGGCAAAGCAGTGGACGGTCTGATTTTTTTCATTGTACCCCATAGAAGGGTGAGCGTCTTGGTGCGCTGGGTTCAGGCAGGCGAACGGCTTGTGTAGGGGCAGCCCGTGCTCCCGCAGCCATTGAGGCAGGCAGCTTTTTAAGGTTTTGGCATCCGTTTTTCTCATACGAAAACTTCTCCTCTTACAGGGAAAAACTGTATCTTTTCCTCCCTGTAAAAAGGGAAAGATATCATACAGTACATACAGTACATACAGCACTTTTGAAAAAGTGAAAATTTACCGCTGAAATGTGAAAAAAAAGGGTTTTGCGGGGTGCTTTGGTCATCAGATGTGGCTTTGGTGGTCATCAGATGTAGCTTTTGTGGTAATCATTTGTGGCTTTGGTGAAGCACTTGTGGTCATCAAATGTGGCTTTGGTAAGGCTACATTTGGTCATCAGTTGTGGTTTTAAAATTGCATCTATCTTATCACATTTCGTTTGTGCGTTTTTTGTTTGTTTGGCTTGAAGCGGCTCTTATTCGTTTCATCGGGCAAAGTCAGTTCGGGCGTTGGTGCGGGCTTGCGGGTGGTGCGGTCAAGCACGATCTCCACCCCGTCCACAACGCGCCCGGTGCGGGTGAAGCTGTACCCGCTGATGTAGTTCTGCTGGGTCAGATACTCGAGATAGATCTCGGTGTAGTTGCGCAGGCGCTGGCGGCGCTGCTTGATGGGCGACGGCTCGCCGAGCTCCTCGTAGATGGACGAGAACAAAATCTTTCGGCTTTGCAGACGGTTGTTTGTGTTCTTCATGCCCTCAATGCGGGTCAGCAGGTAGTTCTTCAGCACGATGATGGCGGGTGTGTTGTTCAGGCTCGCCCCGGCCAGCGGAGAGTCGGCTTCAAAGTGTACATTCAACAAGTCCATATCAACCAGAGAGATCTGCCGCTTGCTGGACGCATACTGGAACAGCGGCGGCGTGTCGATGAGGAAGTACGCCTCGACCTCCCGCCCGTTGAGCACGGCGTTCATCCGGTTCATCGGCAAGAGATATTGCGAGAACGTCAGGCTCTGCAGGTTCTGCCCTTCCTTGATAAAGTGGGCGGCGGCCTCCTCGGTGCAGTCCAGTGTGATGGTGGCGTGCCGCATAAATTCCAGTCGGTCACGGATTGTCTGGACGGCCTCCTCCCGCATACTGGGGTTTTCACTGCCGATCATGGCGCGGTACAGCATCGGGATGGTGAAATAAATCGTTCCCGCGATCAGCAGCGAGGAAACACCGTTTAAGATGGCTTTATCAAAGTTCGTCAGGCTGCCGCCGCTGTCCAACGCGATGGTTTTCGGAAAATCCATCGTCACGATGGTGGACACATTTTTCCCGGCGCTCTTGCCAACGTATACCTCGTTTTCCTCCTCCGGCAGCAGCTTGGGCAGATTGCGGAAGATGGAATCCGTCTGCATACTGTACTGGGTCAGGGCGTTTTGGTTCGCTGAGGAAAGCAAGATACGCTCCGCCATGGGTTCGCTTAACGCACTGCCGGAGGCAGAAAGCGCCCGTGTGGCGACGGCATAGCAGGTAAAGTAACAGGCAAGACCGGCGGGCAAGCCGACCAGTGAGCTTTTCAATGCCGCTTTGGCCAAAATCTGAATTTCCGTTTCCGGCATACTCAGGTTGCCACCGATGGGGCGGGACAAAATCTCCATTTGCAGCGCAGCCTGCTTTGCCTGCATAAGCTGCGGGAAGAGCGGGTCATCGTCCGGTCTGTCCACATACGCGGTAAATAGGCCGAGAAGCCCGCTCAATGCCTGCTTTTCACTGACTTCGCTCTTGTACTTGTCCAAAAGATCGCGGTAGGTGATAAGCGGCTCTTTCTTAAAAATGCGTGTGAGGATCGCCGCTTCTTCCGGGTGGGAATCCGGCTTGGGCGGCGGCAAAAATTCACTTTTTTTCGGCACAGCCGACCTCCTTGCAAAAAGATATTATGTCATGGTGACATAATATCCTATTTGTATTGACTCTATATTTACAGGATATTATGTCATGATGACATAATATCTCACCGGTGCGCCTTGACCCACGCGGCAGCCATGCGGCGAAAATCCTCCTCCAGCGCGGCGGGCACGGTGACGGAAACCCGCACGGTCTGCGGTTCTGCCTGCAAGGCGGCATCCATCTGTTCCGGGGTCATGGTGGCGGTCAGCTTGGCCATTTTGGGGCTTGCCAGCTCGTTGGCGTGGTGGGCGGCCAGATGCTTCTGGTTTTCGGCAGGAAAGTCCACCAGCCGCAGCGCCGTTGTCAGCGGCAGCTTGCCGCCGTCCAGCAGCTTGAGCAAGCTGCCGTCCAGACTGCCCAGCCGCACATACCGCGCGATCTGGCGGGCGGAGAGGTTGTATTCTTCGCCGATCTGTTCATACTTTGATTTGCGCACGCCGTTCCTGCTGCGCTTTTTGCGCCCGGCCAGCGCGTACTTCTGGGAGATGCTCCGCGCCTTCTCCGACGGCGTCAGCACGCGCTGCACATAGTTGGAATCCACGACGATTTCATGAGCCTCGTCGGCGGTGATGTCCGTCAACACGGTGGCGGGGATGCGGCGGTATTTGTCCTCGCCGGTCTTTTCCAACAGGGCAGTGTAGGCCCGCACGCGGTTGTGGCCGCTTAAAATCATCAGCGCGCCGTCCGGCTGCTTCCAGACCACAATGGGGTGGAGCAGGTCGTTGGCCCGGATGCTCTCGATCAGCTCCAGCAGCTTGTCGTCGGGGAGCGGCGCGTAAAAGTTCCAGTCAGCCGGGGCAGGGGAGAGCTTGTCCAGCGGCACTTCCTCCAGCCGCCGTGTGCCGGGCAAATCGGCCATCAAAGAGGGGAGAGACACCGCGCCGGCAGCAGGGGAGACGACGGTTCGTTTTTTTAAAGCCATACAGTATTACCGCCTTTCTCAAACGCAGCGCTTCAAAATTTCTTTGGTCAGTGCGCGGTACTCTTTCGAGATACGCGCACTGCCCGCGTAGTCCAGCACTGGGCGGTTCTCCCACTGGGCGTTCTGCAGACGGCTGTCCACCCGGATGATCTGCTCAAACAGCAGGGCGCTGTAGCTCTCCCGCAGCTGGTCCATGGCCGCCTCGGTAATCAGGCGGTTGCGGGCGTCGTAGCGGTTGATGATGATGCCGCCCACCTGCAAGGTCGGGTTGTACGGTTTGATGCCCTCGACAAACTGCAGCACCACAGCCAGGCCGTCCAGGTCGAAGCTGGCGGGCTGGGCGGGGATCAGCACATAGTTGGAGGCGTTCACGATGTTGAAGTTCAGCAGCGACAGATTCGGGTTTGTGTCGATGAGGATGTAATCATAATAGCCGCGCTCGACAACGGGGCGCAGGATGCTGCGCACGATATTCTCGCGGCTGATTTTGGTAAACAGCGCCATGTCCAGCGTACCCATCGAAACATCGGCCACGATGATGTCGATATTCTCAAATTTGGTGGGCTGTATGTAGCCGTTCAAGTCCTGCTCCGCCAGCACCGCCGCGCCGAAGTTCTTATCGCTGCGGGGCATGTCGAAGCTGCTGGACAGGTTGCGCTGACCGTCGCCGTCGATGACAAGGATGCGCAGCCCCAGCTCGGCCATCGAGGTGGCAATGCCGCTGCACAGGCTGGTCTTGCCGCAGCCGCCCTTGTTGTTGAGCATGCAGAGCACCTTGGTATCGTGGTAGTCCGGGTGGTAGATTTCGTTGATGTCAACATCCAGATAAGTACACAGCTTTTGGATGTTTTCAAGGTCTGTCGAACTGCGGCCGGTTTCAATCTGCTTGATGGTGGAAAGGCTCACGCCGGTAGATTGGGCAAGCTCCTTTTGGGTAATATCCTGCTCCAGACGGATGGCTTTGAGCCGTTCATAGTCCAGTTTTACCATAAAAACCTCCAAAATCGAGAAAAAGTTAAAACCACAAGGTTATAACCTTAAGGATATAACTTTATTATACCATAAGGAAATAGAATTGCAAGACGTTTTATTTTTAAAAAAGAAAATCATATTGCAGAATATATTTGACAAAAATAAGGCAATATCGTCAAGTATACTCGACAAAAATAAGGCAGGAGCGGCAACCAGGAAGCATGCCTACCTGCTGTTCCACCTGCAGAACTACTACGCAAACCTTGTCGAGGAGGAGAACTACCCGAAGTTTTATTTCTCCGACAACGGCATTGTAAGCCTGTTCCTAGACAGGAAAGAGACGGTGCAGCTGGAAAATATGGCGGCGCTTGCGCTGGTGCGCGTATCCGGACGAGGTGTATTACCTGAAATACGCCAAGACCGGAATTGATATTGATTTTTATCTGCCATCGGTCGGCCTGGCCGTGCAGGCGACCTACTCCATTTCCGGGGACGCCCGCGAACGCGAGGTAGGCAACCTGAAAAAGCTGGCGCAGACCTCACAGGAAGCCGCGCGGCTCGTCATTGTGACCTATGAGGAGGAGGAAACAATCATCGAGGACGGCGTGACGATCGAGACTGTGCCGCTGTATAAGTTTTTGCTGGAGCTGGAACAGGGAAGATACGGTGCAGTGTCTTAAAATAAAAGACGCGCTAAAAGGTGCCTCCCGATAAGAAAACATCGTGGGGCAAGAGAGAAACGGTATAGCTTCGGCTATGCCGTTTTTCTCATTCTTGCCTTGATGAAGTAACTTTCGATACTTCCAGGGCTCCAATGCCCTTATAGTAGATGTCAATTTCCTGGGTGCGGTTCTTGCCCTTTGGATCGCTGGCGGCATGGACAACGATCTTCTCGACAAACTCATGTAAGATACATGGGGTTAATTCAGGAATTTCCGTATACCGTTCTACAACGGAGAGAAACCTTTCCACATTGGCGCTTTTTTGTTCCTCTGCTTCGATTTCATCACGGAGAGCAGCCGCTACATCTTGAAGCTGATGCTGCTCTTTCTCGTAATCGGTAGAGAGCTTTTGAAAACGCTCGTCAGAAAGTTTTCCCGAAATAGTATCTTCGTAGAGCCGCTTGAAAATGGTGTCCAGCTCTGCAATCCGCTTTTCGGCATCGGCCAATGTTTTCTGCCGTTTTGCCAAATCTTGGTTACGTTGGCGCATATCCGCATCCATGACCATCTTCACAAAATCGTCTTTGCGCTGTGATGCGAAGGAAACGATCTCGCGCAGATTTTGCAGAACCAATTCTTCCAGGATAACAGTTCGGATAGAATGTGTCTGCCCACATACATCACGGCTTTTCCGATAGCCGGAACACAGATAGTATTCCTGATCGCGCCGGAAATTGGTTGCCCTGCATTGGTACATAATGGAGCCGCAGTCGGCACAGAACATCATGCCGGAGAACATACCCATTTCTCCCATCTTTGTGGGTCGGCGCCGCGTCTGCCTTGCGAGCCTTGCTGCATCGGCAATCGCCTCCGTCCAGATGGCTTCGTGGGTATTATCAAAAATCTTCCATTCGCTTTCTGGATTGTGCAAGGTCTTTTTACTCTTGTAGGATTTTTTACGGGTTTTGAAATTAACTGTGTGCCCCAGGTATTCACGCCAGCGGTCCATGATGTCGGCAATCGTAGAAGAATCCCAAGCGTAAGGAGAACCTTTCTTTGTGACATTGGTTGTTCTGCCCTTGCTCGCATAGTAAGCAGCCGGAGTAAGAATTTTTCTTTCCGTCAGTTTTCTTGCAATCTGCGAGGGTCCCAAACCATCCATGATATAGAGACCAATTTCATAAACTACCTGGGCGGCTTCTTCATCCTTCACCCATTGCTTTTTGTCATCAGACGATTTCATGTATCCATACGGAGGCAAAACAGTCAAATGTTCTCCTGCATTGCCTTTCACTTTCATAACGGCACGGATTTTTTTGCTGGTGTCTTTAGCGTACCATTCATTGATGATATTGCGGAAGGGCATAAACTCGTTGTCACCCTGAGTGCTGTCCACACCATCATTCACCGCAATAAAGTGAATATCATGTTCGGGAAACATGATTTCCGTATACATGCCGACTTGCAGATAATCACGTCCGAAACGTGACATATCCTTGATGATGACCCTCTTGACAAGGCCAGCCTCAATGTCTGCAATCATCTGCTGAAAGCCTGGGCGGTTGAAGGTCGTACCTGAGATGCCATCATCAACATAGAATTTGAAATTGCTGTATCCATGCTCACGGGCATACTTTTCCAGGATTTTTTTCTGGTTTACAATGCTATTGCTGTCACCCTGCAATTCATCATCACGGGATAAGCGACAATACAAAGCTGTAAGTTCTTCGGAGCTCATAGCCGTGTAAGGGAATTGAAGCGCGGCAGCGGTGTTTGACTGATAATACATAAATACCTCCTATCTGGCAGTCAAACACGATATTGAAGTCCAACTTCATTATACCGCGCTTTCTTTTCCCTGTCTGCCTGTTAAGAGGTTTTCAAGTCACAGTTTGTTTCTGAACATCGGCTTTTATCAGGTTCTCCAGTTTGGAGGCTATCGTCTGATTTCCCGTTTGAGGGAAAAAAGAATTGACGATAAAGGTCGTGTTGCCGATCTTCTTTTTGCTCCGCATAGGCGGGGCATATTTATTTTCAGATTGAATTTTCTGCATAATAAGGCCCCTTTCATGCCATTTCATTAAAACCATAAAAGAGGCAGAAAACGGACGGCTGCTGGCCGCAGCTCCACGGGAATCTCACCCCGGCCCATGCTGATGGGTGCGCCGCGCAATGCTTTGAGGGCGTTCAACGCGGGAGTCTCATTATCCTGTCTGCGTATCCTCGCCCACAGGCTGCCACACCTGTTTTGCGGCCTGGTTTTGTCGCTCACCTGTTTGGTAGGGGTCCCGTCCTGCGGACTTGCAACAGGGTCATGGCGCACCGGCCGACCGGCTCCACACAGACAAATTGTATCCGTCTGCCTTATTCTGCCCGAAGGCTTTCTTTGTCAAGGAACAATAAGGCTTTGTCAGCCTGTAAAAACATACCGTTTCCGATATGCTTTTACGGAACGACAAACAGCCCATAACGGGAAGCGTGGAAAGGGGTATACGCTCCCCGCATGGGCTTAAAGAGTTAGCCTACATGAAACGCAAGAGTGCGGGTAATAAGGCGCACTTGCAGCCTGTTACGCATTTCTTCGTCCACATAGGAGTAAGTATTGCCCGCGTCGTCTTTCAACGTTCGGGTACAAAGTTTCGCTATGTAACCCTCATAATGCTTCAAGATCGCGCACATGGCGTTTGTGTCGCCGTTTGCCGCTGCGGAAATGACAGGGAACGGCAACAGATTTTCAGATTTCCTAACGGTGTTCATCATCTGCTTTTCCCTCCAAATATTGTTTGATCTTCGCAAGCGCGGATTTCCTATGCCGGAAAACCGTCGTGCGTACAACATTCAGCAGTTCGCCAATTTCCGTGTCGCTCATATCCAAGAAGTAGGACAAGAGAACAATATCGCGTTTTCTTTCAGGCAAAGCGGTAAGGGCTTCGGCAAGCAGTTCATTTTTGACGAGTACATCAAAGCCGGACACTTGAAAACG
>ERZ791872.257-NODE-257-length-60229-cov-4.467876_pt1 | contig 60229 bp, 42 predicted proteins | sample MGYA00510279_ERZ791872 | MGnify/ENA primary metagenome ERZ791872 (study PRJEB30046, sample SAMN00792103) | human gut metagenome | study: EMG produced TPA metagenomics assembly of the A metagenome-wide association study of gut microbiota in type 2... | reverse complement strand
ATGCATTTATGAATATTCAAGTTATCAATAAATCGAAGCATCCGCTTCCGGCTTACGCCACTGAATTGTCTGCAGGAATGGATATCCGCGCTAATCTTTCCGAACCTATCACATTGGAACCGCTACAACGTTGCCTGGTGCCGACAGGATTATATATTGCTCTCCCGAAGGGATTTGAAGCACAAATCCGTCCCCGTAGCGGCCTGGCTATCAAGAAGGGTATTTCCGTACTTAATTCACCGGGAACAATCGACGCGGATTATCGGGGAGAAATCTGTATTATCTTAGTCAATCTTTCATCTGAAACTTTTGTGATTGAAGATGGTGAACGTATCGCTCAAATGGTGATAGCAAAGCATGAGCAGCCGACATGGCAGGAAGTGGAAGTGCTGGATGAGACGGAACGGGGAACAGGTGGCTTCGGTCATACCGGAGTATGATGAATGCTTAAATCAAGAAAATAAAATGAAGATAAAAATAGGATGGCTGCTGGTCGCAGTTTGGGTACTGGCCTCATGCGGAACGACACGTACAGGACGTACGGCGAAGTCCGCGACAGGTGAGGGAGTTTCTTTCCTTCCACAAGTACAGGTGACTGCCGAACAACAGCGGAAGTATGACTACTTCTTTCTGGAAGCCATGCGGATGAAGGAAAAGAAAGAATACGATGCGGCTTTTGGCTTGTTGCAGCATTGTCTGGATATTAATCCAAGTGCTTCCTCTGCGCTTTACGAGGTTTCCCAGTATTATATGTTTCTCCGCCAGGTACCGCAAGGTCAGGCTGCTTTGGAGAAAGCGGTAGCTTACGCTCCCGACAATTTCTGGTATAGCCAGGGATTGGTTAGCTTGTATCAGCAACAGAATGAACTGGATAAGGCAGTGACTTTACTCGAAAGTATGGTTACCCGTTTTCCGGCAAAACAAGACCCTTTGTTCAGTCTGCTTGATATTTACAGCCGTCAGGAGAAGTATGATGAGGTGATTTCCACATTGAACCGTCTGGAGAAACGGTTGGGCAAGAATGAACAGTTGTCTATGGAGAAATTCCGTATTTATCTTCAGATGAAAGATGATAAGAAAGCGTTTCAGGAAATCGAGAGCCTGGTGCAGGAATATCCGATGGATATGCGTTATCAGGTAATTCTGGGTGATGTGTATCTTCAAAATGGAAAGAAAGAGGAAGCCTATGCAGCGTATCAGAAAGTGCTGGCGGCAGAGCCGGACAATCCGATGGCTCTTTTCTCTATGGCTTCTTATTATGAACAGACCGGGCAAAAAGAACTGTATCAGCAACAACTGGATACACTGCTGCTGAACAAGAAGGTGACTCCTGATACGAAAATCAATGTCATGCGTCAGATAATTGTGGAAAATGAACAGTCATCGGCGAAGGACAGTACCCAAGTGATTGCTTTGTTTGACCGGATGATGAAGCAGGAACAGGATGACCCGCAAGTCCCGATGCTTTATGCACAGTATCTGCTGTCGAAGAATATGGAGCAGGAGTCTGTCCCTGTATTGGAACAGGTGGTTGATTTAGACCCGACTAACAAGGCTGCCCGCTTGATGTTGGTCAGTGCCGCTGTGAAAAAAGAAGATTATAAACAGATTATAAAAGTTTGTGAGCCGGGTATCGAAGCTACTCCTGATGCTTTGGAACTTTATTATTATCTGGCAATTGCCTATCATCAGGCTGAACAAACGGATAGTGTATTAAGTATTTGTAACAGGGCGCTGGAACATATTACACCCGATACGCGGAAAGAAGTTATTTCGGATTTTTATTCGATAATGGGTGACATTTATCATACTAAGAAACAGATGTCGGAAGCTTATGCCGCCTATGATTCGGCTTTGGTGTACAATCCTTCCAATATCGGCGCATTGAATAATTATGCTTATTACCTGTCAGTAGAACGACGTGATTTGGATAAGGCGGAAGAAATGAGCTACAAAACTGTAAAGGCCGAACCCAATAATTCGACTTATCTCGATACTTATGCCTGGATTCTTTTTGAAAAAGGAAATTATGCCGAGGCACGTATCTACATTGATAATGCGATGAAGAGTGACGGGGAGAAAAGTGATGTGATTGTGGAGCATTGCGGAGATATTTACTTTATGACCGGCGATGTCGAAGGGGCGCTGAAATACTGGAAACAGGCGTTGGAAATGGGTAGTGAGTCGAAAACATTGAAACAGAAAATAGAAAAGAAGAAATATATTGCAGAATGAAAAGGTTCGTTTATCTATTGTTGGTTGTAGTCGTATTGGCTGGTTGTAAGAGTTCCAAGCGTTTGGCGACTTCGGAAACAAAGGCTCCCGTATCCAGTTATCTGACTTCCAGACTTCAACTGACTATTCCCAATAAAAAGGGGGGAAGTATGTCCGTAGGAGGAACAATGAAGATGAAAACCCATGAACGGGTACAAGTCTCCTTGTTGATGCCTATTCTGCGTACGGAAGTAGCCCGTATCGAAATCACTCCCGATGAAGTATTGTTGGTAGACCGGATGAACAGGAGATTTGTCCGTGCGACTAAAGAAGAATTGAAAGGTATGTTACCGAAGAACGCGGAGTTCTCCCGTTTGGAAAAGATATTGATGGATGCGTCCCTGCCCGGCGGGAAAACAGAACTGACGGGAAAAGATGTAGGAATCCCTTCACTGGAAAAGGCGAAAGTGCAACTTTATGAGTTTTCCACGAAAGAATTCTCCATGACTCCTACGGAACTTACTGCTAAATACCGGCAAGTTCCTTTGGAAGAATTAGTAAAAATGCTGACGGCCTTGTTATGATGAAACGCTTCTTTGTTATTCTTGTCAGTTGCCTGTGGTTGGCAGTTCCGCTTTCCGCTCAGTCGAATAAGTTGATTCGCGAGTTGGAAAGTAAGCGCGGCGCGCTGCAAAAGCAGATTGCCGAGTCGGAATCTATATTGAAGGATACAAAGAAGGATGTAGGCAGCCAACTGAATAGTCTGGCTGCATTGACCGGACAGATTGAGGAACGGAAATGTTATATTCTGGCTATAAACAATGATGTGGACGCCATTGAACGTGAGTTAAACTCCTTGGAACGCCAGTTGCGGGCACTGGAGAAGGATTTGAAAGAAAAGAAGAAGAAATATGAAGCTTCTGTCCAATACCTGTATAAGAATAAATCAATAGAGGAAAAATTAATGTTCATCTTCTCAGCCAAGAATCTGGGACAGACGTACCGACGTATGCGCTATGTACGTGAATATGCCACTTACCAACGTTTGCAAGGAGAAGAAATCCTGAAGAAGCAAGAACAGATACGCAAGAAAAAAGCCGAACGCCAACAGGTGAAAGCAGCCAAGGAGAATCTGCTGAAAGAACGTGAAGGCGAAAAGGTGAAACTGGAAGCTCAGGAAAAAGAAAAACGAACCTTGGTAGCCAATCTGCAAAAGAAACAGAAAGGCCTTCAAAATGAGATTAATAAGAAACGTAGAGAGGCAAACCAACTGAATGCCCGTATTGATAAGCTAATCGCTGAAGAAATAGAACGTGCCCGCAAGCGTGCACAAGAGGAAGCCCGCCGCGAAGCGGCTGCACGCAGGAAGGCGGAGGGTAAGGAGAACCGGTCTTCCGGAGCGGGGACAGCAGCAAAAACAAACTCAAAACCTCTGGAAGCCTACACCATGAGCAAGGCAGACCGGGAACTGTCCGGCAACTTTGCCGCCAACCGGGGAAAACTTCCCATGCCTATATCCGGTGCTTATATCATCACCAGTCATTATGGACAATATGCGGTGGAGGGACTTCGCAACGTGAAACTGGATAATAAAGGAATTGATATACAGGGAAAACCGGGTGCGCAGGCACGTGCCATCTTCGATGGTAAAGTTGCAGCCGTATTCCAGTTGAACGGATTATTCAATGTACTTATCCGTCACGGCAACTACATTTCCGTTTATTGTAACCTTTCATCGGCCTCTGTGAAAACCGGTGATACTGTGAAAACGAAGCAATCCATAGGACAAGTCTTCTCTGACGGAACGGATAATGGACGGACAGTATTGCATTTCCAGTTGCGACGGGAAAAAGAGAAACTGAATCCGGAGCCTTGGCTCAACCGATAAAATAGATGACTGTTTCCATAGCGTTCCTGTCTTATAATATATATCGCGTAAAAAACGCGAAATGTTTAGATTCGTAGTGGTTTTGGTTAGTTTCTGTCATTTATTGGTTAATAATTAATCTTTTATTTATAGAAGATTTCCCACCTTTGTGGCATAGACTTTATCCAGATAATTGAGAATAAACTAACTGAATAAAACGAAAGAACATGAGAAAATTATGTGTATGGGGAGTTGCCGCCCTTTTGATGGCGGCTTGTACGCCAAAAGCTGAAAAGGCTACAGAATCCGGGTTGTTGCAGAGTAAATTCCAGGCGGAAGTGGACGGAAAGAAAACCGATTTGTTTACTTTGCGTAATAAGGACAATATGGAAGTTTGCATTACAAACTTCGGTGGGCGTATCGTTTCCGTAATGGTTCCCGATAAGGACGGACAGATGCGTGACGTAGTGTTGGGGTTTGATTCTATTCAGGATTACATCAGTAAGCCTTCCGATTTTGGAGCTAGTATCGGCCGTTATGCAAACCGTATTAATCAAGGTAAATTTACGTTGGACGGCGTTGAATATCAATTGCCTCGCAATAACTATGGGCACTGCCTGCACGGTGGCCCACAAGGTTTCCAGTATCGCGTGTTTGATGCAGTGCAGCCGAATCCTCAGGAAGTGGAACTTACTTATGTCGCAAAAGACGGTGAAGAAGGTTTCCCTGGAAATATCACTTGCAAAGTCTTGATGAAGCTGACAGATGACAATGCCATTGATATCCGTTATGAAGCGGAAACGGACAAGCCTACTATCGTGAATATGACAAACCACTCTTATTTCAATCTTGACGGAGATGCCGGCAGCAATGCAGACCATCTGCTGACTGTTGATGCTGATTATTACACACCAGTGGACAGCACATTCATGACAACGGGCGAAATAGCTTCTGTAGAAGGTACTCCAATGGATTTCCGTACACCGACTCCGGTGGGCGCACGCATCAATGATTACGCTTTTGTCCAATTGAAAAATGGTAATGGCTATGACCATAATTGGGTCTTGAACGCCAAAGGAGATGTCAACCGGAAGGCCGTCTCTTTGAAATCACCGAAAACGGGCATTGTGTTGGATGTATATACCAACGAACCGGGAGTTCAAGTATATGCCGGAAACTTCCTTGACGGTTCTTTGACTGGAAAGAAAGGCATTACTTACAACCAGCGTGCTTCCGTATGTCTCGAAACACAGAAATATCCGGATACCCCGAACAAATCTGAATGGCCTTCGGCTGTGCTTCGTCCTGGTGAAAAATACATGAGCCAATGTATCTTCAAGTTCTCAGTAGATAAGTAATGCAATCGGTGAAAACGGTACCTTTTTCTTTGGTGTTTATAGGTGTCTTCACCTTCTTCATTGTCTCCGGCTATCCGGTAACAGGCATGAAAGACTTCTTCCGTCGGACATGGATGGTAAAAGGCGGTGTTGTGACGTTGCAATTTCTCTAGAAAAAAGATATTTTTTCCTTAACGGAAGAAGTCGGCTTCTTATCACCCTTTTCACTATTATTTATCGTATCTTTGCCGTAGAGTTATCAATGATTCACTATCGTGGTTTAATTAAATAACAAAGGTCATCTGATTGAATGGCAATTGTAGTTTGAGTGAACCACAGTAGTGGGTCATTAATAACTTTAAAGGTTTTGCATGAAAAATATTCATTATAAAGACGTTAACTACTATGGCTATACTTTACGATTGGTATGAGAATCCCGGTGAATCCGATGATTCTGAAGAAAAGGGTTTGCATCCCCGTATTTTTTTGAACGGAAAGCTAGGGACGGATAAGCTATGCCGGATGATTCACGGACGCAGTTCCCTTTCTGTGGGTGATGTGAAAAATGCGTTTGAAATGCTTGCCCAAATCTGTGGCGAGGAACTTCGCGAAGGTCGTGAGATACATATCGAAGGACTCGGTTATTTTGTCCCCATTCTGCGGAGCACGCAGAAAGTGACTCGCAGCACCAAGAACAAATCATCGAAAATGGAGTTGAAAACAATCGGGTTTCGTCCCGATGCCCGTTTGAAGGGGGAACTTGCCGGTATTAAAGTCAGCCGGAGCAAGTATGCGCGCCATTCGGAAGTTTTGTCGGCAGTAGAGATAGATATGCGGTTGAAAGAATATTTCGCAGACCATGACGTAATGCTCCGCTACGATTTTCAGGAAGTGTGCTGCATGACACGGACTACGGCGAACCGTCATCTCCGGCGATTGCAGGAAGAAGGGAAACTGCGTAATATAGGTAAATGTATGCAGCCGATTTATGTGGCTGCGGCAGGGTATTATGGGGTGTCGCGCGATGTGGTGCGGCGGTAAGCGGTGAACGATTCTTGCCGTGTGTAATCGTCTCCGTGATGCCGTCTTGTAGAATGGTGAAACGTTTGAAAGCGTAATAAAAGGGTGTTTGTAGTGCCGCTTTCACCCGCTTTCCTGTTCTGGATGGTAGTTTAGGAAAAAAAGTGAAAGCGATGAAGACTGTAATTGGCTTCTGTTAAATCAGAAGCCCGTCCAATAACTCCAGATAGATTCCGACAGCTTCTTCTATCTCCTTCAACATGATATATTCCTCTGCCGTGTGCGAGCGTGAAGAGCGTCCCGGCCCTATTTTTACCGATGGAAAGGACATTAATGCCTGATCGGACAGGGTAGGAGAGCCGAAAGGAATGCATCCTATTTTTATAGCCTTCTGTACGAACGGATGCTTCTCGTCAATCCGTGAAGAATTGAGACGGTACGAACGTGCCTTGACATCACAAGAAATATGTTTCTTGATTTCAGCAAATAATTCCTCATTGGAGTAAAGTTCATTGCTGCGTATATCGACAACGAAAGTACATTTGTCGGGAACAACATTATGTTGCGTACCTGCATTGATTACGGTAACACTCATTTTTACAGCTCCCAGCAGTGGAGATTCTTTCTCAAAATGATAATCACGGAACCAGGTGATATCATCCAGTACCTTATATATGGCATTATCTCCTTCATTGCGTGCCGCATGTCCGGCTTTCCCTGTCGCGGTCACGTCCAAAACCATTAATCCTTTTTCGGCAATGGCAGGTTGCATCTCCGTAGGTTCGCCTACGATGGCGAATGAAACGGGCGGAAGTCCCGGCAATACACTTTCAATTCCATCTTTGCCCGAAACTTCCTCTTCGCAGGAAGCGAGATAAATCAGATTATACTTCTGCGAAGTACGACATAGTTGCAGGAACACCTGTAAGAGAGAGACAACACTGGCACCGGCATCATTGCTTCCCAAACCGTACAGTTTGCCGTTTTCTTCCCGCGGAGTGAACGGGTCTTTCCGCCAGCCGTTCACCGGCTTTACTGTGTCTATGTGGGAGTTAAGCAGGATAGTCGGCTTCTTCAGGTCGAACATCGGGCTGAGACACCATACATTGTTTCCCTTGCGTCCGGTCTGCATACCCGCCATTTCGATATAGTTCTGCAGAAAATCGGCAGCCTGAGTCTCTTCCCGGCTGATTGAAGGGATACTAATCAATGATTTAAGCAGGCTTACAGCCTCGGTTGCCATATACGGAATGTCATATTTCATAGTTGGATATACTGCTTTAGCGTTGTAATTCAGATGTTATATTGTTACTAATTATTTTTACACAAAGATAGTCATTTTGCACAATTGTTTCAAATAAAATTAATAAAGAAATGCTTATGTGTTGATTATTAGTTGTTTATGCCAAAGAAGGTCTTGAGAACTTTTTTTTTTGAATGTTTTCTTATGAAAAGGTTGTTGATAAATTATTTAATAATTAATTTTGTTGGAGGGTTTTATATTTTACTTGTTAATCTTAATGGATAAACATGATGATTATCACACGAATGGAAGATAAAGTTCTTCGTTTTAAAAAGTTTTTTGATCTGAATTTTCCCAAAGTAAAGACTTTCGCATGGCAATTGTTAAAATCAGAAGAAGATGCAGAAGATATAGCTCAAGATATTTTTGTTAAGCTATGGGAGAAACCGGATTTATGGTTAGAACGTGAAAAATTGGATAGTTATTTATATACAGTTGTACGAAACCATATCTATAATTTTTTGAAGCACAAGGCTGTAGAATATGACTATTTGGATGTCGCAGCAGAAAAAATGCGAATGGCGGAGCAGGGATTGCCTACGCCGGATGATGAATTTTGTGCTCATGAACTTGAGCTTTTTGTTCAGATGGCCCTTGAACGTATGCCGGAACAGCGTAGGCGTGTTTTTTTAATGAGCAGAGAGGAAGGAATGACTTCACCGGAAATTGCTGAGAAACTGAATGTTTCGGTTCGTACAGTTGAGCAACATATTTATAAAGCCCTTCAAGATCTAAAAAAAATCGTTTTATTTTTATTTTTTTTCTATTTAGACTAAGTATGTATGCCTGGCAAGTTGTCTCTTATATGTAACACTTGATTTGGTATAGATGAAAAGTAAATTGGAAAAACAGCTACGCTCTTTTATTGACTTTGATTATTCAAAGCGGACAATCGACAGATTTCACCGTTGGATGATCAGTTCTGATTCTGCAGAAGAGAAAGAAACAGCGCTTCATAATCTATGGTTTGAGACAAAAGGAAAGTCTGGGCGCGGTATGGAGCATTCGTTTCAGCAGGTATTGGATAAAATCGGCATTGAATACACTCCAATGGTTACAAATACAAACCGCTGGAATTTGTGGAAATCTGTTGCGGCAGCTGCTGTTATCATCTTTCTGTCTGTGACGGCTACTTTGTGGGTAAGTTACAATCATTTTGACAGGGACAACACCGTGATGGTGGAACATTATGTGAATAATGGATCTAAAGAGACAATCAGTCTTCCGGACGGAACTACCGTACATCTGAATTCCGGTTCATATGTATTTTATCCTGAAAATCTGGAGGGCAAGACCCGAACGGTTTATCTGATGGGAGAAGCAGAATTTAAAGTGGCAAAAGATCCGGAGAAACCTTTCATTGTGCGATCTTCAAATATGGCAATAACTGCCTTGGGAACAGAGTTTAATGTGAAAGCTTATCCGGAAGAAGATGTAATAACAGCTTCTTTGATCGAAGGAAAAGTACGAGTGGATTGCAATGATACGACCAGCTATGTCTTAACTCCCGGATATCAGGTTGTGTATAATAAATGTACGGCTGACTGCCAATTGCTGACTGCCAACATGAAAGATGTGACCGCATGGATGAGGGGGGAACTTGTGTTCGACAAGGTTACTCTCGCCGAAATTGTGCGGACACTGGAACGTCATTATGGAATCACATTTCATATCTCAACAAAGAAATCTAATCAAGACCGTTATAATTTTGTATTCAGAAAAGACGCGACTTTGGAAGAGACATTGGAAGTGATGAAGGTGGTCATTGGTCAATTCAATTATCGATTGGAAGACAGTATCTGCTATATTATCTGGTAGAGAAAAACAATAAATATTTTTTGTTAAACTTAAATCTAATATGCTTATGTAAAAAAATATCCGGAAGAGGCTCCACCCTCTCCGGATATGAAATGATTTTTAGCCTTAAAAACAAATAAGCAACTTCTTGCTTATTTAAGAAACGAGAAAAAATACATGATTTAAAACTAAAAACGTCGTAAAGATATGAATTTATATCTGGAAAACACTAGAAAAAGTATATTAATGACTTTTCTACTATTAATAGGGTCAATGCTTTATGCCCAAAGTAATAGTAAAATAACAATAAAAAAGAAGAATATTTCATTGCAAACAGCTTTGGCTGACGTTAGGGAACAGACCAAAATGTCTGTATCTTACAACAGTTCTCAACTCCCTAATACAAGAATATCTTTAGATATAAACAACCAGTCTTTGGAGCAGGCGCTGAATACTATTCTTGCCGGAACGGGGTTCACATATACCGTAAAAGATACTTATATAATGATTATTCCGGAACAGGCTGCTAAAAAATCTAAAAGCAGAAATGTGGCGGGTAATGTAGTGGATGGAAAAGGTGACCCGCTAATTGGAGTTACTGTGCTTGAAAAAGGGACTACTAACGGAACTGTAACTAATATAGATGGCAACTATCACATTACCACACAAGGTGCCACTCCCATATTGGTGTTTTCCTATATCGGCTATCAGCCGAAGGAAGTAGCTGTAAAAGAAAATGTAATCAATGTGGTGTTGGAAGATGGTTCACAGGCACTTGATGAAGTAGTTGTTACGGCTTTAGGTATCAAACGTGCTGAAAAAGCGCTTTCCTACAATGTACAGACTGTAAGTAATTCAGAACTTACCGCAGCCAAAGACGCTAACTTTATGAACAGCTTGAACGGTAAGGTGGCTGGTGTCAATATCCAGAAAAGTTCCTCTGGTGTGGGCGGTGCTACACGCGTCATCATGCGTGGTTCCAAATCTATTGTCGGCAACAACAATGCTTTGTATGTGGTTGATGGTATGCCCATTGGAAACCCTTCACGTGGTGTCATTCAAACAGAATATGGTGCAGTGGCCGGTAGTGAAAGCATCTCGGACTTTAACCCCGATGATATTGAAAGCATTTCTGTGCTGACAGGTCCTTCGGCAGCGGCTCTTTATGGTGCGGCTGCGGCCAACGGTGTGATTCTGATTAACACCAAGAAAGGTAGTGAGGGCAAGATGAAGATTAACTTCTCATCCAATACAGAATTCTCGAAACCGATGATATCACCGGAATTTCAAAACAGGTATGGTAACCGAGAAAACTCTTATCGAAGCTGGGGCGAGAAACTGGCTACACCTTCCTCATTTGATCCCATGGATTTTTTCAAGACTGGTATGAACACCATCAATTCGCTGAACATTTCTTCGGGTACCAGAACTAATCAAACGTTTATCTCTTTGGCCTCTACCAACTCTAAGGGTGTCATTAAAAACAATGAATATTACCGTTACAACTTCTCTTTCAGAAATACTGCGCTCATGCTGGATGACAAGTTGCATGTTGACTTGGGAGCCAGTTATGTCATTCAAGCCGAGCAGAACATGATTTCAGGCGGACGTTACTTCAACCCGTTGTTCCCGCTTTATCTGTTTCCCCGTGGCGAGGATTTCGAGAATGTGAAAATATTCGAGCGTTACAACGAAGAACGTCGTTTCCCTACCCAGAACTGGGAATATGGTGATCAGGGACTCTCCTTTGAAAATCCCTATTGGATTATCAACCGTGAGATGTTCCCTACCAAGAAAAACCGTTATATGCTTCACGGTAGAGTACAATATGATATTTTCGACTGGTTGAATATTGCCGGACGTGTGCGTTTGGATAAGACTCATTCCACCGAAGAACGTAAACTTCATGCTTCTACACTTGAACTGTATACAGGTTCTTCGAAAGGTAGCTACACGACTAAAGAGGAGTTCTATACTCAAACTTATGCTGACGTGATGGCTAATATTAACAAACGATTCGGTGCAGACTTTTCGCTGACGGCTAACGTGGGCGGTAGCTTTGAAGATCATTACACACGTAGCATTAATGTAGGTGGCAAACTGATGACCGTACCCAATCTTTTCTCGCTGGCCAATGTAGAACCCGCTTCAGGTAAAAGAGACCAAGAATATCTTCGTACACGCAACGTTGCTTTCTTTGCCAGTGCGGAACTGGGGTGGAAAAACATGCTCTATCTGTCAGCTACGGGACGTTGCGACTGGGCCTCTCAGTTGGTCAGCAATGGAGATACTCCCTGTATCTTTTATCCCTCCATCGGTTTGTCAGGTATCATTAGCGAAATGGTGAAATTGCCTGAATTTATTTCTTATTTAAAGCTGCGTACATCTTATACCGAGGTAGGCTCGCCTATTACACAGATAGGTATCACTCCCGGTACGGTGACTGATCCGATGTCGGGTGGTGTTATTAACCCGATTTCCACTTATCCGTATCCCGATTTCAAACCGGAACGGACCAAATCCTATGAAGTGGGTATCAACGCCCGTTTCCTGAACGGACGGATTTCTTTCGACGGAACTTTCTACCAATCCAATACATATAACCAGACTTTCCTTTCGGTCATGTCTCCTGCCACCGGTTATTCGGGTTTCTATGTTCAGGCTGGTAACGTGCGCAACCGAGGTGTGGAAATGACATTGGGCTACACTGATACGTTCGGTAAGGTGAACTATTCTACACACTTGACTTATACGGCCAACAAAAATAAGATTGTAGAAATGGTACACGACTATCGCAATCCTATCGACAACTCACTGGTAAATATTACAGAGTTGACTTTGAAGGAAGCTGGCGATGTGTATCTACGCGAAGGCTATTCCATGTCCGATGTCTTTACCACAGGTATTTTGCAGCGTGGCAGAGACGGCAAGCTCGTTGAAGAAGGAACCGGTTATCAGGTTGACCGCACCCAACGTATCCGTTTAGGTTCGGCCGATCCGGACTTTACTATGGGATGGCGTCACGATATCAGCTATAAGAATCTCTCGTTGGGTTTAATGATTACCGGACGTTTTGGAGGTATCGTCACATCACAGACACAGGCATTTATGGATGCATTCGGTGTGTCTAAGGTATCGGCTGAAGCTCGCGATAACGGTGGTGTAATGTTGGACGGACACCGATATGATGCCGAACGCTATTACAATACTGTGGGTGGACAGGGACTGATGAGTTACTATACTTACGATGCTACCAACATTCGTCTGCAGGAACTTTCGTTGACCTATTCGCTGCCGAAGAAGTGGCTGGGCAATGTTTTCAATAATGCCGCCATCTCCTTCGTGGGACGCAATCTCTTCATGTTCTATCGTAAGGCTCCGTTCGACCCCGACATGAACGGTTCTACAGGTACGTATAATCGTAGTGACTTTTTCATGGCTCCCAGCTTAAGGAACTTAGGATTTAGTATTAAGTTTAGCTTGTAACAATTAATATATTCAATTTATGAAAATACAGATAAAAAAGATAGTGGGGGTACTATTGGCATGTGCAGGGCTCATGACAAGCACCTCATGCGTGGATTTTGAAGAGATAAATAAAAACCCGTATCTACCAGACAAGGACATGGAGCAGAAGGACGGTGTGCTTAACGGTGCCTATATGCCGAATTTGGAAAAACATATCATTCCTGTACCGCTCAAAACAGATAATACAGACCTGACTAATGCTTATCAGATTTCCATCAACTTGTGTGGTGACTCGTGGGTAGGATATTTCTCACCACGTGACAACAAATGGAACGAGGCCTCCAATACTACTACATTCTTCTTTTCGGAAGGCTGGGTGAACCTGATGTATGAGTATGCTATCACTAACATCTTTGCGCCTTGGATTCAACTGAAGAATATCAACATGAGCGGTGAAAATCCCAATAAAGAAATGTACGCTATTGCACAGATATCTAAGATTATGGGGCTGCATCGTTCTACCGACAAGTTTGGCCCTATCCCTTACAAGCAGGTGGGAAACGGCTCATTCACCGTGGAATATGATTCTCAGGAGTCGGTGTATCGCTCATTCTTCGAAGAACTGGACGAAGCTGTCACTATCCTGTACGACTTTTATATGAAAGCGAACAGTACCGTACCTATGGCTTCGGACGTAGTGTATGAGGGTAATGTAGCCAAGTGGATACGTCTGGCCAACTCATTGATGTTACGACTTGCAATCCGTGTGCGCTATGCTGATGAGGAATTGGCACGTACATATGCTGAAAAGGCTATTAAGAATCCAATGGGTGTGATGGAAAACATAGACGATATGGCGAAGATGGATAGAGGTGCTAATTTGCAGACAAAACATCCGATGTACCAGATTGCTGACCCAGGGCAGTATAACGATAGTCGCATGGGGGCCACTATCCAATGTTACTTGAAAGGATATTCAGACTCGCGTATCTCCAAATATTTTCAAGACCAAGGAAAGAAAGCTATACGTGCAGGTCTGCCGGTTACTCAAAAAGTGTATGACGGAGCATCACTGCCTAACATTTCGGAAGACGATCCTGTGTATTGGATGAGGGCTTCGGAGATAGACTTTCTGCGTGCAGAAGGAGCTTTGGCGGGCTTTGATATGGGCGGTGGAACTCCTCAACAGTATTATGAATCGGGTATTCGGAAATCTTTTGCTGAATGTGGTGTAAGCGTTGGTTCTTACCTGAATAGTAATACTCCTCCGCAGGCCTTTGTAGACCCGGTTAATGCGGCTTACAACTATGCAGCACCCAGTACCATCACCGTGAAGTGGAACGAAGCGGATGATGTGGAGAAAAAGTTGGAACGCATTATTACACAGAAGTATCTGGCCCTTTTCCCTGATGGTCAAGAAGCATGGAGCGAATGGAGACGCACAGGATATCCGCGACAGATTCCTCCGGTGAACAATTTCACTAACTCTGATGTGAAGAAAAGCGACGGTCACAAGGATGGCGTGCGCCGTATCCCATATCCGCGCGATGAATACGAACACAACGGTGAAAACCTGCAAAAAGCCATCCAACAATATTTGGGCGGCATGGATAAGGCTTCCGTAAATGTATGGTGGGATAAAAAAGAAAAAAGTAACTCTTAAACAATACAGAAATGATGAATAACATAAAAAAATGCTTCGTTTTATCACTCATGGCAAGTTTCATGTTTTCATGTACTGACATTGAAACCATCGACTTGGAAAAAGAAGCCGTAAAAGATCTGTACGAGAAACGTGATAAAGATAAATGGGCGGAAGAAGATGCCCAGAAACAACAGAACTATGAGGACTCTGTACGCATAGCCGAGGAGAACAAACGTCTCTATGAACTCTATCTTGCAGACTTAAGGGAGTACAAAGAGACCAAGCATCCGGTGATGTTCGGATGGTTCAACGCATGGAGTGCCGAAACTCCGGGCGAATACTCTAATCTGACGTTGCTTCCCGACAGTATGGATATCGTTTCAATTTGGGGTAACTGTTTTAATATCAATGAGAAACGCCTGAAACAGATGAGAGAGGTGCAGAACAAAGGCACCAAAGTCATTGTGGGCTGGATTGTGGAAAATGTGGGTAACGGACTTAGTAATACTCCTGAAGGAGGGTGGTCTGATAATCCGGAAACGGGAATCAAGCAATATGCACAAGCGATTTTGGACTCTATCGCCAAGTATGGGTATGATGGCTTCGACATCGACTATGAGCCTTCCTATTCCTCTCCCTTCAAACCTGGCAATCACTGCGGTGATTGGACTGCTAACTGGGCAGACAACAGGCCTATCATCTCTTGTAGCCAGAACGGTAATAAAGAGAATGAAAATCTCTTCTTTCAAACGTTGCGCGATGGCTTGGACAAACTGGAAGCCAAAGATGGTAAGAAGAAGATTTTGAATATCAATGGTTCAATCCACTATCTGTCTCCAGAAATGGCACCTCTTTTCTCTTACTTTGTGGCACAATCCTATAACGGTGGCTATAGTGGGTGGACATCCAGAATAACCGACCGCTTGGGAAACAATGTGAAAGACCAGATTATTTATACCGAGACATTCGAAAACAATGTAAGCAACCAGAAAAGTTTTGAAAGGTATGCCAACTTTGTGGTTAACGAACTAAACCGCGAGGCCGGTGGTATCGGTGCTTATCACATTAATGCGGATTCATTCAACAAAAACGAATATCGTAATGTACGGGAGGCAATTTCTATCATGAATCCTCCTATCAAGTAATATAGTCACTTTATAAACAAAGAATAAAATGAAGAAACATATTATATTATTATTCTTGTCTTTAGGTCTTTTCGCTGCATGCGACATGGTCAGTGGTGAAGGAGAAGGGACCGACAATGCGGTCTACATGGGCAACGCCAATAGCAGTGGTATAATCTCTATGGTGGTAAATAACGAAAAAGGTGGTAGTGCTGTAATCACTCCTCGATTGGCCAATATTACCGACCAACCGGTGGAAATAACAGTAGAAGTAGATAAACAACTACTGGAGGAGTATAACGCCAAAACTGGTCTGGCACTGGAACCCATGTCGGTAGAGGACTTTGTGTTTGTCACTAAAGATAAGAAAGAAACACATGGAAAAGCCGTGGTGACCATTGGCCCCGGACAGTACAATGCCAGTGTTGAAGTAAAGATTCCCAGAGTGGATGAGAATAAATATCCTTATAGCAAGCGTTTTGCCATTCCGGTATCTGTCACTCATTCTTCTATGTATAAACTGTTGAGCTCACCGAAATCTACCATCATCCGTTTGAGCCGCGAACTGGTTACTTCTGTCGGACGATTCTCGCGTGCAGGAAGTATCGCACTGGTACCCAATGATGAGTTGAGAAAGCCTATGAATAATTGGACTATGCAGGTAAGTATGCTTTATCCGAGAATGACTAGCAGTAATCAAACCGTTATGTCAATAAGCTCCGGTACGGGTGATTTTTATACTCGTATTAACGAAGAGAGAGGTATTCAAATCAAGAATGGTCGTGATGGAGATGATACTTGGACCGACAAACCTTTATCTAGGGGGAAATGGCTGAATATCAGCTTTGTTCACAAGGATGCTTCCAGTATTTCAGTTTATGTGAATGGAGAATTGCAGAAGACTTTCGAGACTTCGCCTATCTATTTCTCAAACATAAAAAAGTGCTGTTTATATATAGGAAATACAGAATACTCCGGTGTTTATATTCGCGAAGCGCGTATGTGGAACAGAGCATTGACCGAAGGTGAAATAATAGATAAAGAATATTTACCTCAAGATCCAACAGATCCCAGTCTGATTATGTACATGCCTTTCAACACAGTGGAGAACAATGAAATGAAAGAACTGACAGGCAATTGGGAAATCTCGGATTTTCGCACATTGGATATCTGGGACGAGGATCCTCCTCAGATGTCGTATGTAGAGAATGTTCAATTCCCAGCTGAAGACTTGATCATTGTAGGAGAATAGTTTTCATGTTTGTGTAACAAATTAAAATCAAAACAGATGAAAAAAATAATTCAATTGTTGTATATACTGTTTGTCGTAGCTGCCTTTTCGTCTTGTAGCGATGACAATCAAGGAGAAGTGGTAAGTCAGGATTTGGCTTATCAGCTCGATGCAAACTATGTATTTGTGGATATTCCGGAAGAGTTTCCGTTTGATCCTTCCAACATTTTGTATTTGGATGGTAAGACTGTGTTGAAACTGAATGCCAGAAATGATGGAAAACAGACTACGATAACCGAAGGTACAGAGTTTACTTTTAATGTCAAAATGAAAAAAACTTTGGACCAAGATGTCAAGGTCTGTCTCAAAAAGGACCTCGACTTGTTGGAAGAATATACTTTGACAGAGTTTCCGGACGAAGCATACGAACTGAATGATGCCATCATAACTGCCGGAAGCAGAGAGGGGACGATTACTCTTGATATCACTAATCCGGATTTATTGAACAAACTGCCGGGATATGTTCTGCCACTTTGTTTGGAATTTGTAGATGTTGTCAGTGGAGTGAGAATATCGGGACAGTACTATAACGTGTTGATTGAGCTGAGCATCAAGTTGGAAAAAGACAATATTGATTCTTCCAATGATGTGATTGAAGGAGAGTATTTTAACGACAATGTTGTTTTTGAGTCAAGCAAAACCAGTAGGCTGGAATGCTTGTATGATGGAGACCGCTCCGGTAATACGTGGTATCCCGGCAGAAATGATTACCTGACAATGACTTTCCCGGAACCCATCAAAATTCTGGGTGTCAGACTCGACGTTGTTACCAATAGCTACAAGCTTGGAGGTTTGAATGTGTATGTGGATGAAGGCAACGGATTCATTTCGTATGGTAGATTTGTCAGAGATAACAATGGTGTCATATATATGAAATTTAAGAACCCTGTTAACATACGTGCTATCAAGTTTGATGGAATGTTGACAACCAGCGGTGGCACAGGACCGGACATCTATGAGATTACTTTCATTAAATAGTGTGAATTGATAGAAAGAACGCAAATTACACAAGTTAGACATTCAGAGGCTGATGTCTTTATCTTCCAATATAACTTGTGTAATTTGTGTTCTTCCTTTTTTATTATTGATTACCAGTTTAATATCTGATTATATGCCTAACATGCTAGCTGATATTATTTCACGAAGAATTGTCATTGTTGGAATGTTTGTTATAGCTGTGATATGTTTTTGCACGGCTTGTAACACCAACTGTACTGATGTGGAACGCGTAGTCCGCAATCATCTCGAGCCCTATAGGGAGTTATATGCTCTTGCTTTGCAGACAGGTAAAGTTACCTTGCCTCTCGGGGGTAAATATCCGCATGTCACCCATCCTCTTCCGGGAGGTATGGAAACTCCCATCAGTAATGTGTGGATTGTAAATGGTAATTATATGGGCGAGACATACGAATGTCACGGATGTGACTCGTGCATGATTCGCTATCGGGACGCTGGTCTGATAACATATAATGTTATCCGTAGAGACAGTGCCTCAGTCAGGGCCACCGTATGGCTCACAGAAAAAGGAAAACAATACTTAATTGAACGGCATATATCCGGATTTCATCCTATTATAAATGCTTGGCGCCGAAGAGAACAGTTGGAAGTCGTGTTGGTGGCTAAAGAGAAGTTTGATGTGGAGATACATCCCTCGGACACAACAGCAGTATATCACTGCAAGGCATATCGAAAACTCGAAATTACCCCTTTCATTGAGGCGTTGGAGTCTGTCGGCGAAGAGGCTCGACCGGATTATGTGCGCAGACTTCGTGTAGACTTCAAAAGCAAGGAGTGTCCTATAGTGACTTGTACAGAAATGGAATCTATCTAAGGCCGTTTGAGGTATGTATTTTGAATGAAAACAGTGCAAGCGTATTATCCATAGTTAACCCCGAATAATGATGAAAAGGAAGCTTTTCATCATATCTTTAAACGCAATTTTTCCGTTTCTATTTTCCTTTTATTCAGACCATGAAATTAAAACTTCTGACTAATTTTGCGCAATAGTTTCAAATAAAACCAATACCTTTGCGCCATATTTACTAATACAAAGAGTATGACTTATCATCATTTATCTGTCTTAGTCCATCGTCAGGCTGAAAAATATGGCAACAAAGTAGCTCTGAGATATCGCGACTATGAGACAGCACAATGGATTCCGATTACATGGAATCAATTCTCCGGAACAGTGAGACAGGCAGCCAACGCACTTGTGGCACTGGGAGTAGAGGAACAAGAAAACATCGGAATCTTTTCGCAGAATAAACCCGAATGGTTTTATGTAGACTTTGGCGCATTCGCCAATCGTGCCGTTACCATTCCGTTCTATGCTACGAGCTCTCCCGCGCAAGCGCAATATATTATTAACGATGCACAAATACGTTATCTTTTTGTAGGTGAACAATATCAGTATGATTCTGCTTTCAGTATCTTTGGTTTTTGCACTTCTCTGCAACAGTTGATTATCTTTGACCGTTCGGTGGTGAAAGACCCTCGTGACGTATCGTCTATCTATTTTGATGAGTTTATGGCGATGGGAGAAGGACTTTTGCAGAATGATGTGGTGGAAGAACGCACGGACCGTGCTTCTTATGATGACTTGGCGAATATCCTTTATACATCCGGAACAACGGGTGAGCCGAAAGGGGTGATGCTTCACCATTCCTGTTATTTGGAGCAGTTTCATACGCATGATGACCGTCTGACTACGATGTCCGATAAGGATGTATCCATGAACTTCCTTCCTTTGACTCATGTGTTCGAGAAAGCATGGTGTTATCTCTGTATCCATAAGGGAGTGCAGATTTGCATTAATCTTCGCCCGGCGGATATTCAGACCACCATTAAGGAGATTCGTCCGACACTGATGTGCAGTGTTCCCCGTTTTTGGGAAAAGGTATATGCCGGTGTACAGGAGAAAATAAATGAAACGACAGGTGTGAAGAAAGCGTTGATGCTCGATGCTATCCGGGTAGGCAGAATTCATAACTTGGATTATCTGCGTCAGGGTAAGACTCCGCCGGTGATGAACCAACTGAAATATAAGTTCTACGAAAAGACTATCTATTCTTTACTGAAGAAGACTATTGGTATTGAGAACGGTAACTTTTTTCCGACTGCCGGTGCTGCCGTGCCCGATGAAATCAATGAATTTGTTCATTCGGTAGGCATTAATATGGTGGTTGGCTATGGACTGACAGAGTCTACGGCTACTGTATCATGTACGTTGCCGGTTGGTTATGATATTGGTTCGGTAGGTGTTGTGTTGCCGGGAGTTGAAGTGAAGATTGGCGAAGACAATGAGATTCTGCTCCGTGGTAAAACTATCACGAAAGGGTATTATAAGAAAGCGGAAGCTACGGCTGCCGCTATTGAACCCGATGGATGGTTCCACACGGGTGACGCGGGGTATTTCAAGAATGGGCAGCTTTTCCTGACGGAACGTATCAAGGACTTGTTCAAAACATCGAACGGTAAGTATATTGCGCCACAGGCTTTGGAAACGAAGTTGGTTATCGACCGTTATATCGACCAGATTGCCATTATTGCCGATCAGCGTAAATTTGTCTCTGCTCTGATTGTTCCTGTATACGGATATGTGAAAGAGTACGCAAAGGAAAAAGGCATCGAATATAAAGATATGGCTGAATTGTTGCGGCATCCTAAGATTGTCGGCCTGTTCCGTGCACGGATAGAGACCTTGCAGCAGCAGTTTGCGCATTACGAGCAAATCAAGCGTTTCACTTTGCTTCCCGAACCGTTCAGCATGGAACGTGGGGAACTGACTAATACGTTGAAGTTGAAGCGGTCGGTTGTTTCGGAAAACTATAAAGATTTGATAGAAAAAATGTACGAAGAAAACGCATAGTCCGCTGTTCCTTTTTAGTAGCGGATTTTTGCTTATCTTTGTGCCCGGTATCAGAAATTTGTAAATAATAAAATTCTAAATCAAATGATTACTATTGAACAACTTAAAGACGTGAAAGAGCGCACTGATGCGCTGAGGAGGTATCTTTGACGTCGACGGGAAGAAAATTCAAGTCGAAGAAGAACAATTAAGGACACAAGCTCCGGGGTTCTGGGACGACCAGAAGAGGGCTGAAGCTCAAATGAAACTGGTGAAAGACCTGCAAAAGTGGATTGACGGCTATAACGAAGTCAAGACGCTGGCAGACGAGCTCGAACTGTCATTTGATTTCTATAAGGAAGAATTGGTGACTGAGGAAGACGTGGACACGGCTTATGCGAAAGCTTACGAAGCTGTGGAAGCACTCGAACTCAAAAATATGCTTCGTGATGAGGCTGACCAGATGGCTTGTGTGTTGAAAATCAACTCCGGTGCCGGTGGTACGGAAAGTCAGGACTGGGCTTCCATGCTGATGCGTATGTATCTGCGCTATGCCGAGACAAACGGGTATAAGGCTACCATTGCCAACCTTCAGGAAGGTGACGAAGCCGGAATTAAAACCTGTACAATCAATATCGAAGGGGATTTTGCTTACGGTTACTTGAAAGGGGAAAACGGTGTGCATCGTCTGGTGCGTGTTTCTCCATATAATGCACAGGGCAAGCGTATGACTTCTTTTGCCTCTGTATTCGTCACTCCGTTGGTGGACGACAGTATTGAGGTGAATATCCTGCCTGCCAATATCTCATGGGATACCTTCCGAAGTGGTGGTGCCGGTGGGCAGAATGTGAATAAGGTAGAATCCGGTGTCCGTCTGCGCTATCAGTACAAAGACCCTTATACGGGCGAGGAAGAAGAAATCCTGATTGAAAATACCGAAACTCGCGACCAACCGAAGAACCGTGAGAATGCAATGCGCCAATTACGCTCTATCTTATATGATAAGGAGTTGCAGCATCGCATGGCTGAACAGGCAAAGGTGGAGGCCGGCAAGAAGAAAATCGAATGGGGCTCGCAGATACGAAGCTATGTGTTTGATGACCGCCGTGTGAAAGACCATCGTACCAACTATCAGACTTCGGATGTAAACGGAGTGATGGACGGTAAGATAGAAGATTTCATCAAAGCTTATCTGATGGAATTCTCTTCACAGGAATCATAAAATGCAAAATTAGCGAGTGTTATTTTTGGAAAGTTAAAAGAATTGTTCTTACTTTGTTAGCGTTGAACTTTAAAGCTAACTATTATGGGTAAGAGTAAGAAAAAAGCAGCAATAAGTAAGAAGGAAGAAGAGAAAGCCCAGAAAGTTGTCAAAATAGTATTCGTCTCATTAATTATTTTGGCGCTGATTATGCTGATAGCATATTCCTTTTTCGGCTGATTGATTCACTACAGATTATAGAGATGGTGCGGAGAGAATGAAACAGTTGCGTTTCATTTATTGAAAACTCCGGTAAATCATATAATCTGTGGTGAATTTTGTTTTGTAATGCTTCCGTAACTCATGTAACGGGAATGTAACTTTTCCGTAACCTATCCGTATTCAAATTGTCATTTTTGTGTATCCTCGCAGTTGTACTTTTGCCACGAATTAAGTAGCAAACAACTGAAATGAGTAGAATTACAACAACAGTCGTTACACTTCTGCTAGCGACAGCAGCCTTCGGGCAGGCCAAAGAAGATGCCGGGGATGGCAAGAAACTGGAGATGGAAACAATGGAATTTAAGGATTATCTACCCGAAATTCATGGAACAATCCGGGGAAAATACGAATTCCAGACAGAAACGCAGGAAAGTCGTTTCGAAGTGCGTAACGCGCGTTTCAGCGTTTCGGGGAATGTACATCCTTTGGTAGCTTATAAAGCCGAGATAGACCTTTCTGACGAAGGTTCTATTAAGATGCTCGATGCCTATGCGCGTGTCTTTCCGATGAAAGACCTGAATTTTACGCTTGGACAGATGCGTGTTCCTTTCACGATAGACGCCCATCGTTCTCCTCATCAGCAATATTTCGCCAACCGTTCGTTCATAGCCAAGCAAGTGGGAAATGTGCGTGATGTCGGTTTTACTACTGCCTATACCAATAAAGGTGGTCTTCCATTTATTCTTGAAGGCGGATTATTCAATGGTTCCGGTCTGACTAATCAGAAGGAATGGCATAAGACGCTCAATTATTCGGTGAAAGCACAGCTATTGCCTGATAAGAACTGGAATGTAACGCTCAGCACCCAAATGATAAAACCGGAAAATGTACGGATTAATATGTATGATGCCGGCATCTATTATCAGAACAATCGTTTTCATATTGAAGCGGAATATTTATATAAGATGTATGGACACGAAGCTTTTAAGGATGTACATGCAGTGAATAGTTTCATTAATTACGATTTACCGTTGAAAATGGTATTCAATAAGATTTCTTTCCTTGCCCGTTATGACATGATGACAGACCATAGTGACGGCAAGATGGATGAAACAACCAAGACCTTAATAATCAATGATTATGCCCGCCATCGTGTGACAGGCGGAATCACACTAAGTCTTTCTAAAGCTTTTATTGCCGACCTGCGGCTGAACTTTGAGAAGTATTTCTATAAGAAGTCCGGCATACCTAAAGAATCGGAACAGGATAAAATCGTAATTGAGTTTATGACGAGATTTTAATTTTTATGGTTACTTTTGTGCCATGGCACAAGAAATAGAACGTAAATTTTTAGTTTCCGGAGAATTTAAACCCTTTGCATTTGCGCAAAGCCGTATCGTACAAGGGTATATCAGCAGTGCTCGCGGGAGAACTGTCCGGGTACGCATTCGGGACGATAAAGGCTATCTGACTATTAAGGGCGCTTCCAATGCTTCCGGCACCAGTCGCTATGAGTGGGAGAAGGAACTTTCTTTATCTGAAGCGGAAGAATTGATGAAACTTTGTGAACCGGGTATTATTGATAAAACTCGTTATTTGGTGCGCAGTGGTAAACATGTATTCGAAGTTGACGAGTTTTATGGTGAAAACGACGGTCTTGTCATTGCTGAAGTAGAACTGGAATCTGAAGATGAGGCTTTTGTAAAACCGGACTTTATAAGTGAAGAAGTGACAGGAGATATACGCTACTACAATTCCCAACTAATGAAAAAGCCGTATAAAACGTGGTGAATGTTAACAAATAAACCGTATATTTGTTCTTATCTAAAAAGAACGATGTATGGATATGGAACAGTTGTACAATTATGTGCCGCGTGAATTGGTTACTTTTATTCTGGTGACTTTGTTTTCTTTGCTAATCGGCCTCTCGCAGCGCCGGATCAGCTTGAAACGTGAGGGCGAAACCACTCTTTTCGGAACCGACCGTACATTTACTTTTATAGGTATTCTGGGTTATCTGCTCTATATATTGGATCCCACCGATATGCGTTTGTTTATGGGAGGTGGTGCAGTGTTGGGTTTGCTGTTGGGCTTAAACTATTACGTGAAGCAATCCCAATTCCATGTCTTTGGGGTTACCACTATTATTATTGCCTTGATTACTTATTGTATGGCTCCTATCGTAGCTACACAGCCTTCGTGGTTCTACGTTATGGTAATAGTGACAGTACTCCTATTAACTGAGCTCAAACATACTTTTACGGAATTCGCCCAACGGATGAAAAATGACGAAATGATTACGTTGGCAAAGTTCTTGGCCATCAGTGGTATTATATTGCCTATGCTTCCAAATAAGAATCTGATTCCCGATATAAATCTGACTCCTTATTCTATCTGGCTGGCAACAGTAGTAGTTTCCGGTATTTCTTATCTTTCGTATCTGTTGAAACGGTATGTATTCCATGAATCAGGTACTCTGGTTTCAGGTATTATTGGTGGATTGTACAGTAGTACGGCTACCATCTCCGTACTCGCCCGTAAGAGCCGGAAAGCTTCGGCGGAGGAAGCTACGGAATACGTTGCTGCCATGTTACTCGCTATTAGTATGATGTTCCTGCGCTTTATGATATTGATACTAATCTTTAGCAGAGAAATCTTTCTTGCCATTTATCCGTATCTGCTGATTATGTCGGTAGTGGCTGCTGTTGTAGGATGGTTTATTCATTCCCGGCAAAAACGTCCGAAAGGTCAGCCTGTCGATGAAGAAGATGATGACAGCAGCAACCCGCTAGAGTTTAAAGTGGCATTAATTTTTGCCGTACTCTTTGTTGTCTTTACTATTCTTACTCATTATACATTGGTCTATGCCGGTACAGGCGGATTGAACCTTCTTTCTTTTGTTTCCGGTTTTAGCGATATCACTCCTTTCATATTAAACCTGTTGCAAAATACGGACACTGTCGCCGTACTGATTATTACGGCTTGTAGTATGCAGGCCATAATCAGTAATATATTGGTTAATATGCTCTACGCACTGTTTTTTGCCGGAAAGGGAAGCAAACTTCGTCCTTGGATTTTGGGAGGATTCGGTGTCGTGATTGGTTGTAACCTTGTTTTATTACTATTCTTTTATCTTTAAGAAAAATATTGCTATTCTATTTTTTCTGCCAACTCATTTTCATTCTTGATATTATAACTTTTTTGGGGTAAATAGTACTAAAATAAGGAAGTTTGGACTTGTGTTTTAAAATTCTTTATATTAAATCTTCGATTTTATTTGTTATATTACGGCATTTGCCATACATTTGCGGTCAAAGTAGCATTGTATTAGGGAACAATGCGGACAAATAAACAAAAATAAGGGCGCAGACGCGAATTATGGGAAATGAGGGCGAACATAATGCTTTCCTTGTACAAGGGAAGCAAGTGTTATTTGTAGACAAGTACGTAAAGAAGGGGAAAAATTGTAGGATAAGAATACTGTCTTGTATTCTATTTTCTTTATTTTTCTTCTTAGGAGTGGAGTGTTATGCTCAATCTCCGACTATGCGTAAAAAGGCAGTAGAGAACAAGGATTCAATAATGCCTTTCAAGTCTCGACTGGCATTCAAGACGAATGCGGTCGACTGGCTTGTGCTATTACCTAATATTACTGCCGAATTTGATCTGTTCGGTTCTCCTTATAAACATTACACATTAAGCCTTGGTATAAAAGGTAATTGGAGTACTTCACAGAATTACAAGCCTGGTATAGTATATAATCTGTTTGATACCCGCCTGGAATTTCGGAATTACTTCCGTACTACCCAGCGCAACTTCCACCATTTGGATTCAGCCAGTTTCTTTCAACGTTTAAAAGAAGAGGTGTTTACGATTAAGCGTTTCCACCCCCGTTATTGGCGTGCCTATTATTGGGGTGTATATGCCGATTATGCTAACTATAATTTTAAGTTCGGCAAACGTGGTATGCAGGGTTCTGCTCTAGGGCTTGGTGTATCGGGTGGTTTCAGCATTCCTCTATATGGCTATCGTGACAATTTTGTGGATCTGGAATTGGGAGCCAGCGTAGGGTTAGTTTATACTAAATATGATGCTTACCGACATGACGAGGAAAGTAATTGTTATCCCCGTTTACCTGAAAAGAGTAAGGGAGGACATCTGGTTCCATTCCCGGTCGTTAGTGACTTACGTGTAGCGTTTGTCTATCGTTTCTCGACTTCTGTCAAGAATAAATACAAACTGATTGATTACGATAAGATTAATGCCCGTACGGAAGCCAAGCGGCAGAAACAATTGAGGCGTGACTCGATAAGTGAAGCCAGGACAAAGATCAGGGAGTTGAAAAAGTTACAGAAAGATTCTTTGAATCTGGCTAAGGACTCTTTATCACAAATAAAGGATTCACTGAAGAAGCAGGAGAAATTGATGAAGGACTCTTTGGAGCAAGTTCGCAAACTTGATAAAGAACAGGCTAAATTAATGAAAGACTCTTTGGAACAAGTTCAGAAATTGGAGAAGGAGCAAGCTAAGCTAATGAAAGATTCTTTGGAAAATGTTGCCAAAGAGGAAAAGAAACGTTCGAAAGAAAAGAAAAAAGATAAAAAACAGGAAGAAGGTGTGGAAACACCGGAGATAAAAGAACAATCCCCAGATGAACAGCAACCTGTTCAGGAGAAGCAGTCTACGGAGTCGGAGTCGTCCGACCCGCAGGCTGTGACTCCACAATCTTCAGGAAGTCGGGAGGACAATCCGGAAATTACTAATGAGGGAGGTGAAGAATGATGAAAGTAACTACTATTATATATCAGGTCATATTTGCGTCGTTATTGCTGGTCGGTTGTACGAAGGTGGATTTATGTGATGAGGGAACGCATCCTCATGTGGTGGATGGCTTTTCTGTCACATATAATTGGAGTGATTTAAACTTGTCAGCAGCCGAAACACCTGAACGTCTGTATTTCGTGGCAACCCGTATTTTGAATACACGACATATGGTTTATCAAACGGATAAAGACGGGAGATTTTTGGTCGAAAAGAGTAAAGATGAAGAACCGGGAACTACGCCTGGCGGTGACAGTTCTGAAACTCCCGGAGATGATTCTGTGATTCGTGACGATAGCGGAACTGAGACTCCTGACGGCGGTACAGAACCGACAGATGAATATCAACCGGATATCAAACTTCCTGGTGGAGAATACTTTATGATGGCTTTTACTGATCCGAAATATCCGAAGGTAAAAGTAACGAAGAAAGACGATAAAGGAAATGACTTGAAAGATAATGATGGTAAGGTTATACAGGTAGAAGAGGAAGACAAGAGAGTATCGCTGGTTGGTTTAGATGAGTTTAAAGCCGATGAAGCTATTCCGGTCAGGCAAGTTAAGATGCGCCATAAGGAAGTAGTACAGAAAGATGTAAGTAAAGAACTGGTAGACAATCGGAAATGGGCGGATTTAAATCCTGGAATCGGCTATGTAAAGGATGCTGGTCGTAGATTGCTGGTAGCTCGTCGTGACTATTTAGAATTGGATGCCGGGAAGAATTATATACAGCCTTTTGATTTTACATCTCTTACCCAACATGTTGATATCCAGTTCACAGTTCAATTAGCAGCAGATGAGAAGAATAATCAGTTAGCAGAGGATGATATTCAAGATATTTATGTAGAAATGGCTGGTATTGCGCCGGAAGTCTCTTTATCTACAGGTATTTTGAATATTGCAGAGTTGAAAAGGGTGATTGTAAAAGTGATTGAAAAAGAAGTTTCCCAATCTGCTGAAGGAGAAAAGCCAGTTGTAACTCTTTCATGTAAAGCGTCTTTAGAAGTATTCGGATTGATAGGCGGTGTGGATAGTTACACAATAACAGGGCCGGGCGTTTGCTGTATCGTTTTGTATGTGAAAACTCCTACAGATGTTCGGGCTATTCATGCGAAGTCCAATCTGTCAAAACAAATCAAAGAACAGGAGATTACGGTGGAAACAGGACAGGTGAATGAGCGCAAGAAAGTGAAAGACCGGGCTGCGTTGAAGATTGAGACGCCTTTCCGTATTGTAGGATTAAACCCGGAAATGGGTAGTGACGGTGTATGTGGATGGGAAGTTGTAGGTGATATTCATGTAGACATATAATGGAATGATGAAAAAAGAGCAGATAATATATATGAAGATTAAGCACTGTTTATTGATCGGATTTTGTTCGATACTGTTGTTTAATTGTTCCGGAGATACATATGTAGGAGAACTGACGACAGATGACGATGCTCCCTTAGTGGAGCCGATTCCTATTGTATTGAGTTTAGGTATGTCTGATTTTGAGATATTGACACGCGGAAGCGGTGAGGTCAATAATGGCAATGATGCGAGTTTCTGGGACAATGTGAAATTCTATGTATATGCTTTTAATAAGGATTCGCAAACGGATTTGTCCAAACCCTGGAGTGAGACAAACCAGGATTTCTGCTTGTTGGATGGGCATAGAACCGGAGGAGCAAATGTACAGGTTTCTGAGCACGGGAAAGAAGTAGGCGTAAAGAAAGAAGATTCCAATTTAATGCTTTTCTATCCGGATGAGAATTCTCAGGAGATCTATTATAATATGAAGAATACGAATCAGCCTTATAACTTCTTTGCTTATTATTTGGATGATTGGATGGGTGAGTGCCATCGTGAGAAAGATCATATTTATTATGATGTCGAACTGGATGGACGCAGAGACTTCATGTCTTCTATGGCAGATCCAGAGACCCAGAAAGATAAATACAAAGATAATCCATATGGGGATAAAATTCTGGGGCGGGCATTTAGTGCATATTCTGCCAATCATGGACTAAATCCGGTATTTCAGTTTGAACATCATTTGGTTCTTCTCCGGTTTGTGGTTTGTAGGCCAGATGGCGGTTCAAACCAGAATGGTAGTGACATACCTTCGTTGGATCAGACTTTGACAGTTAAAAAGATCGAGTTGAATTCAAAATATAAAGGACGGTTTACAGTAGCGGTAAGTGACCCTGATGCGGATGATATGACAAAGCCCAAGAGGGGGATATCTTTTGATAACGAGGATTATACTTCTTTTAAACTAAGAAAGAAAAACGGGGAACTCGTTGGAAGTGCCGGATGGTGTTTGGTAGCTGATTGTCCTATCTATGAGAATGTGACGGATGATGATAAAAAACATTATCGCTATGTTCTTGATAAAGACAAAGATAACGACCGTGATAGTGGTACAAGTTTATTGGTGGCACCTGCTGATTCTTATCGGGCAAAAATTACTTTGAGTGCGGAACAGGGACAAGAAGGGGCGTTATATACGGAAGTTGATGTAGAACTGGAAAATAAAAATGATAATGGAATTTTTAGTGCAGGGAAAGCGTATACTATCTACTTGACAATTAATAGCTTGTCAGATATTAAATCTACTGTCGAAAGTGGAGTTTGGACGAATGGGGGAGATATAAACATTAGTCCGGACGATAAATATGAGGATGAATAAAAAGTGAAACTTACATATTATTATTAATTTAAATTTGTGTGATTTATGAAACGATTTTTTCTTTATGCAATGGTGGCAGCCGGAGTGTTGGCATCTTGTTCGCAGAGCGAAAATGAGGGTGTACCAGGAAATGAACCTGTAGATTTGACACCTAGCGCAGATGCTATCTTACTTTCTGCCGCCGCTCCTTCTGTAACTGTTAATGCTACCAGAAGTGCCGGTACTATCGGAGGTGATGGTGCTACTATTTCTAATACATGGAGTGGGCAAAAATTGTATATCTATGCTTGCCAGAAGGATTCTAAGACAGGCATAACAATGAGCGATAGAATTGCAGACCTGAATACTTATGCTTTGCGTGATGAAGAGGGAACAGTTGGAACGGGTGATAAGATTTCAGGTGTTAAATGGAAAAATGACGAATCTCGTTATTTCCCACGTAGTGGCGCTTATGATTTCTTTGGTTATTATGGAGATGATGCTGTAACTGGAGAAGCAAGATCTGAGGCTATGAATGGTACAAACGTACTGTATAAATCTTTTGTGATTAATGGTTCTCAGGATTTGATGATTGCAAAAGCTGAACTTTCTGAAGCAGATAAGGCCAAACTTGATGCTGAAGATATAAATAAGGCATACAGTTCTTATACAGCTCGTAGAGAAGTTCAGCCCTCAATGAAGTTTGAACACTTGTTGACTCGTCTTGTATTCAACATCAAAGGTATGGGAAGTTCTAAACCTGAGAATGTGTATGTACAATCTATTAAAGTAAAATCAAAAACTACCGGAAAGTTGGTATTTGTATATGCTGCAGATGCAAATAAGGGTATCAAATGGGATGGAAATGATGAAGGCTCTTTATTGTCTCTTCAGGAAAGAAATGGTAATGTAATGCAGCCGTTAACAGATAAAACGTACTATGCTTCGGCAGCTGATGCGGCAACTCCGACTGCTGTAGGTGAAGCATTGTTAGTTGAACCGGGTGTTGAAACCTATGATATTGAAGTTGTTGTTAAACAGGAAATTGATGAATCAGGTAATACGGTGCCTGTTGAACAGCAGACAGAAACATACAAGTTGACTTTGAAAGCTAGTGATGTAACTAAAGATGGTGCTGCTGCCGGTATTACTACTTTCGCTGCATCTACTTCTTATAATGTCACAATTGCTGTTTATGGCATCAAGAAGATTGAGCTTAAAGCAGAACTTGGTGAATGGATAGATGGTGGTGATATCAATATCAATCCTGATGATACATTTACAGAATAATAATAAACTAAATATCTGAATATGAATAAAAAATATCTATTTATACTGGGAGCGGCTGCAATATTGGCAAGTTGCTCAAATAATGACGTAGTAGATCAAAAAGAAGAGGTTAATATTCCTTTTGACGGAGCAGTTTCATTGAATGCCGGTTCTAACATTTCTATTACTCAAACAAGAGCCGTTGTTAGTAAATGGCAGGATACTCCGATTCGTGTGTGGGGATTAGACAATGCAGGCTCCGGCTGGAATACAGCTTCCGGTAACTTGTTTTCACCGGCTAATTATGTGGATGGAAAAGTAGTTTCAACGGACGGAAAGGTCAAACTGGGTGGTGACAATGATGTCTATTTTTATCCTTTGAATAGCGATGTGAATTTCTCATTCTATGCTTGTAGTCCGATTCCGACTAAGCCATCCTTATCTTCCAATAATGCTACCGTTACTTATGAAGTTACTGGTAACAAAGATATTCTTTGGGGCGAAGCAATAGCTGAAGATGTGGATTCTGCTGACGGAAAAACTTACTCCGGCTATAATGCCCGTTATTTCCGTAAAGGCGGGGTAACACCTGAATTAAAGTTCAAGCACTTGCTGACCCAATTACAGCTTTTTGGAATAGGTGGAGATGAAGGTTTGCTTGAAAATGGTAAAGTATGGCCTGTGAGCATTAAGAATATAACTGTGACTTCTCAGAAAACAGCTTCTTTGGCTGTTGCCGGTGTCAATAAAGGAATTCTGACTGGTACAGGCGCTAATGAGGAAATTCCTGCATATTTTGGTGATAATAAGTATACAACAAATGTAGCTTTGGAAACGAAAACTGAAAAAGATGCAGGAAATGTAATGTTATTGCCTACAGCATCCGGGTCTTATGTGCTTAATGTTACTTTGTCTGCAATGGTAAATGGTCAGGAAAGAACACAGACCAATGAAGTTACCATCACTTACAAAAATGCGGAAGGTCAGATTTCTCCGTTTGAAGCAGGTAAAGCTTATAAGGTTAAGTTGACAATTTACGGTTTGCGTGTAGTTGATATCAATGCTACATTGGAAAAATGGAAGGATGCAGACCAGACTATTGATCAGGAAGTAAACTAATTCTTATGAATAAATGGATGATAGCAGGCGTAGTGTTGTCGTTTTTATTGGCATCATGTAGTAAGGATGACGATAATACGCCTCAATCAGGAAATAATACTAATGTAAATGGTGGAGCTGTAGTTTCTTTCAGCTCCAACATTTTCGCTTCTGTTGTGGTTGAGGTAACAGGGCCGGGTACCCGTGCACCGATAACTGCTTTTGAACCGAATGCACAGTTGGGCGTTTTTGGTATTCCTGCCATACAAGGTAATCATAATAGCGACTGTGACTTGTTCAATAAAAAAAATGAGAGTGATTTCCAGGCAAATTTATTTAATGCTTGTTACACGTATGTGCCAGGTTATGAAACGTTACAGACGGAGAAATTGGCAACTTTCCCTAATACGAGTAATGCGGGCTTGATGATGTATGGCTATTACCCTTATACGGAAGAAGCGGAATGGCGTGAAGTGAACAGAGTAGCACAATGGGCCATACCTTGGAAACTAACTCCGAGTGATATGTCCGAAACGAAAGACTATATGTTCACCGGTCAAACACCGACATGGTATTCAGAAGTGGGTACAAATCCGATAATGTTGAATTTCCAGCATGCATTCGGACGTTTGGATTTCAGTTTCTATTCTACCAGTAAGCAAGTATGTGATGCTGGATATCGAATCCAGTCAGTAACAGTGTATTGCAATACAGGTGAATCCGGTTGGATGGCTTTGACAGATGGTACACTTTCTTTTTCTCCTAAGGATTTGATTTGCCTTCATTCGACAAATAACGCCGGAATTACATACAATACTCCGGGAGAGTCTGTCGCAAAGTTTATGTTCCCGCCTGAACAAACCTTGATACAGAAAATCACCTGTCAGGTAAAAGATGGTGGTAACAATTTGCGTGAGTACACTATCTATGATTACAAGTATTATGGTTATGATATCTCAATAAAGAAAGGTAAGACTACATTAATGCGCATTAATTTCTTGCCCAAAGATGCCACGCTTTCCGGACCGGCTAATGTGGATTCTTGGACAGGAGGTAATACCGTAGACGAAAATGTAAAGTTACAATAACGACATGACACGAATCGTAAAATATCTATTCTCCTTTGTTTTTCTGCTTCTTGCAGGAGCGCAGAGCTTGTGTGCCCAGCAAGTGGCAGTAAAAACCAACGGCTTGTCACTATTGGCAGGAGTGCCCAATTTAGGATGCGAACTGGTAGTAGGTGAACGTTCCAGTATTGATTTAAGTGTTTACGGGGGATATAAACCTTATGGAACAGACATCAAAATCATTGGAGTGCAGCCCGAATATCGCTATTGGTTCAATGGTCGTCCTATGGTACGCGAATATATAGGTATATCTGCTTTAGGTGCAAGTTATGACATTCATTGGGGGAAACATATTTACGAAGGAGATGCAGTAGGAATCGGTATAACGATGGGATATTCGATGGCATTGGGAAAACGTTTTAACCTCGAGTTCTCGGCAGGTTTCGGAGCTGTCCATTTCTGGCACCAACAATACTTTGAGAATGATAACTTTGAGGATTATGCAATCAATAATCCGGGGAAGACGAACGCGCATGGATATAAGTTGTTTCCGGCCAAACTAGCAGTTTCTATTTCTTATATTATTAGGTAGAAAGTAAGATTGTGGATATGAAAGTAAGTTTGATAAGAATAAACAGAGCTATGAGAATAGCTTTTCTTTTGACCTGTTATTTGGCTGCTTGCATTCAGATGAATGCGCAGGCACCCAAGTTGGTAATGGGACGTGTGTTGGATAAAGAAGCATCAGAGAAGAAAAGAAAACCAGTCCCGTTTGATATCTCTTCTATTGGTGATATAAAGATTTACTACTTCAATACCGTTCAGGAAGGAAAAGATATGGAAGCCGCCTTGAATCAGGACAATATCAGCCTTACCCTTTCTGCCATGTATGAAGTGCCCGACGCTACGGGAGCTTATCAGATTACTTTGCCGGAAACCGGATCGTTGGTTATCAAAGTAAGTACGGCGCCTGCCGTGTTTGAAGCGATCAATGGACGGCGTGAGATTACTACATATGTAGACATGGGACACATGATTAGTCAGGTGACGGTAGTAGGACAACGCACAGAGGTCACGTCTATGCCCGAAACACCTGACCAGTATGGTGATATGATTATCCTGAACGGTGCAAAAGTCGCAGTTCCTCAGATGATTGGCAAAGATAATGCCCGGATGATCGTTCAACCATATGTAATAAATAACAGTAAAGGAAAGAAAGTGGAAATGTATCGATTGCCACGCGTGTATGATGGCGTTCAGTATGCACTGACGCAAGAAAGAAGGATGGGATATGACATACAACATGATTCACTGTTTAATTTTATAGTTGAGAATGAGCCGCTTTCGGCGGAGAAGGCTTCCTATATGTGGGATGACACAATCAAACTTTCCAATGCACAGGATAATTTCCAGGTATTAGCCCTCATGCAGATGGAGGACTATACACGTCCTTATTATGAACGCCTGTTGGAGCTTTCCACACGTAGCCCGAGACGTCCGTTACGCTTTCTGGAATATTCGCTTGACCAATATGAACTGGATCCTAAAAAATACGAAGAGAAACCGAAAGTAGAACGTCGGACCGGTGTGGAGGACATCTCTCTGAGCTTCTTGTTGGGAAAAGCAGAATTGGATCCTGAAGATCCCAACAATGAAATACAACTGGATAAACTGAAAGCGAAACTGTTGGAGGTGGTGAATGGAGAAAGTTCTACTTTGAAGGAACTCCATTTATATAGTGTATCATCTCCGGAAGGTTCTTATGCGTCTAATATGGCTTTATCCCAACGCCGTCTGGCATATGCCCGTTCGTTGGTTTATTCGGTTATTCCTGCTCGTACTATGCAGCGGCTATACACTTATACACCGAATGACTCACGAGTAGCTACCTGGTTGGAAGTTGCAGATTTATTGGAACAGGACACGCTGCCTGATGAAGCTGCCGCCATCCGCGAGATTGTTGAAAAATATCCGAAGAACCAGGACTTGCAGTATCGGCAAGTGGCTGCCCTGCCTTATTATAATACGATCATTAAGGCACATCTTCCTAAGTTGCGTTCAATGAAATGTGAATACACAGCCGAAATCTATCGTGCGCTGACAAAAGAAGAAATACTGAACCGTTATCAGAATGATCCTGATTATCGTTCGGGAAAGAAGAATTTCGCCTTATATGAATATTGGCACTTGTTTAACATGGTGAAAGACCCCAAAGAGTTGGAGGAACTTTACCGTCGTGCATACAACTATTCTAAAGAATTGACTAACGGAAAGCCGTGGGTGTTGGCTGCGAATAATCTGGCAGTATCTTATTTGAAACGTGATACGGTCGATACGGAAGTCCTAAGGCCATTGGTTGACTTTTCCGTGAGAGGCTGCAACGTGGAACGTACCTTTGACGGACGAGTGATTGGTGTAGATAATGTGGAAGAAGTAGTAGCCAATCAGTTGGCTATGTATCTTAAAAAGGGAGACTTCTCCGAAGCCAGCCGTTTGGCTCAGTTATTGCCTGATAGTGAAAAGAACAAAAAGATAAAAGCATTTGCTTTCTGTTTGGGTGGATATTATAAGGTAACCAGCGGATTGAATGATGCGGAAATAGCCCGGCGTCTCGAAACATTCGAACTGGTCAGAAACAGTTCACCTATCAATAATGTAGTGATGTGTCTGGCGATGAAAACACATGCATGGAATGAAAAGGCGGAGAAAGCATTGGAAGATTTACCTGCGGACGATCCGAAAACACTCTATCTGAAAGCAGTCCTTTATTGCCGGAAAGGTGACTTTTTTGCCATGCAGGCAGAAGAGGCTCTGACGAATTGTTTCAAAAAAGACAGCAGCTATATCTCGATAGCCGAATGGGACGGGGATATTAGTGAAGACTGTTTCAAATATGCCAAGATGGGTTATGAAGACGAAATGGCTACAGGAGGAAATGAGTAGCTTAAATAGATAAATAATGGTGATGAAAAGATATATATTGACGTATGTTTGTTGTGGAATGCTTGCCGGAAGTGTAATGGCTCAGCAACAGGATTCCATTGCAAAAATGCGAGATGCCGCTGCTGCCCAGGATTCCGCAATGCAACGAAGAAGTCAGGCGGATACAGCCTATCGTGTGAAGTACAACGCTCTGAAATATTCGATGCAGAAACGTTATCAACCTCAAGGCAGGGAGTTTGTCAATAAAAAGTTCCTTGACAACTTCTTTGTAAGTTTCTGGGGCGGATACAACCGTATTATTCCCCAAGGTGGGATGAATCTTTCCGGCGGACCGGAAATCGGATTGTCCGTATCAAAATTCTTTTCTCCCAAGAACGGGGTACGGTTGTATGGGAACTGGCAGTCTGCTAACCGGCAGAGTGATAATGAGAAATGGACTAACTATACTTTCGGTGTAGATCATATATTCAATCTGAGTACTGCCCTTGCCGGCTATAATCCTTATCGTATGCTAGAACTCTCTACGGTAGAGGGACTTGGAGTCCATCTCGCTTCTTTGGCTGGAGAGAAACAGAAAGCAGCCGATTTTCATCTGGGATTGCAAATGAAAATATCTACCGGGACCCGTCTGGATGTGTTTATGGAGCCGGGAATCTCTTTTTATACAGATGGAATTGATATTTCCGGAAACAATAACTCGCATGGCTATGATATCGGTTTCAACGCCCGGGTAGGTATGAATTATCGTTTAGGAACTTTTACCCCGCGTGGAAGTACGGAAGCCGGGGATGAGAACTTTTTGGATAATACATTTATCAGTGCGGGGATGGGTTTGCAGGCACAGAATTCCTCATTGGCCAGAGAGCAAGGACTGTTAGGCTCTACAGGCCCTATCTTTAGTGTGGCGGCAGGTAAGTGGTTTCTTGATTTATTTGGTTTCCGCCTATCTGCATTCGGCTCTTATGATGTGTGGAAGGCAAATCAGAAGACCGGAATTGACAGAATGACCTTGTATGCAGGTGGACGGGCTGAAGTAATGCTGAATCCTTTCGCCTTTTTCAAGAAAGATGTGCGCTCGATGAAATGGGGAATTGTCCCGATGTTTGGTGTTGAACTTGGAATGATGAAAAAGCAGGATGAACGCGAACTTGTATCCAAATCGTACACCGGAATGACTGGTGGACTTCAATTCAAGTACTACCCGACGGAGAATCTCGCTTTCTTTGTAGAGCCCCGTATGTCATTCGTACCTTATACATTTACGGAGAAAACAATTTCCGGAAAAGTGAATGAATATTCTTTCATGGATAAATTGATGAATGTAAGTGTAGGTGTTGAATTACGTCGTCCTACTCGTTCGCAATGGCAACAGTTGGCAAAACTGAGAGGTGATTTTACACCTTATTATTATACTTCCTATGCTGTCGGCATGACAATGCCGCAGCAATTGAACCGTCCTACTTCACGACGTCCGGGATTTATAATCGGAGCTGCAGTCGGACGTCAGTTCAGTTCACTTTCCGGAGTGCGCTTAGGGCTTGATTTTAACAATGCGGTTACCCGTACGGCAGATGACAAGACTGACCGTTATACTTTTACGAGCCTTTCTTTGGATTATATGTTTGATATATCTAATTGGGTGATAGGCTACGACCCGGAACGCAAGTTCGGTACGGAAGTCTTTGGCGGGCCGGTCATCACCCGTTGCTTTGAACCCGGTAAAACATATGTAGGAGGAGAAGGTGGTGTACGTCCTTATTGGAGACTGGGCGAACAATTTGATATTTTTGCAGAGTCTAAGCTACGCCTTTATACGAAACGCTATATGAATTCCCGGGGAGGGGCGAAAGGGACTCCTTTGCAACTATCTTTTGCTCTAGGAACATCTTATCGGTTTAATCCGCTTCTACGTAAGAATTTGACGGAGAGTGGATTCGGTGACGGTACAATCTGGGGAAATACATTTATTAGTGGCGGAGTCGGCTTCCAGTCGTTGGTTGGCTCAAATCGTTCTATGGATGCTTTAGCTTCGGCAGGTCCGACAATGAGTGTATCTGTCGGTAAGTGGCTGTTGCCCTTTTGGGGACTGCGTTTCTCTGGTTTTGCCGGAATCAGCAGTTGGGGACAGGCTTTGAGTGAATATGGAATCCTTTCCGACAAGCGGACGATGCAAGGTGGAATACGGGTGGAGAGTATGTTTGATATCCTTTCTTTCTGGAAGTATGATAAAGAACGGCGATGGGGGATTGTCCCGATGCTTGGTTTGGAACTGGGAAAAGTCCGGAGACAGAGCGAGAAGATTAAAGTTAGTGCTGCGGGAGCTGCATATGCAGGTATAACAGCCGGCTTACAATGCAAATATTACGTATCTGACGCTATGGCATTGTTTATAGAACCTCGCTTCTCTCGTGTACCTTATTCTTATAGAGACATAAACGTAGAAAATAATTATGTAGGTCCGCGTACTCCGGCAGCGGATAATGTAATGAGTGTTCAGATAGGATTGGAATTCCGTCGCGCCGGTGGCAGGACGTTGAAGGAGTTGGCAGCGCTTAGAAAAGAATTTGAACCTTACTACTTTGCTTCGTGGAATGTAGGCGCCAATATGCCCGTTCATCGTGTGAAGTATGATTCGGGTACGGGACTTGGAGTATTGATAGGTGTATCGGGCGGACGTCAGTTCTTTCCATGTTCCGGAGCACGGGTTGGCTTGGATTATACAGCTTTGCCGGGTAGAAACGGTGCAGATGCGCGTAAATTGATTAGTGTTTCGGCCGATTACCTCTTTGACATCACCCATTTTATGGGTGGTTATAATCCTGAACGCAAATTTGGAGTAGAGATTTTGGCAGGTCCGGTACTGGCTTTTGGTTCAGAACCTAATAAGACAACTTTTGGTTTGGAAGGCGGCTTGCATTGTTATTATAAATTAATTAAAGGATTCGGAGTCTTTGCGGAACCTCGCCTGCGATATTATTTCAAGGATATCTTTGCAGGTGGCGACTTGACCCCTGTACATGCTGCGTTTTCGGTGGGAACTTCTTATCGATTCTAAATAGCAATATATTAATGCTTTACATTGATTCATGAAGAAACTTAAGTATTGTAGTGTAGGAATAGTTTCTAGCTAAAGAGGATAAAGCTTTTTTGTTCTTTCTAGTAAGTAAGAATAACAGTTAATCATAGATGCACATATTTTTTTATCTTTCAAAAGAATATGTGCATCTATGATTAACTGTCTTTTTGTTTGGTATTAGCGAGTATTGGTATAGAATATGATTTTATATTTTGTAATTTTAACTACTTATTGACTTTTAGCCTTTGCAACTCTCTATTAATTCTTTTTTGGATTCGATTGCTTATTTAAATATTTGTCTTTATATTTGTTATTCTAATCGAACAAAAGTAGACTAAAGTATTTAGAGAGGGAGAGTTTGGAATGTATATTATTATTCTTGTATTGTTCTTGTAATGAGAATGTAATCTACTCTTCTTTATTTTGCCCGCTCTAATGAATGACTTAAATTGAGACAGATGGGAAAAAGACATGTTTTGTATGCCATAGCGTTACTATTGACGTTAGGTTCTTGTACTAAGGAAGTACAGCAAGGAACAGAAAGTGGGAAACAGCAGTTTGTACGTTTCACCTCGGTAGTTGAAGGTACGTACACAAGAGCGGCTGGAGCGTCATGGTCTCCAAGTGACGCCATAGGGGTTTATATGAAAAAGAATGGTTCTGATCTTAGTACGGGTTCCATTGTTGGTGAAGGTGATAATGTGGAATATTTCACAGAAAATGGTGATGGTAACTTCTTGCCTGTATCAACCTATCTTTCTTTTCCGGATGATGGTACTAAGGTCGACTTTATAGCATATTATCCACATCAGGAAACAATCAATAATTTTATTTATCCGGTTGATATTACGAATCAGGCAGATCCTGAGACGATTGATTTGTTGTATGCAGACAAGTTGGAAGGGATAAGTGAGCGTTCCAATGCATTGAATCTTTCTTTTTCTCATCAATTGGCTCGCCTGGTGCTGAATATAAAGAGTGTGGATGGTGCTTCATTGGATGGGCTCAGTGTGGCTGTTTCCGGTGTGAAGACAACTGCCAACTTTATGTTGGCAGATGGAACATTGAATATAGATGCAGATTCGAAAGGCACTGTAGATATGCATATGGTCAGAGGAGGAGGATTGATAGCAGAGGCTATTTTGTTACCTGAGGGCGCTTTGACCGATGTAAAACTGGTGTTCCAACAAAGTGGGAAAAAGCATGAGCAGGCATTGAATAATATGAAGCTGGAAAAAGGAAGTGTATATACATATACGGTAAACTTTAAGAATGGTGAAGGACAGGTTGACCCAGAGGCGAAATACGCAAAATGGAGAGAAACTCCTGTAATAACGAAGAGCCAATTAGATGACCCTGATATCATGTACGTCGTGCACGACATGCCTAATTCAATGAAGGATCCGGTTAGCAAAAAATCCCTTCGGAATTATTGTTTGTTGTATGATACAGATTTAAAATTTGCTTATTGGGTGGCATATCCATTATTTGCAGAGGTAATAAAGACAGGGACAAAAAGGACAAATGCATGGGGATACGATCCAAGTATATCTTCCAGTCTCCAAGCTAATTTGTCAAGTGGGTTTAATGGCGGTGCGGTATATGATCGTGGACATCAGCTGCCAAGTGCGGACCGTATTTGTGATGCAGCAACCAATAGAACAACTTTTTATTATTCAAATATGACTCCTCAGATTGGAAAGCAATTGAATCAGACTATTTGGGCAAATCTTGAAAATAAGGTACGTGGATGGGTAAGTGGAACAGATACGCTTTTTGTTGTTACCGGCGCAATGCCACCGGCAAGTGGTACTATTGAGCGTCAGAAAGGAATGGCTGTGCCAGCATACTATTTTAAGGCTTTAGCTCGTCAGGTTAATAAAACATTTTATACGATAGCCTTTAAAATGGATAATAAGAAGTATGCTGATGGTACAGATTATATGACTACTGCTATATCTGTAGAAGAGTTGGAACAACTTACAGGCTTTACTTTCTTCCCGACTTTAGACGCTCAGGCTAAAAAGTTGGATAAATCGAAATGGCAATAATTTTTAGTTCTTATTATATCAATGTTTAACTAATTACTAAACGAATTATGAAATTAGGGAAATTCTTATCAATGGGCGTGTTGTCAGTCTTTGCTTTGGGTGCATGTACTCCGAATGCAGATGATAACAGTGAATGGAACGATGGTTCTCAACCTGTCGTTTTTAAGTCACAAATTCAAGGTGTCAAGACAAGAGCAGTAAATAATGCTTGGAGTGAAGATGGTAGTGACCAAGTTGGTGTTTTTGTAAAGCAGAATGGAGCATTTGGCGATGCCGTGAATAAACATTATTATGTCAGTGCTGAAGGAAATCTTTCCACTGCTTCTGCAGATGATGCTATTTATTATCCAGATAATGGTGATAAAGTAGACTTTGTTGCTTATTATCCTTATGCAACTACTTTGACAGGTAATGCTTATGCTGTTGATGTGACAGAACAGTCATCTCAGCCCGCGATTGATTTGCTTTATTCTATCAATGCAACGAATAAGGATAAAAGTGTAACCGCACCTGTGCAATTGACTTTTAAACATCAATTAGCGAAGATTGTATTGAATATTACGAAGGATGCTACTATTCCGACATTGGAAGGTTTGAAAGTTGCTGTTACTGGAACAAAAACGAAAGGTGCGTTTGCATTATTAAATGGTGTATTGACTCCTGACGATAATTCCGTACAGAATATTGCAGCGAAAGTAAGTAATGCCGGCACTTTGGCAGAAACAATTATTTTGCCTGTAAATGGTTTGTCCGGTGCTACGATAACATTCACCATAGGAGATAAAACAAAGTCTTGGAATATTCCAGAAGGTCAGAATTATGTAGCTGGCTCTCAATATACTTATCCGGTAACCATTAAAGAAACTGGTGGACAGATTTCTGTATCATTTGGTGATGCAAGCATTGATGATTGGACTCCGGTAGCAGGTGGCAATATTGATATTGATTTTGGTAACGGTGGTGGAGAAGTTGATCCCCCGACTCCTGGCGGCGAAGAGAAATTGCTCTTTACCGAAACATTTGGAGCGGTAATGGGATCTAAACCTTCAGGTGGATGGCCTTATGTCTCAAAATTTACAGCTTGGAGTAATCCTTGGACATTTACAGATAAAACAAGCACGATGAGTATTCGTTCTATTGATTATAAGACAGAAAGTAATCCGAATCCAACAGATAAAGTTAATAATTTGTGGGTACCTGCTGCTAAAAATTCAACTTTAGAGATTTCAGGAATTAATACTGAGGGATATACTAAAATGAAGTTTGGTCTTGAATTGGCTGCTGATTCATATAATTTTACGGCAGGGACTAAAATTGCAGAACAAGAATTGAATGTATTAAAGGTTACTTGGAATGGGCAAGTTATTTCTATACCTAGTAAGATTGTAACTTCTGCAACATCTAATGTGTTTTTCCCATTTGAAATAGCAACAGATTTGGTTGGGACAGCTAGTAGTGTATTAGAGATTTCTACAACTGATACAGAAAATAAAGCTGGTCTGCGTGTTGCTAACATTAAGATATTTGGTACTAAATAATATTAATAGAAAATAAATAACGGGAAGAGGGAAAAGTGAAAGTGTTCTCTCTTCCTTATTTTCTAAGGAACAAAAAGCATTCGTGTAAAGAACTAACGAATAACTGATAAATATGAAACAAAAACTAATGCTTTTTATAGCACTACTTTTACCCTGCTTTCTGTTTGCGCAGCAAATACAGACAAGTATTAAAGGTTGTGTTATAGGTTCAGTCTCAAAAGAACCGGTAGCTGGCGTAATTGTGGAGCTAAACGGAGAAAATAAGCAGACTCGAACTGATTCGAAAGGCTTTTTCAATTTCGAAAATGTTTCGCAGGGGAAAGATGTGCTGATGTTTAATTCAGTAAACATAACCCCTCAGAGAATATTAGTAGAAATAGAGAAAGGCGTTATTAATGATGTGGGCAATATCGAGGTGATAGAACTTCAGACGAATGAGGATTTATCATTGGTAGGTGTTATCGACGAAGTGATGGTAGACGATGATGTCGACAATTCTTCACAAGACGTAAGCTCTACGGTGATTTTGTCTAATGACGTATATCTAAACCGCGCAGCTTATCAGTTATCCCCCGTTCGTTTTCGTGTCAGAGGATACGATAGCTATTACCAACAAAAATATATTAATGGTGTCAGTTTCAACGATCAGTTACGAGGCGTGTTCAATTATGCTTCCATTGGCGCACTAAACGATATGACACGTAATGGAGATGTAGTCAACTATAACCGTCCTTCTACTTTTACTTATGGTTCTATAGGAGGTGCTGAGAACATAAATATGCGTGCTGGTAGTTATGCTCCCGGAACTAAGGCTACATTGACTTATACAAACCGCATTTATTATCTTCGTGGCATGGTGACATATGCCACAGGTTTACGGCCGGATGGATGGGCATTTACCGCTTCGTTGGGAGGACGTTATTCTCACGAAGGGAATGTAGACGGTACATTCTACCGGAACTTTTCTTATGCTTTATCAGCGGAGAAGCAGTGGAAAGGCGGGAAACATAGCTTATCCTTGGTGACGTTCGGGTCACCGGTTGCAAGAGGGCAACAAAGCGCTTCCTATCAGGAAGTTTATGATTTGACAGGGAACAATCTTTATAATCCTAATTGGGGATACCAGAATGGGAAAAAAAGAAATGCAAAAGTGGTGAAGGCTTTTGACCCAACTGTTATTGCGTCTTATATTTGGAAGATTAGTGATGACGTGACATTGACAACCGGCTTAGGTTATCATTATGGCCGTTATGGCAATACGGCGCTGAACTGGTATAACGGAATGGATCCTCGTCCGGACTATTATCGTCAATTGCCATCGTTTACAGATCAAATGCAGACAGAACTTTTGTGGAGAAGAAATGATACAAGCTATACTCAAATAGATTGGGATAAGTTATATCGTCAGAATTATCTGAGTGTAAGAGAGGGAGAGGGGGACGCTATCTATATGGTAGAAGAGCGTAGAAGTGATCTGTATGAAACATCTTTAAATTCAACTCTTAACGCCCGTCTTTCCAATAGAATGAATTTAGTTGCCGGTATTGGGCTGCGTTCAACTATTTCTAGCCAGTTCAAAACTGTAGATGACCTTTTGGGGGCTAAATATGTACGCGATATTGACAAATTCGCAGAGCAAGGAGAGTCTGTCGGAACTTATGAAGAGCAACAGAGCGATTTGAATCGCCCCGGAAGAAAAGTGTATGAAGGTGGCGTGTTCGGATATAACTTTAATTTGAATATCTATTCAGCCAATGCCTGGCTACTTAATCAATATCGTTCGAGCAAGTTGGACTTTTATTATGGATTTAAAGTAACCTATACTGATTTTCAACGTGATGGTAAAATGAGGAACGGACACTATCCTACCAATTCCTATGGCAAGGGGGCTTCTCATTCTTTCACAGATATGGCTTTGAAGGGTGGATTAACATATAAATTTAACGGTCGTCATTTTATAACGGCAAATGTGAGTTATGGTACTGAGGCACCGTTACCTAATGACGCATATGTCTCACCACGTATTTCAGATAAAACGATTGATAATCTGAAAAGTGGGCGGGTCTTTTCGGCAGATGTAAACTATATATTTTCAATGCCTTCCTTGACTGGGCGTATCGGGTTGTTCCAAACTAATTTTTATGACCAGTTAGAACGTGGCAGTTACTATCATAGTTCAATGAGAACGTTTGTAAACCATGTGCTAAGTGGCGTGAATCGTATTCATCGTGGTCTTGAATTAGGTGCTACTTATAAGTTGGATAACCATTGGAGCTTTGATTTGGCAGGAACAGTTTCTGAGTATTATTATAATAATAATCCTATGGGTGTGATTAACTCCGAAAATGGCCGATATGATAATATTATGGAAAAAGTGTATATGAAAAATGTCTATGTTGGTGGGACACCACAGGTAGCAGGAACTTTTGGAATACGCTATTTCATTGATTATTGGTTTTTGGGAGCAAATGTTAATGGGTTTGGACGTAATTATATTGAGGCAGCTCCGTTACGTCGTGTAGCTTCTAATTATGCGGAGATAGATCCGACAAATCCGGAACAATTACAAGCCTATAAAACGTTGACTACTCAAGAAAAACTGGCAGCTAATTATACTGTGGATTTATCTGTAGGCAAGATATTTTATTTGCGGAACAGAAACTCTGTAAATCTTAATTTAGCAGTATACAATGTATTTAATAAGAAAGATATTGCTACAGGAGGATATGAACAGGGACGTACAGATGCCAGTTATCCGGACCGTTTTGCATCAAAGTATTACTATATGCAAGGTATCAACTGTTTCCTGAATGTTAGTTATCGTTTTTGATTTATAAAGTAGTAAACTAGATAAAATAGATTCATATATGAAAATTCTACAGAAAGTATTTTATATGTTGATTGCGGCTTTAGCTTTAGTGTCTTGTGACCGCGATTATGATGCCCCTCCTTTGAATGAACCAAAGTATGATGGGCCTAAAGCAAATATAACAATTGCTTCATTGAAAGAACAATTCTCAAGTGCGACTCAAGACGTGCCGTCTTTGATTTCTACAGACTTGATATTGAAAGCCTATGTTTCTGCCAATGACGAATCAGGAAATATTTATAAGCAGATATACCTTCAGGATGAAACGGGGGCTATTCCTATTTTGGCCGATTATAATGGTGTATATGGTTTATATCGGGTCGGACAGGAAGTGTATGTGAATTTGAAAGATTTGTGTATCTCTGTATATGGAGACGAACAGCAGATTGGTATTCCCGGAGGGAATCTTTATCGTTTGCTGCAGACCGATTTTGAAAAGCATGTGCAATTGAACGGTTGGCCGGATAAATCGAAAGTTCAGCCTAAAGTAATAACAAATATTAGCTCGGTAAATGAGAATGTTGCTGAAATGACTTTCAGATTGGTTCGTTTGGAAGGTGTTTATTTTGTAAATGGTGGAAAGGATACTTTTGCTCCAACAACGGGATATGGCACACAGACTTTAAAAGATTCTTATGGGAATTCAATAGATGTTCGTACTAGTAATTATGCTAAGTTTGCATCCGAGACTTTACCTATTGGAAAAGGTACGGTTATTGCTATTTTAGGTAGGTTCAGAGGTGCTTGGCAGGTGACTATACCCACAGGAGATGATTTCTTTGATTTTGATGGAATTGTCCCGGGAGAAGGTGGCGGTACTGATCCGGATCCTGAACCGGGTGGAGAAACTGTACTGTTTAAAGAAACATTCGGAACTCCTGCCAAAGTTTCTGGTAATTGGCCTTTCCTTAAAGATTATACTGGTTTTGATAATGCAGCATCAATGTTTGAAGATGCATCAGGAAAGGTATCTGTACGTAGTGTGAATAATCTTGGTAATCTCTGGTATCCTACAGGTACGGATATAAATGTTACTGTAAAAGGAATTAACGCGAAGGGTGCTCAGACTGCTACTTTAACTTATAAGGTTGGTTCTAATGTGGTGCTTTTTGAGGGGGAGACAGGACCTAAAGTGATGAATTTGAATGCATTGAAAGTTAGATGTAATGGTGTAGATTTAGCGGTGCCGAGCAAAGAAGTTTCTAGTGCAAATAATGAAGGTAATTTACCATTTGAGATGACTATTGAAAATGTTGCAGTTTCGGATAATACGGTTTTAGAATTCTATACAACTTCGGCTGTCAATACTTATGGGCTACGATTATTTGAAATTAAATTGGCTACGACCTCCGGCGGCAGTGGCAGTGGTGAAATAGTACCTGATTAATAATGTATAATGTAAGATTTAATGAATAAAAGATTTATTCTATTAGCTTTATTAATAGTATTTACACTAACCCAGTCGGTTGCTCAAACCAGACTGGGCGTGTATGCAGCAGGTTTCTATAATCTGGAGAATCTGTTTGATACGGAAGACGACCCGGATAATCCCGGTGATGATGAATTCCTTCCGAATGGCCCATATTCCTGGACTCCCGAGAAGTACCAACAAAAGTTGCGTAATATGGCGAAAGTGATTGCTAAACTTGCGAGGGAGAAGTGTCCGGGGGGGCCGGCTATTCTTGGTGTATCGGAAGTGGAGAACCGCCGGGTATTGGAGGAACTGGTGAAAACAGAACCGCTCGCTTCTATGGGATACGAGATTGTACATTATGACTCGCCTGATCGTCGGGGAATAGATGTTGCCTGTTTATATAATCCCAGGCTGTTTACCCTGCTTTCGTCTAAGGCATATCCTTTTTTCATGCCTTCCAAACCGAATTACCGTTCGCGTGACCAGCTATTAGTAAGTGGGTTGTTGGCAGGAGAGTCCTTTCATATGATTGTAAACCATTGGCCGTCCCGTTACGGTGGTGACCGCTCATCCATTTATAGAGAAGCTGCTGCCGCCATAACCAAGCATATTGCAGACTCCATTCATGCGGCCGATCCTCAAGCGAAAGTCTTGATTGTCGGTGATATGAATGATGACCCTACTGATAAAAGTACGAAAGAAGTATTGAAAGCCCGCCGTAAAGCTGCGGATACAGAACCGGATGGATACTTCAATGCAACGTGGCCATTATTTGACAAGGGAATCGGATCACTTTGTTACCAGGATAAATGGAACCTGTATGACCAGTTGATTATATCAGGAAACTTGTTAGGCAAAGACCGCTCTACCTTGAAATTCTGGAAAGCGGAAATCTTTAACCGTGATTTCCTGACAACACAAGAAGGCAAGCGCAAAGGATACCCGTGGCGTACTTTCTCCAGTAATACTTTTATAAATGGATATAGTGACCACTTCCCGGCCTTGATTTATTTTGTGAAAGAAATACGTTAATAGTATTCTTATTATATTGTAAATGCATAGATTTGAATAACTTGATGTTGTTTGAATCTATGCATTTGTTTTGTGGTATCTTTTTTAATCCCTATATTTGTCTACATTTCATTTTAATAAAGATAAGCGTTATGGATAGCACTTTCAGAATATACCCGATAGGGATACAGAATTTTGAAGATTTGCGTAATAACAACAACGTATATGTAGATAAGACGGAGTTGATATATCGTCTGGCAAATACTAATAAGGTATATTTTTTGAGTCGTCCTCGCCGTTTTGGGAAAAGTTTGCTGGTATCTACTCTTGATGCTTATTTTCGGGGGAAGAAAGATTTGTTCCAAGGATTGGCGATGGAACGTTTGGAGAAAGAGTGGAATGTCTATCCGGTGTTGCACATAGATTTCAGCATGACAAAGTACACTGCGCTTTCCGACCTTGTGGGGCAGCTAAATCTGAACCTGTATGATTGGGAAAAACTTTATGGAAAGGAAGAAGTGGAAGAAACGCCGGCCGAACGTTTCCGGGGAGTGATTCGTCGTGCTTATGAAAAGACGGGCAAACCAGTAGTAGTGCTCGTTGACGAATATGACGCTCCTTTATTAGACAGTAATCATTTGCCGGAACTGCAAAATGATCTTCGTGAAGAAATGCGGAAATTCTTCAGTCCTTTGAAAGCACAAGGGGGATATCTACGCTTTCTTTTCCTGACAGGTATCAGCAAATTCAGTCAGATGAGTATTTTCAGTGAATTGAATAACTTGCAGAATATCAGTATGCGGGATGATTATAGCGCTATCTGTGGTATTACCGAGCAGGAATTGCGTACGCAACTGAAAATTGATATTGAGATGATGGCACAGGCCAATGATGAAACCTATGAGGAGGCTTGCATGCATCTGAAACAACAGTATGACGGTTATCATTTCAGTAAGAAATGTGAAGATGTTTATAATCCGTTCAGTTTGTTTAATGCATTTGCTCAAAAGAGTTATGAAAATTTCTGGTTTTCTACCGGAACGCCTACTTTCTTGATAAACATATTGCAGCAAAGTAATTTCGATATTCGTGAATTGGACGGTGCTACGGCTACTGCCGAGCAGTTTGATGCCCCGACGAGTGCTATTACTGACCCTCTTCCCGTACTTTATCAAAGCGGTTATCTTACTATCAAAGGATATGACCCTGAATTTCAGCTTTATACACTTGCTTATCCCAACAAAGAGGTGCGGAAAGGGTTCATCGAATCTCTTATGCCTGCTTACGTGCATTTGCCTGCTCGGGAAAACACATTCTATGTAGTTTCTTTTATTAAGGATTTGCGAGCCGGAAAACTGACTGAGTGTTTGGAACGGATAAGGTCTTTCTTTGCTTCTATCCCCAATGATTTGGAGAATAAACAAGAGAAGCATTATCAGACAATCTTCTATCTATTGTTCCGGCTGATGGGACAGTATGTAGATGTGGCAGTAAAAAGTGCGATTGGGCGTGCAGATGTAGTCGTAAAACTGCATGATGCCATCTATGTCTTTGAATTCAAGATGGATGGCACCCCGGAAGAAGCGTTGGCGCAGATAAATAGTAGAGGATATGCTATACCTTATCAACCCGATCATCGGAAAGTTATAAAGATAGGAGTAAACTTCGACAGTACGACAAGAACTATCGGAGATTGGATAATTGTTGAGGAATAATGATTCCTTAGTATTGTAACATCCACTTCCAGGCGGGAATAACGGAAATCGTTATCCCTTCTGTTTCTATCTTATCTTCCTGTTCGAAAGTGACAATTATGCAATTTTTGCAACCGGTAGTCTTGTAAGCTTCTAATATTCCGCCGATTTCCCGTGCGGTATTATGTGAGTTTAGTAGCCAGGTAACTTGTATAAGTGAGGAAACATGCTCATCAGTTTGAATTACAAAATCACATTCTTTCTCTCCTTTGTAATAGTATATTTTCTCATTCGGTGCCTTTCTTCTGCGTAAATGAAGGTATACAGAATTTTCTAATAGCTTTCCTTCATCTCCACTTTGAGGTAACAATACGGATGAGCGCAACCCATTATCTATAATATAATATTTGGAAAGAGAGTTATTCTCTTGTATCATGGACGAAGTATATTTGGGGACTTTAAAAAACATAAAGATGGAACAGGCATGTTCCAGTAGTTCATACAAAGTATCCTTAGCCACCTTTATCCCTTGCGATTTCAAATCATTGAAAACACTATTGGTCGAAGTCGGTTTTGTCAGGTTAGACATGACTCTTTTTAAAAAGTACCGGATCATGCCCGGATTGCTCAGGTCATAATGCTCTACCAAATCTCTGAATAACATTGTGTTAAAATAACTTTGCAATTCCCGGTCTTTTATAGACTGTTCTTTTTGAAGCACAACTTCGGGAAAAGCACTTCCGCTATTATATTCCTTAAAAGTAACCTTCAACTTAGCTCTTCCACTTTCCGTGTAAGAGTCTATATTAATCTTTTTAAACAGGCAGAATTCTTTGAATGAAAGAGGAAATTCCTCATATTCGAGTGGCCACCCCCGAAGAGCGGTAGCTAATTCTTCCGACAACATTTGTGCATTACTACCGGATACATAGATATTCTTGCAGTAACTCTTGAACAGGCGCAGGACGAAAAGCTCCCAGTCTTTAACCATCTGTATCTCGTCAAAAAACATATAGACAGAATTGATAGGGATATCCGGATACATTTCCATATAAGCCTGGATGATTTCGTCTAAATCTTTAGTTTGCATATTATATAGACGTTCATCATCAAAGCCTATCCATAGAATTTGTTCTCTACGAACACCGCTTTCTACTAGTGCATTAATTGCCAGCATCATTAAAGATGATTTGCCGCAACGTCTGACCCCGGGAATTGTAATAATCTTCTTACTGTTTAAGGGCAATTCCAACTCACGTGGGATAACTTCGAAAGGGAGCTCTTTCTGCTTGAGGGCAATAAGTGATTGGATAATTTGTCTTAGGCTCATATGGCAAATATTTTAAGTTTTCGTTTTCAATGGATAAAGATAATAAAAAGTTTCCGTTTGAAAAGGAAAGATTTGAGGAAAAGTTTCCGTCTAAGAAGGAAACTTTTGTAATCCGCAAGAAAAGGAGGCAGATTCTAGTGTTGTTTTTGAGTTTCAGTGGGTACATATTGAGAGGATTCCATACATATTCTAGATTTCATTCCTTATTGATTTCACCAATTCCTCTTTCAACCTATCACCACCCCTCTGAAACTACTTATCCATCGTGCTTACAGAACGGTGATAGGTTGTTGCTAACCTATCACCTCATCTATCACCTATCACCGTCCTGAGAACTGTATATTTATTCCCTTTTCGGCTTGATCCGAACCACTTTGTAGACATTCCCCCGTTTGGCATGTACGGAAGGCACTTGATTCCTCTGTAATATTCTGCCGAACTGAATAATATTGCAATTTGATACATGAATCCTGCTGTCATGCTGCACCTGTTCCAGTATCTCGATGGCGAGAAGTTGCTCGTATTCTTCTTCATTTTCCCGCGCAGCCCGGAAATATTGATGGAATAATTGCTCGGCGATGGGGATGACCTGAAATTCCTGATTGCTTTCAGTCATCAGCTTTTCATCTTCGTGGTCGAACCAGTAACGTTCTCCCCTGTAAATATCATGCATTGCTTGTGCATAAAGTTGTTCATAGTCAATCGGGGAACAGTCGATGGGGGCGGTTACGTTGATGACGATGTAGCGTCGACTGCCGGAAGTGTCCGTCAGCAAGTCCTTGTGGTTGCTCGTTCCGATGAATGAAGCGTAGCGGCGCATCTCCTGCGTGGCTGTGCCATGAGGTCGGCGGATGTTGACCACTGGCTTCTGGAGGATATGCTTCAGGAAAGCCTGCTGATGCACCCCGTTCTGGTCGAACTCGTCCATGTTGATGAGCGCGAAACGGTTCAGTGACAGTTCGGCATCTCTTTTATTGCTGAAATCAATGTGGTCGGTGTAGTATGTCTGCAATTCAGGCGGTAACAGGTTCCGGCAGAAAGTGGATTTCCGGTAGGCTTGCGGGCCGACAAGCAACGGGACGGTGCAGTTTGAGTATTTGCGGTCGGTATGACGCCAGTGCGCTACCATGTTCAGAAACCAGCGGTAGAACAGGTCGGGCCAGTGGGCGTTGTTGCAAGGGACACGGGCGGCCAGTTCACGAATCCGGTCGCGGCCGTCCCAACGGATGTCCACTCCGAAGAGGAAATCCTCGATAGGGTTGAATATCGGGATACGGTCGGAATCCAGATAGCGGGCGACGTCCCTGTCCCAAAGGCTGAGCCCTTCCAGGCGGGCGTTCATGGCAATGCTGTTTCGTACCCGGTTGGTGATGGGACGGAAGCAGAAACAAAATGTGTTCCGTTCGCGATATTCCGTTACGGTGGTCATCGTGTTGTAACGGAATTCGTACCGACGTTGCATGAATTCTTCCGTTCGGAGTTCCAGTTCCTGTTCGGTTGATAAGGGGGATTTTTGTCCGAATCCTTTGGCGGCGGTATATGTATTTTTTACGGTCTGGCGGACAAGGAACTCTTTCTTCTTGGAGTAGAAATGAGCGATGGCCCAACGGGCGGTTTCTTCTTCCGGTATACCCGCCTGGAAGCAATTTTCCGCAAGGCGGACTAACAGCGGCTTGAGGTCTTCGTCCGAATGGAGATGCAGGTGGGGCTGGAGTTCGCTTAATGACTGGTAAGCCTTGTTCAGGGCGGCTTCGAAGAGGGCGGACAGGGTGTCGAAACTGTCGTAACCCGGAATCAGCCGTTTGAATGGGGATGTCTCCGCCTGTACGGATTCCTTGTAAGTGGTGTCCGACGGCATTTCCAGTGGCTGGCGCATATAAATGACGGTGGCATCGGGATTGTAATAAAGTTCCGGGTCATAGGTCTGTCGGCAGAATTGCTCCAATGTCGGATTTTTAAGTTCGATGGAGTAGGAGAGAGCCGGTTGGTACAGGCTGACTGCTTTTCTGTAGGCGTGAGCCTGGAATATTTCCGCTTCTTCCCGGGTTTCGGGTAGTGAACCGTCCGGGCGGGTGAAACGCAGCCATATTTTTACGGAATATCCGCCGGAGCCCATAAAGGCGGCGAGGGTTTGCGTCAGTTCCGCCGCTTCCTGTTTCACGCGGTTTACTTCTGTCCGGTTTGCCAGATGGTTGACTTCTATTTGCACAATGCCGTTGTATCCAGTCATTTGTGTGCCGTTGGCTGTTTTGCGGAAGTTGGCTGCCGGGATGACTTTGGTCAGTCGCTGGGCTTCTTCCAGTTTGGTGTCCGGTGATGCGTAACGAATGTTTGTCCGAAGATTGCTAATCGGGCGGGCTTTCGTCTCATGCTTCATCGCTTCTATTTGTAGGTTTATATCCAGCGTTCGCATGGTTGAAGTCCCGCCGTTGTCCCGCATCAAAGTAAGTTTCATGTCAAGTGTATTTATTGTTTTGTCTTTTTTATTAAAGGCTGATAAAGGTAGGGTTTATTATCTGGTTTGCCAAGTTATTTCGTACTTATTATCGTTTGTTTTATCTCTACAGTCTTCATGAAATGAACTGGGAAATCTTTAGTGTTTGCTCTTGATTTGTTTTCTATAGCGAAACACTTTGTATCTTTATGCGGAACACTTTGTTCCAACGCTTGAAACACTTGGTTTCAACGCTTTGAAACTCTAGTTTCAAGCCTTTGAAACTAGAGTTTCAAGCCGCAGAAACTAAAGTTTCACCTGCATGAAACTATGGTTTCCTGCCTTGAAACTGAAGTTGTCCCCTGTTGATACTTTTGTTTGCTCGTGGGCTTTGATTTGTATGCCGGCATTGTCTTTGCCGGGGTGGTGATAGGTGATAGATGAGGTGATAGGTTATCGACAACCTATCACCGTTCTGTAAGTGCGATGAATAAGGCTTTTCAGAATGGTGGTGATAGGTTGAAAGAGGATTTTCACTTTTGTATATGGAGAGGAGAATGGGGGATAAGCGAAACTTGCTGAATTTTTGATTAAGCGTAAAGTTTCTATTCAAATTTCATCATATCTGCCAACTGGACAAAATAGTCATTTGACCAGATATCCAGTTCTTTGGTGTTCTTGACGAAAGGTAGCACGTCACTCTTCACTTGATTCATATTTGCCGAAGCCAACCTGTCCTTCAATTGAGTTATGAATGCGTCACGTTCAATCACTTCATTGTTGAACTGGAGGGCACGTTCAGCAAGGTGCGTAAAACCAAGCGGTATGTTATGACGGACATACCACTCGAAATCGTACCAATCACGGCCTTTTACCCGATTCTTCCATGTCCGGTAAACCAATGCGTGCATTTTTCCGGCAAACAGATCCGGAAGAGTGAAGCAGCGAGTCATAAAAGAATGAGGCTGTAAAAGCAGCTTCTGCTCTGTCCTGAAATTCAAAGGAGGCCGGGTATCAACCTCAATTTTTATTTTTATAGATTTATCCGTCTGAAAGGAAATATCATAAACATCCGTGTTGTCTTTCAAAAAAGCAGATTCCACTTTGCCAAAATTCTTTTTGTCTTTCTTCTTAATCTCCACTTCCCTTCCCACAATGGCAAACTCGTCTATTATGGGTTGAAAGAACTTTGTAAAATCAAATTCGTCATTGGAAGTAAGAAGAGAAAAATCCATGTCTTCGCTAAAACGCTGGAGATCATGAAATATTCGAAGGCAAGTACCACCGTAAAAAGCCGCCACATCAAAGAAACCACCATTATAAAGTCCGGCAAGTATCACTTGCTGGTTTACTTCAAAAGTAGCATTCCGTTTCTGTTGCTCTGTGTATAAATCGTATGCAGAAAGCATATTATCGTAAATATCATTCTTCATTTCTTCAACAATTTTAGTAATGTTCGTATTGAATCGGCTTTTTTGCCAACCTTGATATACTCCTCAAATATTTCAGCATTCATCTGTCTGAAATCTTCCAGTTCCATCCGGATATCTTCTTCCAAATAAGTTCCGGCATCCTTCAGATAACGAAGGTTTACTTTGGGTGAGCTTGCTATCAAATCACACAACGCCTTTTCGGGAGTTGCCATTACAAAAGCATAATCTTCTTTCCGTATACTGGTCAAACCGACCGAAAATGCCTTTTTCGTCATATTGGTATACTCGAACCGTCCCAACGGCGTATCAAAATCTTTGGAATGTTTCAAGGTCATAGACTGCATGGTATATACTGTTTCCGGTATCAAACCGTAATAACGGAGAGCCGATGACATGGAGACATACGAAGGTGCATAAAGGTGATTGGCAATTAATTCCGCTGATAAAGTCTTGCCTGTTATCTCCGGGTTGCATACATAAAGCCCTTTCTTGAGGCGGATAATCTGCTTGTCCCGCTCAAGCAACCTGACTTTTTGATTTCCTCTTTTAATATGAGGGAAAAAGGATTCCAAAACAGAAGCTGTTATCGGTATATTACCTAATCGTTGTAATGGGTTGTTCATAGTGCAAATATAGCTATTTTTTGAACACTAAAACTTATAATATATGTTTTTCTGTTCAAAATATGACTGTTCCTTTTGAGGACTAGCTCAAATAGCAAGCGCAATTACAAGAAAAAGATTATTAGAAAAAGAGAAAATTGTTTGTGTTTCTTTGAGAAAGTCGTATATTCGACAATAAGGCATTTTCTAAAAAAATATGTGATATGATTCATCTGTTTTGTGTGTGAAAGAACAGAAAGAATTATCGGCTGAAGAGTGTGACTTTTCAAAAAAAACATATATCTTTGCAATACGCTTTCTGCTCATCAGCGTGGTGAAACTTGCGGGAAGCGGTTTTTATTTTTTAGGGAATATGTAAAGTTTCATCTCTCTTACCCGAAATCTAGCGGTTTCATTTCACGGAGAGGTGATGCAACAGATATTCCACGCGAACGGCTTATATCAACATATCCGTAAGAGATGTGTTATATATAAACGATTGACGTGGATGTCTGTTGTTATCATTATCTTGTGAAAAGGTTCGCTAGGCCTCGGGTAAAGATAATGGTGCAACAGCATTCACGTCTTTCTTGTATCCGGCCGGTTTGTTTGCCCCAAAAACTTAACCTAACCAATCCCCACCCGTCCGAAATACAGAAATCGTGAATGCTCGTTGTCCCACATAAACAAACAATATTCTTTTTTTGAAACACATAAAAAACAAATGCATTATGTCAACATGGATTAGCGTAGAAAAAGCGGCGGTCAAGTATGGATTCAATAAGGAAGTTATCATACTTTGGGCGGAAATGAAAAGATTTCCTGTGGGGTATGGTGAGCCTTCCCCTGTCATTGACGAAAGAAGTTTTCAGGAATTTATAGCCCAGATGAAGAAGGGGATTACGTCCGAATATATCGATACATTAGAAGAACTATGTATTCAGAAAACGAGGATTTGCGATTTGTATGCCGAAATCATTGGCGCTCAAGATAAAGAACTTCTGTTGCAAAGAGAGAAAATAGCCAAGATAGACCAGATACAGGCGGCAATGAAAATGCAGAACGACCGGATAGTGGATTGCAAGAAAGTGTTTGCAGAATATGGCGGAACTTTTCGGGACAGTTGGTTGGAGAAACTGCGCAGAAGTCTGAGACGGTTGTTGGCGGACAGGAAGTCTTAGAAATCCTGGGAGTCTTGGAAGCATTAGGATGATTTGGATTGATTTTAGAGGGATTCGGAATGATTTAGAATAGTTGGGAACAAGATTATAGTAATATATTTTATCTATTCGTTTTACTTTCTTAACTCCGAATATTTCGTAATAGGCGGAAAACCATCTACTTTTATCGCCATGATTGCAGCATTTCGGAAAATGCTGCGTCTAATAAATAAAAAACTAAATCATTCTAGTTATGAAACACAGACTATTACTACTATTGCTATTCATGTTTTCAACGTTAGTAGCGGGGTGGGCGCAAAAAGCCGTAACTCCTTCTTTTACAATCAAAGGCGTGCTTCTGGATTCTCTGACACAGGAAGGAGAACCGTATGCGACTATCAGAATTACAAAGAAAAATGCTCCCGATAAAGCTGTAAAAATGGCGGTGACCGGGGCAAACGGTAAATTCCAGGAGAAATTGAATGTACCGGCAGGCGATTATGTAATCAGTATTTCTTCGATAGGTAAAGCTCCTGTTTTGAAAGACTTCACTTTGAAATCTTCTACGAAAATTGTCGACCTCGGGACGTTGTATTCTTCGGAAGCCAATAATGAATTGAAGGGAGTGGAAGTTGTCGCCCAGAAACCTTTGGTGAAGGTGGATGTGGACAAGATTGAATATAACATTGAAGACGACCCCGACTCCAAGTCGAACAGTATCCTGGAGATGCTGCGCAAAGTTCCTTTGGTGACGGTGGACGGGGAAGATAATGTGCAGGTGAACGGGAGCAGTAGCTTCAAGATACATGTGAACGGGAAGCCGAATAATATGATGAGCAATAATCCGAAAGAAGTACTGAAAAGTATGCCGGCAAATACCATTAAATATATCGAAGTGATTACTTCGCCGAGGGCGAAGTATGATGCGGAAGGTGTAGGTGGCATTTTGAATATCGTTACTGTGGGTAGCGGATTCGAAGGATATACGGCTACATTCCGGGGAAATGTCACTAACAACGGAGCCGGGGCCGGCACTTACGCGATGGTGAAACAGGGGAAGATGACTGTTTCTGTCAATTATAACTACGATTATAATAATAGCCCGCGTAGCTATTCGGACAGTTATCGCGAAAGCTACGAGCCGGGTGCAAGGGATGAGAAGTTTCTCGAGTCTCAAAGCAGTTCCAAGTCGAAAGGGAGCTTTCAATATGGTAACGTGGAGGCTAGTTATGAGATTGATACGTTGAGGCTTCTGACTATGGCTTTCGGGATGTATGGCAGCAATGACAAGAATAATAGCGACGGATATACGGTAATGTACAAGTCAAATCACGAGGATATCGCTTATCGTTACCGGACAGATAACCATGGGAAAGGTTCATGGTATTCCATGAATGGAAATATAGACTATCAGCGTACTTCCAGAAAAAACAAGGAACGGATGATTACCTTGTCCTATAAGGTAAATACGCAACCTCAGACTAATAATTCCTACAACACTTATCTGGATATATTCCCCGATGGGCAGAAAGATGACTTGGTTGAACGGTTGCGGTTGAGAAACTACCATTCGGATGGCAAGACGAATACGATGGAGCAGACTTTTCAGGTGGACTATACCACTCCGGTTGGTAAATTGCATACGATTGAGACGGGAGCGAAGTATATTTTCCGACGCAACAGCAGCGACAACGGGTTCTATGAAGCGGCAGGCGGAAGCGATGATTATGTGTACAACGAAAGCCGCAGCAGTGAGTACCGCCATCTGAACCATATCCTGTCGGCCTATGCGGGATATACCTTGAAGTATAAGGACTTTTCTTTCAAGCCGGGTGTCCGTTACGAGCAGACCATACAACGGGTGAAATATATTGTAGGTCCGGGCGAGGATTTTCATACGAACTACAGCGACTTGGTTCCGTCTGTCTCTTTGGGGATGAAAATCGGTAAGACGCAAAATCTGCGCGCAGGTTATAATATGCGTATCTGGCGTCCGGGAATCTGGAACCTGAATCCTTATTTTGACAATCAGAACCCGATGTTTATTAGTCAGGGAAATCCGGACTTGAAGAGTGAGAAAAGTCATGCTTTTGATATTGCATATAGCAATTTCAGTGCCAAATTCAATATCAATGTTTCGTTGCGCCATTCGTTCAATAACAACGGGATAGAGAGGGTGAGCCGCCTGATAACCGATGAGAACGGGGAAATCTTTGATGGTGACCCCGGACATCTTGCGCCGGAAGGAGCTCTGTATAGTACTTATGATAATATCGGCAAGAACCGGGATACGGGGTTGGCTCTCTATCTGAACTGGAATGCTTCTCCCAATACACGTATTTATGTGAACGGGCGGGGAAGTTACAGGGATTTGAAGAGCGAAGCGCAAGGGCTGCATAATTATGGATGGAACGCTTCGTGCCATGGCGGCATCCAGCATACACTTCCTCTGAAAATCCGTTTGAGTCTGAACGGTGGCGGGAGTACTCCGTACATCAGTTTGCAGGGGAAAGGTTCCGGCTATCAGTATTACAGTATCGGGGTGAACCGTTCGTTCCTGAAAGAAGACCGTCTTTCTTTAAATCTCTATTGCAGTAATGTTTTTGAAAAGTACAGAACGTATAGCAGCCATACGGAAGATACTAACTTTATGTCGAAAAGCAACAGCAGGTATCCCAGCCGTTATATCGGATTCAGTATCAGCTATCGGATTGGTGAACTGAAAGCAAGCGTGAAGAAAACTGCCCGGAGTATCAGTAATGATGATGTGAAAGGTGGTGAAGGCGGTGGAAACACCGGTGGCGGAGGTGGTCAGTAAGGCTGCCACATCCACCGGTCGGAGTTTCTTTCTGGGGGTTATTTTCTCACATCCTGTTTGTTGGTATTAAAACCCAGCTTCGTCAGTCCCGCCTGTACGTCGGGGTGGCTCATGAAGAGGTTCCATAACAAGCCTGTGCGATAGTTTTCAATCATGACGGCGATAGGGCCCTGGTCGATGGCGAGGTAGCGTTGCGGATACCAGTTGTCCGTCTCGCTGAAAGCGTCGTAGAATCCGAAGGGGCCGAAAACTTTGTCGCCCATATTATAGAGGTGGCGCATCACTTGCATGGAATACTCCGGCGTGTAGACGATGGATGAAAGTGCGGCGGTAGGAGAGATGACACCCTTGTCGTCCTGCTCGTTCGGTGAGTGGGCGGCATATCCGTCTACGGAGTAACTGGCGGTCAGTCCCCAGCAATCGGGGCCGAAACCTTTGTAATGTTTGGGGTTGCGGATGCAATAGGCACGGTTTACTAACGTCAGGTTACGCATTTCGTGGAAATAACTGGGGCAGTATTCGTCTTTCAGCCCGACAGGGTCGAGTCCGAGGAAAGAATATTGTGCCCAGAAAAGCGGTCCGGCTTCCGTGCCCTGATAGCGGAGATGCAGTT
>ERZ791872.211-NODE-211-length-66258-cov-5.478438_pt1 | contig 66258 bp, 58 predicted proteins | sample MGYA00510279_ERZ791872 | MGnify/ENA primary metagenome ERZ791872 (study PRJEB30046, sample SAMN00792103) | human gut metagenome | study: EMG produced TPA metagenomics assembly of the A metagenome-wide association study of gut microbiota in type 2... | reverse complement strand
GGTTTGCAATATAAAAATTATTTTATGCCCAGAGCAAAGCGGAGGGCATTTAAAATCGTTCCCTTCCCCTTGACATTCACTTTGACTGCTGTATAATATGTATGCTATCAAACAGTTTTATTTGAAACTGTTCAATGCCAAAACAACCATGAAGGACAAAACCATGATGTGTGACGAAACCAAAAACGAGTGCTGCAATCACGCCGATCCCCCTTGGGAAGGCCCACAGGTCATCCCGGCGCAGATCCGCCGGGTGGACAACCTGATCTTCCGCAAGATCAACCAGTTTGCCCGCGAAAATGACGTGGAGCAGGCCACCCCCATGCACGGGTGGATCATTGGGTATCTCTACCGCCACCGGGACACCCCCGTGTTCCAGCGGGACATTGAGCGAGAGTTCTCCATCACCCGCTCCACCGTGACCAACATCCTGCAATTGATGGAGCGCAAGGGCTATATTGAGCGGCGCAGTGTTCCGCAGGACGCCCGGCTCAAGCAGCTGGTGCTCACCGAAGAGGGCATCTGCTTCCACGAAAAGACGATGCTCTGCTTCCACCAGACCGACGACTATGTGGCCGGGCTGCTGACAGCGGAGGAAAATACCGAGCTGCTGCGGCTGCTGAACAAGCTACGGGATGCACTGAAATGAACCCTCTCAGGCTCGCTTTGCTCGCCAGCTCCCCCGAAGGGGGAGCTATGTGCACCATAATACAAAGGGTGATGCGTCCAATTCAAAGCAGGTCGTATCGTTCAGAGCAAGAAAAGCTCCCCCCTTTGGGGGAGCTGGCAAAGCCGACAGGCTTTGACTGAGAGGGTTTGTCAACTTGCCTAAAATCGGCTTGCTAAATTAGTAATTATGAACATTTTTTGAAACGTCTTGACAATTAAAATGTTTTGTATAAAATTGTTCTGTACCAAACAAATAAAAAGTAACAGGAGGTAACTCAGATGATCAAAAAGTTAGTGTCACATCTGGGCGAGTATAAACGCGCCGCAGTCCTGACACCGCTCTTTGCCGCTCTGGAAGCCGTGATGGATGTGCTTTTGCCCACCATCATGGCCTTTATCATCGATCAGGGCATTGAAAAGGGCGATATGAACGCCATCCTCAAGTACGGCCTGCTCACCTTTCTGGTGGCTGTGGTCGCGCTGGCGCTGGGCGTTCTGGCCGGCAAATACGCCGCCGAGGCATCCACCGGCTTTGCCGGAAATCTGCGCGATGCCATGTATGAGAACATCCAGCATTATTCTTTTTCCAACATTGATAAGTTCTCCACCGCAGGCCTTGTCACCCGTATGACCACCGACGTGACCAACGTACAGAACGCATTCCAGATGATCGAGCGCATGTGCGTGCGCGCCCCGGTGCATCTGGTGTTCGCCCTGTTCATGGCCGTGATGATCGGCGGCCCGCTGTCACTGATCTTCGTGGTGGCTGTGGCCTTTCTGGTGGCGGTGCTGGCAGGCATCATGGTGCCCACCTTCCACATCTTTGACCGGGTGTTCAAAAACTACGATGCCCTGAACGCGTCCGTGCAGGAAAACGTCTCCGCCATCCGCGTAGTGAAGAGCTTCGTGCGCGAGGGCTTTGAGAACGAGAAGTACACCAAAGCCTGCCAGAGCCTGTACGACCAGTTTGTGAACGCTGAGAGCCGCCTGAGCTTCAATAACCCTGCCATGCTCACCGCCGTTTACGGCTGCAACATCGCCCTGAGCTGGCTGGGTGCCAAGTACGTTCTGCATGGCGCCATCACCACCGGCCAGCTGAACGCTCTGTTCGGCTACATCATGAACATCCTCATGGCCCTGATGATGCTGAGCATGGCCTTTGTCATGATCTCCATGTCTGCCGCTTCCGCAAAGCGTATTGTGGAAGTGCTGGACGAGACCACCGACCTGCCCCCCGCAAAGCAGCCGGTGCAGCAGGTGAAGGACGGCGGCATCGAGTTCGAGCACGTCACCTTCAAGTATAAGCACGGCAGCGGCCAGCCGGTGCTGAATGATATCACCTTCAGCATCAAGCCCGGTGAGACCTTAGGTATCATCGGCGGCACCGGCAGCGCAAAATCCAGCCTTGTGCAGCTGATCCCCCGCCTGTATGATGCCGAGAGCGGCACCGTGAAGGTGGGCGGCGTGGATGTGCGCGACTACAACCTCGACGTGCTGCGCCGCGAGGTGTCCATGGTGCTGCAGAAGAACGTGCTGTTCAGCGGCACCATTCTCGATAACCTGCGCTGGGGCGACGAGAACGCCAGCGAGGAAGAGTGCATCCGTGTGGCAAAGCTTGCCTGCGCCGATGAGTTCATCGAGCGCTTCCCGAACAAATACAATACATGGATCGAGCAGGGCGGCTCCAACGTGTCCGGCGGCCAGAAGCAGCGCCTGACCATCGCCCGCGCCCTGCTGCGCAAGCCCAAGGTTCTGATTTTGGACGACTCCACCAGCGCCGTGGATACCGCTACCGATGCCAAGATCCGCAAGGCGTTCCGCGAAGAAATTCCCGGCACCACCAAGATCATCATTGCACAGCGCATTTCCTCGGTGCAGGATGCCGACCGCATCCTTGTGCTGGATAACGGTAAAATCGATGGTCTGGGCACCCACGAAGAGCTGCTCAAGACCAACGCCATCTATCAGGAAGTTTACAACAGCCAGACCCAGGGCGGCGGCGACTTTGACAAACAGGGAGGTGAACAGTAATGGCTCAGGCAAAAGAAGTTCGCGGCCCCGGCCCCCGCATGGGCGGCCCCCGGCCCAAAGTGGAAAATCCGGGCAAGCTGCTGGGGCGCATCATGGGCGAAGTGTTCCAGCACTATCTGCCCCATTGCATCCTTGTGCTTGTCTGCATCGTGGTCAGCGCGCTGGCAAACGTTCAGGCAAGCCTGTTTCTGCAGACTTTGATGGACGATTACATCGTGCCCATGACCCAGCAGCAGGACCCCGATTTTGCCCCGCTGGCAGCAGCTCTGCTGCGGGTAGGCATCATCTACGTTATCGGCATTCTGGCCGCATGGCTCAACGCCCGCATCATGGTCAATGTGACGCAGGGCACCCTGCGCAACCTGCGCACCCAGCTGTTCACCCATATGGAGAGCCTGCCCATCAGGTATTTTGACCAGCATCCCCATGGCGACATCATGTCCGTGTACACCAACGACGTGGATACCCTGCGCCAGATGCTCAGCCAGAGCATCCCGCAGCTGGTGTCCAGCGCCATTACCATTGTTTCGGTGTTCTTCAGCATGTGCATGCTCAGCTGGCAGCTGACGATCGTTACCATGCTGATGGTGGCGCTGATGATGTTCTGCTCCAAAAAGATCACCCAACAGTCCGGCAAATACTTCATCCAGCAGCAGCGCGACCTTGGCAAGGTGAACGGCTATATCGAAGAGATGATGGAGGGCCAGAAGGTCGTCAAGGTGTTCACCCACGAACAGAAGGCTCTGGCCGGCTTCCGCGAGCTGAACGACCAGCTGAAGGAAAGCGCCAAGCAGGCCAACAGCTTCGCCAACATCATGATGCCCGTCAACGCTCAGCTGGGCAATATCAGCTACGCCATCTGCGCTCTGGTGGGTGCAGCCATGGCTGTAGGCGGTGTAGGCAGCATGACCTTGGGCACCGTTGTGGCATTTCTCTCGTTGAATAAGAGCTTCAACATGCCCATCAGTCAGGTGTCCATGCAGGCCAACAGCATCATCATGGCTCTGGCCGGTGCCGAGCGTATCTTCAAGATGATGGATGAACCCAGCGAGACCGACGAAGGCTATGTGACCCTTGTCAACGCAAAGTACGACCGCAACGACCAGCTGGTGGAGACGGACGAGCGCACCGGCATCTGGGCATGGAAGCACCCGCACCACGACGGCACCACCACCTACCACAAGCTGGAAGGCAACATCACCTTTACCGATGTAGACTTCGGCTATGTGCCGGAGAAGACCGTCCTGCACGATATCAACCTGTATGGCCGTCCGGGCCAGAAGATCGCCTTTGTCGGTTCTACCGGTGCCGGTAAGACCACCATCACCAACCTTATCAACCGGTTCTACGACATTCAGGACGGCAAGATCCGCTACGACGGCATCAACATCCACAAGATCAAAAAGGCCGATCTGCGCCGTTCTCTGGGCATCGTGCTGCAGGACACCCATCTGTTCACCGGCACGGTGATGGAGAACATCCGCTACGGCCGGCTGGATGCCACCGATGAAGAGTGCATCGCCGCCGCCCGCCTTGCCAACGCGGATGGCTTCATCAAGCGCCTGCCGGAGGGCTACAACACCATGCTCACCGGCGATGGTGCCAACCTCTCGCAGGGGCAGCGCCAGCTGCTGGCCATCGCCCGCGCGGCCGTGGCAGATCCCCCGGTGCTGATCCTGGACGAGGCCACCTCCTCCATCGATACCCGCACCGAAGCGCTGGTGCAGCGCGGCATGGACGGCCTGATGTACGGCCGCACCAGCTTTGTCATTGCGCACCGCCTGTCCACCGTCCGCAATGCAGACTGCATCGTGGTGCTGGAGCAGGGCCGCATCATCGAGCGCGGCAGCCACGACGAGCTGATCGCCAAGAAGGGCAAGTATTACCAGCTGTACACCGGCAATCTGGCCGAAAACTAAGCGTTTTTCTACCTTCTCAAAAGAGCCGCCGCACCGGCACATCGCCGTGCGGCGGCTCCTTTTCTCTTCTCTGCTCTGGACAATCGCCCCCTATTCGCGGTATACTGAACCTTGAATGAATTGCAGGAAAACGAGGTCAGAATATGCTGGTTCCGGAACAAACTCTTACATTGGATCTCCTGCCGCTTTCGGCAGACACAGCCCGGCTGGTGCGGGTGTACGGCACAGAGCCGTGTATCGCGCTGCCCGGCACACTGCCAGCACCGGAGGGCGGCAGCTTTGCTGTTACCGAACTGGGCGACTACTGCTTTTCCGAAAAGCCACGCAGCCTGCCTGCGGCAGACAAGACCTGCCGCTACGAGGCGGCCCCGGACGGCACGGCGCGGCTGACTCGGGCCTTTGGGCAGGCGGTAGGCGGCACCTGCCGCCGGTACGACTTCGACTTTGACGCGCCCGCTGCCGGTTCGGATGCAGACGACCTGCACCCGGTGTGTGGGAACTTTCTCGAAGAGCTGACCCTGCCGGACAGCTTACAGGTCATCGGCAGCTGCGCATTCTACAACTGCCGCAAGCTGCGTCTGCTCACCGTGGGCACGGGCAGCCTGACCATGGGCAGCGATGTGTTTTTGAACTGCTTCGCGCTGGAGACCATCCGGGTGCAGGCAGGCCCTGAAGAACCTACCGGCCTGTTTGCCCTTGTGAACAACATCACCGAAGCGGTGCGGGCTGAGTTTTGCCCTGCCGGTACAGCAGCCCCGCTGGCGGCGCTCTGGTATCCCGCCTACTGGGAGGACATCGAGGAGACCCCCGCCCACATCCTGCTGCACACCTTTTCCGGGCAGGGATACCATTACCGACAGTGTTTTCTCAACAATATATTCCTACCTGCAGAATATGACAGCATTTTCCCGCAGGGCCACGATGCCGACGATGCCAATGTGATGGCAATGCTCTGCTTTGACCGGCTGCGGTATCCGTGGCAGCTGACCGAAGCCGCCGCCGGGCACTACCGGGCATTTCTGGCAGCCAACACCGACCGGGTGCTGGCCCGCCTGCTGAAGGCGCAGGACAATGATGCCGTGCGTGCACTCATTGCGCTGGATGTGCTGGACAAAGACGGCTTTGCCGAAGCTTCAGCCCTTGCCGCCAAGGCCGGGAACGCCGCTGCCGCCGCTCTGCTGGCGGATGCGGAGCACAAAAAGTATGCCCCTCAGCCCAAAAAGCAGCGGTACGATTTTGATTTTTGAGAGGTGACCACACGTTGCCAAAAGAAAAATTTTTTGACCCGCGCAAGCCGTTCCAGTCCCAGCGGCCGGAGACCCACGAGGAGTGGCAGGCACGCATGGGCGGCGAGGTGCTGGCGGTGGTGCGCAGCGGGCTGTATCTGGACTTCCGCTTTCTGGATATGGCGCTCAGTGCCCTGTCCCCCGCCCCGGACGAGCGCTGCCGGGTGCTGGCTACGGACGGTCAGGTCCTGTTTTATCAGCCCAGCCACCTGCTGCGGCTCTATCAGGACAATCCAAAATATCTCAACCGGTTGTATCTGCACACCATATTCCACTGCGTATTCCGGCATTTGTGGCTGAAAGGCCGCCGGGAGCCGCAGCTGTGGAGCCTTGCCTGTGATATCGCAGTGGAAAACGTTATCGACAGCCTGAACCGCACCAGCGTCAAGCGCCCGCTGACCTATGTGCGCCAGAACGCCTACCAGCAGATCACCGCCGAGGAAACCGTGGTGGCAGCCGCGCCGGTGTATCGGTGGCTCACCCGGCAGACACCCGGTGTGCTGCGCCAGCTGGAGCGGGAGTTCGTGACCGACGACCACCGTCTGTGGCCGAAGGATGCGCCTGACCAGCCCCAGCAGATGCCCACGCCGCTGCCCCAGAAAACGTGGCAGAAGATCGGGGAGCGGATGCAGACAGAGCTGGACCTGCGGGATAAGGAAGCCGGGGACGGTGCCGATGCCCTGAAGCAGCAGGTAAAAGCCGCCAACCGCAGCCGCCGCAGCTACCGGGATTTTCTGCGCCGGTTCTGCGTGCTGCGGGAGGAAGTAAAGCTGGACCCGGACGAGTTCGACCTGAACTTCTACACCTACGGCCTTTCGGTGTACGGAAACCTGCCCCTCATCGAGCCTCTGGAAAGCCGGGAGAGCAAAAAGATCGAGGAGCTGGCCCTTGTCATCGACACCAGCTACTCCACCTCCGGTGAACTGGTGCGGGCGTTCCTTGCGGAGACCTACACTCTGCTGAAAGGACAGGAGAACTTTTTCCACCGGATGAACCTGCACCTGATCCAGGCCGATAACGCCATCCGGCAGGATATCCTGATCCACAATGAGGACGAGCTGATCCACGCCATGAATCACTTTGAGCTGCGGGGCGGCGGCGGAACGGACTTCCGCCCGGCCTTTGAATACGTAAACCAGCTGTGCGCCGAGAAGAAGTTCTCGAACCTGCGGGGCCTTTTGTACTTCACCGACGGCATGGGCACCTACCCCGCCAAGCGCCCGGCCTACGACACCGCTTTTCTGTTTCTGGGGGAGCGGTTCGACGATGCCAATGTGCCGCCGTGGGCCATGAAGGTGGTTCTGGACGAAGAAGAATTTACCGGCGCAGCAGCCCGCCCGGCTAATGCTCTTGCAGATGCGCTGGCCGAAGAGGACGACCTGTACCGTGACCTGAACAATTCGTGAGGGAATTTGTTATGAATATCAAACGAGCCAAAGAAGAAATTGAACACACCGTAAAAGCCTACCTTGCCAAGGATGCTCTGGGCGAATACGCCATCCCGGCCATCCGGCAGCGTCCCATTCTGCTCATGGGGCCTCCGGGCATTGGCAAGACGCAGGTGATGGAGCAGGTAGCCCGGGAGTGCGGCGTGGCGCTGGTGGCCTACACCATCACCCACCACACCCGCCAGAGTGCCGTGGGCCTGCCCTTCATCCGCCAGCGCAACTACGGCGGAAAGGACGTCTCGGTGACCGAATACACCATGAGCGAGATCATTGCCAGCATCTACGCCAAGATGGAGGCCACCGGCCTCTCCGAGGGCATTCTGTTCATCGACGAGATCAACTGTGTGTCGGAAACGCTGGCCCCCACCATGCTGCAATTTTTGCAATGCAAGACCTTTGGCAATCAGGCCGTGCCTGCGGGCTGGGTGATCGTGGCGGCAGGCAACCCACCGGAGTACAACAAATCTGTGCGCGACTTTGATATCGTTACGCTGGACCGCGTGCGCCGAATGGACATTGAGCCGGACCTGCCCGTGTGGAAGGACTATGCCCGCGCTGCCCACATCCACAGCGCCATTTTGAGCTATCTGGAGCTGCACCCGCAGAACTTCTACCAGATCAACGCCGATGTGGACGGCACCCAGTTCGTGACCGCCCGCGGCTGGGAGGATCTTTCCAATCTGCTGGACACCTACGAAACACTGGGTCTGCAGGCTGATGAAGACCTGATCCGCGAGTACATCCAGCACCCGAAGATCGCAGAGGACTTCTCCGCCTACCTCGACCTTTACTATAAGTACCGCGACGACTACGGCGTAGAGGAGATCTTGGCCGGCCAGGCAAAGCCCGCCGTGTTCGCACGGCTGCTGCAGGCCCCCTTCGACGAGCGGCTTTCGCTGGTCAGCCTGATCCTTGCAGGCCTCGGCACCAGGTTCACGGCCTCCCGTCAGGCAGATGCAGTAGCCGACAGCTGCTATGCCTTTCTGCGGGAGACCAAAAAAGCCCTTGCCACCGTTCCGGAGGATATCCCGGACGGCTCGGCAGAAATGTTCCACCAGCAGATCATGGATTACGACACCGAAACACAGCAAAAGCGTGCCGCCGGGCTGCTGAGCAAAGATGCTCTGACCACCCGCCTGCAAGTGCTGGCCGTGCTGCGCGGCTGGGAGGGCGAACTGCGCCGTGCCAACGCCGCCGGTACACAGGAAGCCTTCGACCTGCTGCGCGGGCAGTTCCAGTCTCTGGCCGACGCGCGCGAAAAGGCCCAGCAGGCCGCCAGCGCCGCGCTGGAAGCCGCTTTCGACTTTATGGAGCAGGCCTTTGCCGAAAGCCAGGAGATGGTGGTGTTCGTCACCGAGCTGACGGTGGACCCGGTGTCCCACGCCTTCCTCACCGAGAACGGCTGCGAACGCTACTTCAAGTACAACAAAGACCTGCTGCTGGACCACCGCAAAGCTGCTCTGCAGCAGGAGCTTTCAGCGGAACAGCGCCGTCATGGCGGGGTGTGAGCCTTGCTGGAAAATATTCTGTTCAGCATGAACAGCACCATGCCGCTGTTCTTTATCATGCTGCTGGGTTATGTGCTGCACCGCACCGGTTTTCTGAGCGATGCGTTCGTGGCCGGGGCCAACAAGTTCGTGTTTTATGTGGCACTGCCGGTGCAGCTGTTCCGCGACCTTGGCAAAAACGATGTCCGCGCCACCTTCGATGGCCGGTATGTGCTGTTCTGCTTTGCGGTCACACTGGCGTGCATCCTTGTGATCTGGGCGCTGGCAAAGCTGTTTTTAAAGGGCACCGGCCTTGTGGGCGAGTTCGTTCAGGTGTGTTACCGCTCGTCGGCTGCCATCCTCGGCTCGGCTTTTCTGCAGAGCATCTACGGCGATGCCAGCATGTCCAGCCTGATGATCCTTGGCAGTGTGCCGCTGTATAACATCATGGCAGTGGTCATTTTGATGCTGGAAGCGCCCATTGCGCAGGCTCAGACCGGCAATATGGCTGAAAAGCTCAAAAAGAGTGTGAAAGGCATCCTGACAAACCCCATCCTTCTGGGCATTGCAGCGGGCTTTGCGTGGAGCATGCTGCACATTTCCATGCCTGCCATGCTGGATAAGGCCCTTTCCAATGTGGCCGGTCTGACCAGTCCTCTGGCCCTGCTTGCCATTGGTGCAGGCTTCAAGGGCCAAAAAGCTCTGGGATACCTCAAGCCTACCGCTGTGGCTACTGTGGTCAAGCTGATGGTGCTGCCTGCGCTGTTCCTGCCGCTGGCTGTGCGCTTTGGCTTTACCGACGAAAAGCTGGTGGCCCTGCTGGTGATGCTGGGCAGCATCACCACCCCGGCGTGCTACGTTATGGCAAAGCAGATGGGCCACGAAGGTGTGCTTACCGGCAGCGTGTGCGTTACCACCACCCTGTTCAGCGCATTCAGCCTGACCTTCTGGCTGTTCGTGCTGCGGAGCCTCGGATATATTTTATAGCATCTTTTGCATAGCACAACAGCGGACGGCCTGCAGGCTGTCCGCTGTTTGCTTTTCAGATGTTGCTTGGGGGATCAGGCCGCACCGAAGGGATGCAGCTTCTGCCTTTTATTCTGTCATTTCCAGTTCAGAGATCCATTCCCGCACGCGGTCCGGGCGGTTTGTGACGATGGCATCCGGCTGCAGGGGCCAAAGGTCTTTCACGGCCTGTTCCCCGTCCACCGTCCAGTATGCCGCCTTGATGCCCAGATCATGCAGCTTCTGCACCATGCTGGGCTGCTGGTAAGCGGTGTGATATTCACAGCTCACCCAGTCCGGCTTGAAGTCCAGCGTCTGCACATACTTTACCGGGTCCCGCTGTTCCAGCAGGCGCTGGGCTACCTCTACCAGACTCTTGCCCGGAAAGTTCGCCTGCAGCATACTGATCTGATTGCCCATCCAGCGCAGGGCCCAGCTGCAGTTTTCGTCATCCACATTTTCCACCGACAGCGGCGGCAGCTGTGGAAAATCATCCTCTTCCAGCCCGTTCTGCAGGCCAAGCATTTCCCATGTGCTAGTGGGCAGCGCCATGGTCTCCAACGCACCGTAGACCAGCACGCCCACCTTCAGCTCCGGCATCAGCTGCTTTGCCTGCCGCAGCAGGTCGTGGTTGAACGAGATCACCACCAGACGGTCGGTAATGTTTGCTGCACGCACCTCCTCGATCACGCGGGGGACAAAATCCGGGTCGTCATCGATGGTGGCCTTCATTTCCAGCTGAACGATGGTACCTTCCATTTCCCTGCACAGAGCCAGTGCCTCCTGCAGGGTAGCGATCCTCTCGTTCCGATAGTTCACATCCTTCCAGCTGCCAAAGTCCAGCGCCTTCAGCTCGCCCTCGGTCATGTCGTAGATCTGGCCACGCATATCGGTGTGCCAGTCAATGACAAAATCGTGGTGGATCACCAGCTTTTTATCGCTGGTCTGCTGTACGTCCATTTCCACGCCGTCCGCGCCGATCTCCATCGCCTTGCGGAACGCAGAAAGGGTATTTTCCGGCGCAAGATAGGACGCGCCGCGGTGTGCAATGATCTCAGGTGTCATAAATTCCAATTCTTCCTCACAAATTTATTTTTCTGTAAATTTCAGGCAAGGTCGGTGCCGTTTGAAGCAATGACCTTTTTGTACCAGTAGAAGCTGTCCTTGCGGCTGCGGGCCAGTGTGCCGTTGCCGTCGTTGTCCTTATCCACATAGATAAAGCCGTAGCGCTTTTTCATCTCACCGGTGGATGCGCTCACAAGGTCGATAGGGCCCCATGTGGTGTAGCCCATCAGCGGCAGGCCGTCCTCGTTGACGGCCTTTTCCATCTGCTCGATGTGGGCGCGCAGATAATCGATGCGGTAGCTGTCGTGGATGGAGCCGTCCGCTTCCACGGTATCCACCGCGCCAAGGCCGTTCTCCACAATGAACATGGGCTTTTCGTACCGGTCGTAGATGGTGTTCAGGGTCACGCGCAGGCCCACCGGGTCGATGGCCCAGCCCCACTCGCTGGCCTTGAGGTACGGGTTCTTCACGGCTTTCAGCACCGCATTGCCGTCGGCCTTTTCTTCTGCCAGGATCTCCTGATCCGTGGTGATGCAGCGGCTGGAATAGTAGCTGAAGGAGACAAAATCCACGGTGCCTTCTTTCAGAACCTGCTCATCGCCCGGCTCGGTGTGTAGGGTGATGCCGGCCTTCTCCATCCGCTTTTTTGCCCACACCGGGTAGGCACCGCGGGCCTGCACATCGGTAAAGAAGTAGTTGTCGCGGTCCGCTTCCTGCGCGGCACGGATATCCTCCGGTGCACAGGTGCGCGGGTAATACTGGCCTGCCGCCAGCATACAGCCCACCATGGCACCGGGCATCTTTTCATGGGCCAGCTTGACCGCCTTTGCGCTGGCCACCAGCTCATGATGTGCCGCCTGATACTCCACCTGCTGCACATTCTCGCCCGGATAGAACACTAGCCCCGCGCCGGTAAAGGGCAGATGCAGCAGCATGTTGATCTCGTTGAAGGTGAGCCAGTATTTCACCTTCCCCTTGTAGCGGTCAAACAGCACTTCACAGTAGTGCACATAGGCATCCACCATGCGGCGGTCTTTCCAGCCGCCATACTTTTTTATGAGGGCAATGGGGGTATCGAAGTGGCAGATGGTCACAAGCGGTTCAATGCCGTATTTGTGGCACTCATCAAACACATCCTCATAGAACTTCAAGCCCTCTTCATTGGGCTGGGCATCGTCACCGTTCGGCAGGATGCGGGTCCATGCGATGGACAGCCGGAAGCACTTGAAACCCATCTCGGCAAAGAGGGCGATGTCCTCTTTATAATGGTGATACAGGTCAATGGCTTCATGGCTGGGATAATAGTGCTTGTCGTCGCACTCCAGCATTTCCAGCCGACCCAGCGCCACCGGGAAGCGGTCCGGGCCAAACGGGGTCACATCCACGGTGGCAAGGCCCTTGCCGCCTGCCTGCCATGCGCCCTCGCACTGGTTGGCAGCGGTGGCACCGCCCCACAGAAAATCTTTGGGAAAACTGCCCATATGTAAACCCTCCCTATTTTAATTTGTTGATTATAAGATACCGCACAATCGCCGGAATGTCCATGCCTACATTTTACAAAAAGGTGCTTCATTGTTGTGAAAGTACGACTTTTATCGTCAAATCGCCGAATTTTGATTCTATTTTTCGTACATTTTTCACGAGAAAAAAGCAAAAACGGCCTGATTTTCCTTTCATTCTGTTTCTTTCAAACTGTCCGCAGACATGGTACAATAATCAGGTAAGATACACCGCCGCTTTTTCGGCATTGGAAAATGGAGTGTTTGATTATGACTGAGTTCAAGCCCATTAAAGAAGGCAAGGTTCGTGAGATCTATGATAACGGTGACAGCCTCATCATGGTTGCTACCGACCGCATTTCCGCGTTTGATGTCATCCTGAAAAACAAGGTCACCAAAAAGGGCACCGTTCTGACCCAGATGAGCAAATTCTGGTTCGATTACACCCGCGATCTGCTGCCCAACCACATGCTGAGCGTGGACGTGAAGGATATGCCGGAGTTCTTCCAGCAGCCCCAGTTCGATGGCAACAGCATGATGTGCCGTAAGCTGACCATGCTGCCCATCGAGTGCATCGTGCGCGGCTACATCACCGGCAGCGGCTGGGCCAGCTACCAGAAGACCGGCAAGGTGTGCGGCATCCAGCTGCCCGAGGGCCTGAAGGAGTCCGACAAGCTGCCCGAGCCTATCTACACTCCCTCCACCAAGGCCGAGATCGGCGACCACGACGAGAACATCTCCTACGAAAAGAGCATCGAGGTGCTGGAAAAGCAGTTCCCCGGCCACGGCGAGGAGTACGCCACCAAGCTGCGCGACTACACCATTGCCCTGTACAAGAAGTGCGCTGAGTATGCGCTGTCCCGCGGCATCATCATTGCCGACACCAAGTTTGAGTTTGGTCTGGATAAGAACGGCAACGTGGTGCTGGGTGACGAAATGCTCACCCCGGATTCCTCCCGCTTCTGGCCGCTGGAGGGCTATGAGCCGGGCCACAGCCAGCCCTCTTTTGATAAGCAGTTCGTGCGAGACTGGCTCAAGGCCAACCCCAACAGCAACTACGACCTGCCGCAGGACGTGATCGACAAGACCATTGCCAAGTATCTGGAAGCTTACGAGCTGCTCACCGGCAAAAAGCTGTAAGATCGACCGTATAAACGTACAAAAAAATGCTTCCGTGCGGCGCACGGAAGCATTTTTTTCACTTACTCAGCTCCGAACTTTCCTCAGAATAAGCTTCGGACTCTGCCGTTTCTTCGTTTTCTTCGTCCAGCAGGTACTGCACCTCGGTCTGCTTTGCCATCTGGTCAGCCGTCCAGTCCAGCTGCGCAATGCCCACCAGCTCCAGCGTGTACTGCTCCACCTGCTGCAGTGTTCCCGTGCCAAGGCTCTCTTCCGGGTCGTTGTCCGGCGACCATGTAATGCGCAGCTCATTCGGCTGTGCGCTGCATTGCTGCACGGCATCGGTCACGCTGCGGCAGTCCTGCGCAAAGGCCTGTACGCTGTCATAGCCGCCAAACAGCTCCACAGTCAGGCTCAGATAGCCGTTTCCGGCATTCACATCCCGCAGCGTTTTCGCCTCACTGCTGTACAGGTAGGCGTTTCCGCTGATATTCTTCACACGGATATCCGGGGCTGTTTGTTTGATCTTGTCATAGGCTTCTGTCGTATATTCCTGCCCCAGCTTCATGCTTGCCTGATTCCGCTCCGGGCCGAGTTCATCCCACACCACCGGCAGCAGCGAAAGGCCAAAGCACCCGGCCATGAGCACAAGGCAGATCAGCACCGACCAGAAATCGTACTTCCAGCGGCCCGGGCGGGCGGCAAAAAAGAGCACCTCGCCGCCCAGCAGGATCAGCCCTGCCGCTGGGGCGATCTTAAGCGTCAGCTTCCAGTCAACGCCCGGCACAAAATAGGCAAGCAGAAAGAAGATGCCCGCTGCGATCAGGCATACGCCCAGCGTAAAGCTGCCCACCCGGCGCAGCGGCTGCGGTTTTGCAGGCTGCGGTGCTTCACCGGTCAGCGGCGCATCATTTCTCGTCTCGTCCATCGTCGGCATCCTCCGTCTCATCGTCCGGGGTCACGGGCTTGCCCAGCAGAGCCGAGAGCTTGGGCATTGCAAAGCCCTTTTTCTCCGGCCCGGCCGGTGTTTCCTGTGCGGCATACTCGGTAAAATCTTCATCTTCGGCATCGTTCTGCGGCTTCTGCTTTCTGCCCTTGGGGCCGCGCACCAGCCACGCACCGCAGATGATCAGGGCCACGCAGACCACCACCTCCGGCAGCTGATCCATCATCAGGTAGAGTGCACGGAAAAAGGGTCTGCTCTGGCCCCAGCGCCACACGATATCCCCCAGCGTGTTCATAAGGATGTTCTGGTAGGCCACCAGCGCGCCCAGCGCGATCAGGCCCCAACCCAGCAGCTTGTGGCTGTCCAGCATGAACTGTTCCATGCGCTGGTCGTGCCAGTTGATGTGCACCAGATAATCGTCCTGCGGGGCGGTGCCTGCGCCGATCTGCGCCCGGAGATTGAAGGTGTCAAAGAAGCTGTACATCCACACAATGGGCATGGCTACATACAAAACTTCCAGCAGAGTGCCCGCACCAAAGGCCACGCAGAACATCGTAATGAGCGAAAGGCCGCGCTTCATGTAGCCCTGATACATCTGGCCTGCGCCCGGGCAAAAGGCGAAGAGGAAGGTCAGGATTCCGTTTTTCATCATAATCGATCTCCTTATTTTGTTTGATCTGCAAGTGGCGAATTTTTGTATTTTTCTGCTGCAGGGCCGCCGGCTCCGAACAGCAGGTCATTGAGTGCTTTTGCCAGCGAAGCCTGCTGCTTCGGCTTGTCGTCGTCCATTGGCTTTCCCAGTATTTCCGGCTGGGCGGACGGTCGGTCATCTTCCACCGGCTTGCCCAGCTGCAAGACTTCTTCGGTCTGGCTCTGGCTGGTCTCCGGTGTCCATGTGTGCAGCTCCTGCCGGAAATTCAGCAGCTGGTCTATGGTGCCGGAGCGCCACATGGTAAAGGCCAGCACCGCTGCCACACCGGCCACTGCAGCGCGGCCCCATGTGTTCTGCATCAGCCGCACCCAGATGGCGGTCATCACCGCCTTGTGCGCGGAGTGGAGCGGCGTTTCCAGCGCATCTGCCGTCAGCAGAGCGGTGTAGCGGTCCATGCATTTATCGCAGTAGGATAAATGCTCGGCGGTTTCCAGCCGGCCCAGCTCATCCAGCCCGCCTGCCTGCAGGGCCTGTAGGCCTTCGTCGGTCAGGCAGCCGTTTTTGTCAAACAGTTCCATGTACGCACTCCTTTCCATCGTTTTCACGCTGTAGTATCTGCTGTGCCAGCATCTTTTTTGCCCGGTAGATCTGTGCTTCCACCGTCTTGGGCGGGCGGCCGCACAGCTGTGCCGCCTCGGCCATGGTGTGCTGTTCCAGCAGCACCAGACGGCAGGGCGTTCTGTAGGGCTCCCGCAGGTCCAGGATCATGGCGGTGAGCTCTTCCTCGCCCAGAGCATCCAGCACCTGCTGTTCCGGCTGGGTGCCGGGCGGCGCACCTTCCAGCGCCAGCACATCGTCGCCGGGAATGTTCACCCTGCGCACCCATGCGCTGCGCAGATAGTCCTTTGCCTTGTTGGCAGCGATGCGTGCCAGCCACTGTTTTTCAAACCCGGACGGGCAGCGGTCAATGGCCCGCCATGCCGCCAGAAAGGTCTCCTGCGTCAGGTCCTGCGCATCGCCGGCATCCGGCACCAGCTGGTGGCAGACCGTATACACGAGCGACTGGTATTTCTGCACCATCGCGCTGAATTCCAAGGTCGTCAACGGCCTGCCCACCTCCTTTCAGTTTCGTCCCAGTCCGACGAAGTGCAGCCCCTGCGCTGCCCTTCTGCACATTCATACGAAACAGCCGTTCAAAATCCTGCAAAAACTTTTATTTTTATGATACAATAGAAGTAGTATAGCACAAAAGGAGGCATTCGGCCATGGCTGTCAGTACCCGTCAGGCACTTTTGCAGGCACTTTCTGCTGCCGGGGGCAGCTACGTTTCCGGCCAGCAGCTGGCCGAGACCCTCGGCGTGAGCCGCGCTGCCGTGCACAAGGCCGCTGCGGCCCTCACGGCCCAAGGGTACGCGCTGGAAGCTGCGCCCCGCCGGGGCTACCGGCTGGCAGGCGGCGACCCGTTCTGCACCGAAGCCATCGGGGACTACCCTGCACCCATCTATTTATATGACACGCTGGAAAGCTCCAACCGCACGGCAAAGCTGCTGGCGCTGGATGGTGCACCCCATGGCACGCTGGTGCTCACCGCCCACCAGAGCGCCGGACGCGGCAGGCTGGGCCGGAGATTTGAAAGCCCGGCAGGCAAGGGCGTTTACTGCTCTGTGCTGCTGCGCCCGGAAATGCCCGCCGCCAACGCCCAGACCGCTACCATCAGCGCCGCGGTGGCGGTCTGCCGTGCCGTGAAAAAGCTCTGCGGGCTGGAGCTTGCCATCAAGTGGGTCAACGACCTGTACTATCAGGGCAGAAAGGTCTGCGGCATCCTGACCGAAGCGGGGACCGACCTCGAGAGCGGACAGCTGGAATGGCTGGTGGTCGGCATCGGGCTGAACCTTACCTCCACCGCTGCCGACTGGCCGGAGGAGCTGGCCCGCAGAGCCGGGAGCCTGTACCCCGGCGGGCCTGCCCCGGTGAGCCGGGCCGCACTGGCCGGGGCCATTGCCCGGGAGCTGCTGGCCCTCTGCCCGGCGTTTGACTGTCTGGATGAGTACCGCGCCCGGTGCTTTGTGCCCGGCCACTGGGTGACGGTGTGTGCCGAGACCGAGACCTACGCCGCAAAGGCCCTTGCCATCGACGAGGAAGGGCGGCTGGTCATCCAGCGGGAGAACGGCCGGCAGGAGGCTCTGCGCTGCGGCGAGGTGACCACACGGCCTGCACGGACCGAATAAGACGCAAAAAAGCACCCTTTCCTGCCCGGAAAGAGTGCTTTTTATGTTCTGCACTTATGTATCCAGATCCACGGCTTCCAGCACCGTGATGTCCTCTTTTTCAAAGGCGGTGCGGATCATCCCGGCAAGGCCGGGCATTTCGGCCTTGTTCTCGATGCACAGGGTGATAATGCCATTCAGGCTGGAGGCTTCCACACCCATGGAGCCGCCATCCGGTGGGACCCAGACATTGAAGTCTTTGGTGTACTTCTGAAGCTCCGGCGTGGCCGGCAGCAGCGGATTGCCCAGATAGCTGAGCCAGAAATCCGCCGGGACACCGCTGATGTACTCGCCCATCTGGAACACCCTCTGCTTGATGCGCAGGGGTGCTTTCTGCTGGTCCACCTTGTACACCCAGCTCATTTGCTGGGTCATCTGGCGCAGCTTTGCCTCCGGCTGCAGGGTGCGGAGCACCTCGGCATCCATTTCCGGCACGATGTCCGCAAGGCGGGTGTCATCGTTCAGCTTCACGCCGCTCTGGAAGGAGCACACGCAGTTGTAAAGGGCATCCGGCACGCCCGCTTCCCTGCGGGTATCTGCCGAGTAGGAATACTGGATCTCGTCTTTGCCCAGATAGCTGCGCAGCGCAAGGCTCAGCAGACCGGCCAGCGCTGTAAAGGGCTTGACGCCGTTCTCCACTGCCCTGTCCACAAGGCTCTGCTTGGTCAGCCGCACCCGGGTGCGGCGCATCCTGCCCTCGTAGGTCTGCACCACATCCCTCTGCATCGTGCTCTCGGTGGCTGCGGGGGATGGGTATTTTTCCATCATGGCCTCGATGTCATAGGCCGGGCTGCACACGATGGGCGTGTTTGCAAACGCCGTGCCATAGCGCAGGTTGCAGTACTGTTCCAGAATGCGGGTGAGGAAGGGCGACACCCCGTGGCCGTCCATGAGGAAATGATACCAGTCAAAATAGACGGTATCCCCCTCACAGCTCACGCTGAAAAGATAGCCGTTCGTTTCCTCCGGGATATCGCGCTGTGCACTGCCCTGATACACAAGGCAGGGGTTCGGGTTCGGCTCCAGAAAAAAGCTCCGCTTTTCCTGCACCAGCTGTACCCGATAGTACGGTGCGGCCGAAAGCGCCGCCTCCAGTGCGCGCTGCAAAAGAGCGGATTCCACCGCATCCTGCAGCGCAAACTGGTACCGACACAGGATCTTCTCCCGACGGAAGAAGTACATCGTTCCCTGAAAGATGTACTCCGTCGAGCGCTGCGACTCATTCATGAACTGTTACCCCGCGTTTGCCGCCAGATAATCCACCAGATCCCCTATGGTCACAAAGTTGCGCAGCTCCTTTTCAGGGATGCGCAGGCCGAAGGTCTCCTCGAGGTCTGCCACAATGGTCAGGATCTCCATTGAGGACAGATCCAGATCGTCCATCAGGACGCTGTTCTCATTCACATCTTCGGGAGAGACCTCGGCAACATCCTCCAGGATGGCCAGGATCTGGGAAATGATCTCTGCTCGTTCCATAGAAATTTTCTTCCTTTCCGTGACGGATAATAGGCACAATCTCCTATGCCTTTCCATAATAATACCCTGATTCTCTCCTGTGCGCAAGGGTTCCGGCAGCAAAGCTTTGTTTTTTGTCGGAACTCCTGTTTTCAGTCTGCCGGTCTGCCGGCCCATTTATGCATCCGGGCATTCGATTGCATCCGGATCACTGGCGCAGCAGTTTGCCTGCACCGTTGCGCGGCAGCGGCTCGGTGCTGAACTCCACTGCGCTCATGCGCTTGTACAGCGGCAGGGTGCGGTTTGCCTCGGTGATAAAGTCCCGCACCTGCTGCTGTTTGTCCTCATCGCAATAGACCACCACGCCGATCTTCTTGCCCATTTCTTTTACAACACATTCCTTCACGGCTTCGCACTTGCCCACGATGCCTTCCAGCTCTTCGGGGCTGATGTTCTCGCCGCTGTCCAGAATGATGAGGTTCTTCTTGCGGCCGGTCAGGAAATAGTAGCCGTCCTCGTCCTTGCGGGCCAAATCGCCAGTGTGGAACCAGCCGTCCGCGTCAATGACCTCGGCGGTGGCCTCCGGGTCCTTGTAGTAGCCCAGCATGATGCTGTCGCCGCGCATGCACAGCTCGCCGTCCTCGGCGATCTTGTAGTCCAGATAATCGTTGCCCTGACCCACAGCGCCAATGTGCTTTGCGTCCTGTGCGTAGTTGATGATGCCGTCGCCGCAGGTCTCGGTGCTGCCGTAGGTCTGCACCACGAACATGCCGTGTTCCGCCATATCCAGCATCACCTGCGGGTCGAACATGGCAGAGGAGCAGATGGGCACCCACAGCTCACCCAGACGGTCCTTGCGGCCGCGCATCACATCGTGGTGGAGCGAGTTCATAATGACCGGCACCACCGCCATGGCCTGACTGGGCATCCGCTTTACCTCTTTATAGAAGTTGCGGATGTCGCTGCTGACGTTCAGCGCCCAGCCTGCGTGGGCCCAGGAGAACAGGCAGATGAAAGCGCCAAGATGGAACATGGGCAGCACGGTGTACTGGCTCATGACGAGGTCCGGTTCGTGCTTATACGCCATCATGTGCTCACCGATCTGGGTGTGGGCACGCATCACCGAGAAGAAATTCTTCTCGCTCAGCATCACGCCCTTGCTGCGGCCCGTGGTACCGGAGGTGAACATCAGGATCATCAGGGCTTCGTGGTCGATGCAGCGGGTCAGCTGCGCAGGCTCATAGCTTCGGAAGCCATCCATGGGGCGGAGGATATCGCCGTAGGCAGCCTTGAGCTGGTCGTTGAAGCCGTAGTCGTCGCCGTCGGTCAGGATGGCGTCCGGCTCCACAAGGCCCAGCTCGTAGCTCAGCTCGTCCCAGCTCTTGCGCTGGTTCAGCAGTACCAGCACCGCACCGGCCGCCACCACGCCAAAGGTGTTCACGGCATACTCGTAGCTATTCTTGGTGAGCAGGCAGATCTTTTTGCCCTTGATCTCCGGGATGGTGGACTGGAAGTAATTCACCGCCTTGCGGATATCCTGCACATAATCCTTATAGAGGATGGTGGTCACGGCATCGTTTGCGGTGTCGTAGAAGCGGAAGGCCACATTATCCTTGAAGCGGTCTTCCATGTTGATGGTGATAAGGTCGTAGACATTATCCAGCACTCTGATCTTACGCATTGTTCTGTTTCCTCCTGTGTTCAGCGCAGCAGTTTTCCCATGGCGTTGCGGGGCAGCGGCTGTGCGCTGAGCTCCGGCACCATGCGCTTGTACAGCGGCAGGCCGCGGTTGACCCCAGTGACGAACTCCTTCACAGTTTCCTGCTTTGCAGGGTCACAGTAGATGACAGCGCAGATCTTCTTGTCCTTTTCCTTCACGATGCACTCCTGAATGTCCGCACAGGGCACCAGCAGCTTTTCCAGCTCCTCGGGGCTCACGTTCTCGCCGCTGTCCAGAATGATCACGTTCTTCTTGCGGCCGGTCAGGTACATGTAGCCGTCTTTTTCCACCCGGGCAATGTCGCCGGTATGGAACCAGCCGTCTGCATCGATGACTTCTGCAGTGCCTTCCGGGTCCTTGTAGTAGCCCAGCATGATGGGGTCGCCCCGCATGCACAGCTCGCCGTTGTCCAGCTTGTATTCACAGCTGAGGTCCACGTGGCCCACGCTGGTCAGGTACTTTGCCTCCTGCGAGGAGTTCCATGCGCCGTCGCCGCAGGTCTCGGTCAGGCCGTACATCTGGGCCACAAAGAAGCCCTTATCCATCATATCGCTCAGCATCTTGGGGTCGAACATGGCAGCGCCGCAGGTCAGCACGCACAGGCCGTTCAGACGGTCGCGGCGGCCCTTCATCACGTCGCTGTAGATGCTCTTCAGCAGCACCGGCACCACCGCCATTACCTCGCTGTGCATGGCACCCAGATCACGATAGAAATACTTCAGGTTGTTGCACAGGTTGATGGAGTGGCCGGTGATGCTCCACGAAACAAGGCTGGTCATGGCGGAGATGTGGAACATGGGCAGGGCGGACAGGGACGAGAACTCGTCGGTGTTCCAGCCCGTGTACTTCTTCACATCGTCAAAGGGGTCCAGAAAAGCCGGCATGGCGCTGAACAGGTTCTTCTGGCTCAGCATAACGCCCTTGCTGCGGCCGGTGGTGCCGGAGGTGAACATGATAAAGGCCAGAGCAGAGAGGTTCTCCACCTCGGTCACGTCCTCGGCAGGCTCATAGGCCGCAAAGACATCCATGGGCTTCAGGATGCTGCCGTAGGTCTCAGCGAGGGCAGGCTCCCGCTCCGCGAACTCGCCATCCTGCAGGATGCACACCGGCTCGGTGAGGCCCAGCTCATAGGAGATGGCATCCCAGTCCTTGCCAAGATTCAGCGGCACAGCCACGGCTCCGGCAATGACCGTGCCGTACATGCAGATGACATACTGGTAGCTGTTGCGGGCCAGGATCGCCACACGCTTGCCGCGCACGTCGCCATACTCTGCACGCAGGAACGCCACGAACCGGCGCAGATCCTGGGCATACTGTGCGTAGTGCACCTCGGCCACGCCCTGCTTTTCTTCATCATACCAGCGCAGAGCCACACGGTCTGCAATGTTGGTTTCCATATTGCAAAGGGACTGATACAGTGATGTAATCATTTTTCTGCCTCCATTTTTATCATCCGATCCGGCGCTCCTGTGTACGCCAACACAGATCCTTCCAGTCATTTCCAACTGTGCCCAGTATACAATAAGGCCTGTGTCAATGCAAGAGTTTTGCAACATTTAATTCCCAATATTGACAATAAATTCTTGCACATCATGTCGTTTCCAGATGTAAATTCTGCCTTTCGCTGCGAAGCCACCCTGCCTGTGCTATGCTTTTATTGCAGGCTGCAATGTGCCCTCCGCCCACCGGACTGCAATTCAAAATTGACAGTCTGTGCAAAAAGCATTATACTGGGTTCATATCCTTACAAAATTTTATCTTTTTCATTTAAAATCTACGCATTGTGCGGCATCCGGCTCTGTTGGAACGTCCCGCGCAAGGAAGGAACCTCCATGGAAGGAACCAAGCCCCGCACCGCCAGTTCCATCGGCATGTTCGACATGCTAAAGGGTGCCGGCATGCTGACCATCGTTTTTGCACATACCGCCGAGCTTTATCCCATGCAGGCGGTCAGCGGCCTGTCCCTGACCGCGTTTTTCCCGTTCATCTACCGCGAAGCGCTGATGTCCGCCTTTTTTATTGCCAGCGGCTACGGCTTCCGCAAGCGCTCTATCCACAAGTGCATCCACCAGCAGCTCAAAAGCCTGCTCAAACCCTATGCTTACACGGCGCTGTTCACCTGCGTGCTGCACTTTATCATTCATTATAAGACGTTCCAGTATCTACCCGGCACCATCGGCGAGTCTATCAAGGTCACCGGCGGCTTTCTGCTGGGCCTGCCCCACACGGCCGAGTATTTCGGGCAGGAGTTCTTCTCCTGCGGGCCGATGTGGTATCTGCTGGCGCTGATGGTAGGCTGGGTGCTGCTGGATGTGATCCTGAACATCTTCCCGGAGCGCTATGTTCCATGGGCTGTGGCAGGCTGCGTCCTGCTGGGCTGGGGCGCGAGCCTTGTGTGGGAGCTGCCCTTCTGCCTGATCCAGGGTGCCGTGGTGGTGCCCTACCTCTATATCGGCTTCCTTGCCAAAAAGAAGCATCTGCTGGACGAGCCCCTGCCGCCCAAAGTCTTTGCCGGGCTGCTGGCCGCCACAGCGCTCATTGCCGTAGGCGCTCTTGCTACCCGCACCACCGACTGCATCTCGCTGGCTGAGTGGTCACTGGGGCCGCTGAGCATCTTTCTGGACGGTGCTGCAGGCCTGCTTTTCATCCGGCTGTTCATGCGGCTCAGCCATGGCCATGGCCCCATCGTGCACTTTCTGGAAGCAGTGGGCCGCCGTTCGCTGAACATTTTCTGCGTACATACCGTGGAGATCATCGCTATTCCGTGGTATCTGATGGTAGCAAAGTTCTCTGCGCAGCCGGTGCTGGGCATGTGGCTGCAATATGCCATCGCTCTGGGCTCTATCTGGCTGGTGTGTGAGCTGCTGCGTGTACGCCGCGCACTCATCATCCGATTTTTCCCTGCACAGCGCAGAACGCCCGCCGTGCACTATACCTCCCGGCACTGACATGTTTTTCCGGCTGCTGCGGTGCAGCCCATCATAAAAGTAAGAGGAGAATCCGGTTATGAACAACGATGCCCCCGAGACCCTTGCTGCGGCCCGCAGCCGCGCTGCTGACTTGGAACAGCAGCTCAAGCTCTCTGACGAAGGTGTATCCCGGCTGGCACAGCGGTGTCTGGAGCTGGAACAACAGGTGCTGAACTATCAGGCCGCACTGGCAAGGCACGGCAGCGACAACGAGCCTGCCGCCCTCACCCTGCCACAGCTGTTCTACGATTCCGGCTCCGGCTATTCCCCGCGGGAATGCCTGACCGTTGCCGAGGACGCCTACGACGAACTGACCCACGAGGTCTCTGCGGTGTTCACCCTGCCCACGGATGCCCGTGCGCTGCGGCTGGACCCCGGTGAGCTGGCCTGCTGCGTGACTGACCTGAGCATCTCGGACGAGCGGCTGGAATGCCGCGCCATGAACGGCATCCAGCTGCAGGAAGACTGCCTGCTGTTTCTGGATGTGGACCCCAACCTGACCGTGCGCAGCACCGTGCCCTTTGCGGCCGGGATGAAGTTTGCCGTGACCTATCATTACTATCCGCTGGGCCGCTTCCAGCACGAGCAGCCCGGCAAGGCCCTGCTCAGCGCGTTGAATACCATCAAGCTTCAGGCTGAGGCCGAAAAGAACGATGTTCTGGAACAGCTGCAGGCTGCCCTTGCCGAGAACACCCGGCTGAACAATCAGCTGGCGGAACTGCAGAGCAGCCGTGCTGCTTATGAAGATTCGCTGGAAAACCTGTACGAGAGCAGCAGCTGGCGGCTTACCGCGCCGCTGCGTGCTTTGCGCCGCCTGCTGCGCGGCTGAATTGGATCGCTAAAGGAGTTGTCAACATGTACAGCAGTTACAGCACCCTGCAGCGTAAGCAGCTGACGAAGCAGGTTTATACCGATACCCAGAGCACCTATCTGCTGGTGTATGCACCGGGCCGTCATCAGGCGCTGGAGCACGCACTGGAAAACCAGCTGCACCGCAAGTTCCGGCTGGTGACGGAGCTGGCCCCTGCCCTGACCGACTCGGTGGAGGGCGTGCTGCTGGTCAGCGAAGATCTGGAGTGCACCTCCACCGCCCTGACCTATTTTGCCGCCGCCCTGCGCACCGGTGCCGACCTTGTGGTGTGTGATGCCGCCTTTGGCTTCGATGGCTCCACCGCCCTTTATCTGAGCACCCAGCACATCCCGTGCAGCCGCTGCGCCATGGTATCGCGGAAGCTTCTGGACCGGGTGCGCGCCGCTGCGCGCGGCAGGGACAGCGTGACCGAGCTGCTGCGCCTTGCCACCGCCATGGCGGAAAACTGCCGCCGCATCCCGCAGTCTTTGCTGCACTTCCGGCGGGAGCTGTGTGCCGACGATGTGTTCTCTGCCTCCGGAAAGCGTGCTTTGATCCTGAGCCACGAGCTGACCATGACCGGTGCGCCCATCGTGCTGACAAGTGCCGTGCCGGTGCTGCGCAGCATGGGCTTTGAAGTGGTGGTGCTTGGCCCTGCGGACGACGGCTCGCTGCCGCTGTTTCTGGATGCCGGTGCCGCCGTAGTGACCCGCAGCGACTGCGTGATGAACTCGTCGCTGTGGGGCCTTGCCACCAGTGCCGATTTTGTGCTGGCCAACACCGTGGTAGAGGCTGCCGCTGTGAGCACCCTGAACGGCTCCTTCGTGCCGGTGCTGTGGTGGCTGCACGATGCCTTTGCAGGCTACCCGTTCATTGCGCACAAGATTCCCAAAACACTTGGCTCCAATGTGCATGTGTGCGCCGTAGGCTCCCACGCTACTGCCGCCATGCACTCGGTGCGGCCGGACTTCAGCATTGAACAGCTGATCTACGGTCTGCCGGACTATGCGCAGGAAAGCTTCCCGCCCTACGATATCAGCTATGCCGGCGGCAGGCCGCTGTTCGTGACCGTAGGTTCCTTTGAGCCGCGCAAGGGTCAGGATATTTTCTGCAACGCCATCCGCCTGCTAAAGCCCGAGGTGCGCCAGAAGGCTGCTTTCCTGTTCGTGGGCAAGGCGGCGGACAAGAGCCTGAAGAACGCCGTGGATGCACTGGTGGAGGATTACCCGGACACCGTTTTCTACCGCAAGCGTCTGGAACGGCCCGAGATCAAATCCCTGATGGATCAGTGCGCCTGCGTGGTATGCGCTTCCCGCGATGATCCCATGCCCACCTTCGTCACCGAGGGCCTGATCTTCGGCAAGCCCTCCATCGTGTCGGAGCACACCGGCACCGCCGGGCTGATCACCGAGGGCGTGGACGGCTTTGTGTACAAAGACGACGACCCGGATCAGCTGGCAAAGGTGCTGGAGCATGCTATCCTGCATCCGGAACAGCTGGCCGCCATGAAAGCTGACTGCCGGAAAATGTACGAGAAATATTATTCCAACGAAGCCTATGTTGCCACCCTGACACGGCTGGTGAACGAATCAACAGGCTAAAAACAAGATAAAGGCAAGGGTCGATGCGTGCATCCGCCCTTGCCTTTTTATCATTCCATCAAAATTGCACAAGAAAATTCCAGTTCCGTTCACAAAGACACAGGCCGCGTGTGTTATACTTTTATCAAATCATTCCGCCTGAAAGGAGCCTGTTCTCTCTATGAGCCAACCCACCTCTGCCGCACCTTCCCGCAAAAAGACAGTGATCTCGCTGCTGGTGCTCGCCGCACTTACCGGCATCATCGTGCTGCTGTTCAAGGACAACTGGGCCGAGATCACCGCAGCGCTTTCGCAGCTGTCCGCATGGCAGGTGCTGGTGGTGCTGGCCATCGGCCTCAGCTACCCGCTGCTGGAGGGGTGCGTGGCGTGGGTCATCGTGCGCAGCCGCATCCCGGGCTTCAGGCTCTGGCAGGGCATCGATACCGCGTGGTGCGGCACCTTTGGCAATGTGGTCACACTGGGCGCAGGCGCAGTGCCGGTGCAGACATGGTATCTGCACCGCTGCGGCCTGCCGGTTGGCCCGGGCGTGGGCCTGATGACCCTGCAGTACGTGTTCCACAAAACCACCGTGCTGCTGTATGCCACGGTGATGCTGCTGTTTCAGCACAGATGGCTTGCCGCCAACACCACCGGTGTGATGAATTATCTGCCCATGGCATACGCTGTAGTGGCGGCCATCATTGTGGTGCTGGTGCTGGTGTGCGTATCGCCGCTGGTGCAGGACCTTGCCCGCTGGCTGATGCGTCTGCTGCCCAAAACGGAAAAATGGCAGCAGCGCCGCGCCGACTGGCAGCAGCAGCTGGATGTTCTGGGCGAGGAGAGCCGCCGTCTGCTGGCAGATAAGCCCCGCTGCGCTGAAATTCTGGCATTGCAGGCGGTCAAGCTGTTCGGGCTGTTCTGCCTGCCCTACCTGTGCATCCGGTTCATGGGGCTTTCCCCTCTGAGCTTTTTGCAGGTGCAGCTGCTCACCAGCCTGATGCTGTTTTTGTCCAACGCCCTGCCCAATGTGGCCGGCATGGGCTCCATCGAGACGGCCTTCCTGCTGGTGTTCGGCAGCTTTCTGGAGCGCGGCGAGGTGATGAGCGTGATGATGCTCTACCGCATCGCCAGCTATTATGTGGTGTTCGCCGCCAGCGCCGTGGGCTTCTTCTTTGCCCAGCGGCATCTGACCGAAATGGAACCGCCGAAGGAGGCATAAGGTATGAAAGATAAGAGCATCCTGTCCCGGTTCGGCATTGTCATTTTAGTGCTGCTTGCACTGGTGCTGATCTTTCCTTCCGCAAAGATCGATCTTGCATCCAGCATCGAGGCCAGCACACAGGCCAGTGTCCGGGTGGAGCACATTCAGAACTTTGCTCGCTCCGCAGAGATGGATGTTCAGCTGCTTTCTGCCGACGACCCTGCCTATCAGCAGATCGCAAACGTGCTCTCCGGCCTTACCTGCGTCAAGCAGTTCAACCAGCAGTATTCCTCCTACAGCCACGAATACCCGGTGGATTCCGTCACTGTGAGCTACTACGATGATGCCGAGAACAATAACCTCCTGTTCACCGTTTATTCCGACGGCACCGCCATCGTGAACAGCCAGTTCGTAAAGGTCAAAGCGCCCAAAGGCGGAGCCGAAGAGGTGTACCGGGAGCTGGCGGAGATCGTGAAATAAAACTCCTTCCGTCTGCTCGCTGCACTCGCATCCACCTCCCTCAATGAGGGAGGCTTTGGCAAAACCGTAAAGTTTTCCGCACTGCCAAGGGCTCCCTCTTTGAGGGAGCTGGCATGGCATCAGCCATGACTGAAGGAGTTAAAAACAAAAAACGGGGCACGCAGGTGGTCAAGCTGCATGTCCCGTTTTTGTTTTTCTTTTGCACTTGGTGCGGTACCAATCACACCGAATGCCGCGCATCGAGCCGTGGGAGCAAACTAAAACCACAGCTCATTTGAAAAAAGAGAATGGAATGGAGGAATTGGCGTTTGCGCAGCAATGAAAGCCCCAGTGGGGCTTTTAAGCCACAAAGCGGTCTTACGTAAGCAAGATGGAGCGGCCCCGCCGCGACAAACTTGGGGTCTGTGTTCATTACACAGACCGGTTTTTCACAGACACTTTTGCAGAAGCATCTGCTTTTCTGGTGCAACGCAGTTAGGTTTGTCTAACCTCGTTGCGAGAACAGAATACCACAGCCGGTTAGTCTTGTCAACCCTTATTTTGCGTTTTTTTTCGCAAAATAGGTGCACTGCCGGGATTTCGGCACTTTTTCTACATTCTGCCCAAAGAAAGCCCCTTGCTTTGGAAGAAAACCCACTTGTTATCTATTGCTTTTTAAAGTGGTTCTTGCTATTATAGTAACGCAAGATTTTGTGGGCAGGTTTTCATTTTTGTCTACACCTTGTAGTCGGGGCTGCCACAATCGGCAGTTCAAGACCGTTTTGCCCCCAGAAAGCCGCCATGCAGAGCGGTTTTTCAAAGGCTCATTAGTTAGAAAACGCTAACTGCGTAATGGAGCAAGGAGGTTCCAATGATCAATTTTGAACAGTGGGAAGGCTTTGAGGGCCGCATCTGGAAAGAAGAAGTCAATGTGCGCGACTTCATCCAGAAGAACTACACCCCGTATGACGGCGACGAAAGCTTTCTGGCCGGCCCCACCGAGGCGACCGACAAGCTGTGGGGTGCCCTGCAGAAGCTGCAGAAGGCCGAGCGCGCCAAGGGCGGCGTGCTGGATATGGAGACCGAAGTGGTCAGCAGCCTGACTGCTTACGGCCCCGGCTATATCGATGAAAGCCTGAAGGATCTGGAGCAGATCGTGGGTCTGCAGACCGACAAGCCCCTCAAGCGCGCCTTCATGCCCTACGGCGGCATCAAGATGGCAGAGCAGGCCTGCACCACCTACGGCTACCAGCCCAGCGCCGAGCTGCACAAGATCTTTACCGACTACACCCGCACCCACAATCAGGCTGTGTTTGATGCCTACACTCCTGAAATGAAGGCAGCCCGCCACACCCACATCATCACCGGCCTGCCGGACACCTACGGCCGCGGCCGCATCGTGGGCGACTACCGCCGCGTGGCCCTGTACGGCATCGATGCACTGATCAAGTTCAAGCAGGAGGACTTTGCCAACTGCGGCGACGGCACCATGACCGACGACGTGATCCGCCTGCGCGAGGAGATCGCCCGCCAGATCAGCGCCCTGAAGGGCATGAAGAAGATGGCCGAGGCCTACGGCTATGATATCTCTCAGCCCGCAAAGAACGCCAAGGAGGCCTGCCAGTGGCTGTACTTCGGGTATCTTGCCGCCATCAAGACCCAGAACGGCGCTGCCATGAGCGTGGGCCGCATCTCCACCTTCCTGGATATCTATATCCAGCGCGATCTGGACAACGGCATCCTGACCGAGACCCAGGCTCAGGAGCTGATCGACCACATGGTCATGAAGTTCCGCATGGTCAAGTTTGCCCGCATCCCCAGCTACAACCAGCTGTTCTCCGGCGACCCCGTGTGGGCAACGCTGGAAGTGGGCGGCATCGGCATGGATGGCCGCAGCATGGTCACCAAGAACTGCTACCGCTTCCTGCACACGCTGGAAAACATGGGCCCCGCACCGGAGCCGAACCTGACCGTTCTGTACTCCTCCGCCCTGCCGGAGAGCTTCAAGAAATATGCCGCCAAGGTGTCCATCGATACCAGCTCTGTCCAGTACGAGAACGACGACGTGATGAAGCCCGTCTGGGGCGATGATTACTCCATCTGCTGCTGCGTGTCTGCCACCCAGACCGGCAAGGAGATGCAGTTCTTCGGTGCCCGCGCCAACCTTGCCAAGTGCCTGCTGTACGCCATCAACGGCGGTGTGGACGAGAAGAGCCACGAGCAGTGCGGCCCCAACTATGCCCCCATCACCAGCGAGTACCTGAACTACGACGAGGTGCTGCCCAAGTATGTCCAGATGCTGGACTGGCTGGCTGGCCTGTACGTCAATGTGCTGAACCTGATCCAGTATATGCACGACAAATACTACTATGAGGAAGCCGAGATGGCCCTTATCGACACCGATGTGCGCCGCACCTTTGCCACCGGCATTGCAGGCTTCTCCCACGTCATCGACTCCCTGAGCGCCATCAAGTACGCCAAGGTGAAGGTAGTGCGTGACGAGAGCGGCCTTGCCACCGGCTTTGAGACCGAAGGCGACTTCCCCAAGTACGGCAACGATGATGACCGCGCCGACGAGATCGGCGTGTGGCTGCTGCGCACCTTCCTGGAGATGATCAAGAAGCGCCACACCTATCGCAACTCCGAGGCTACCACCTCTATCCTGACCATCACCTCCAACGTGGTGTACGGCAAGTACACCGGCGCTCTGCCCGACGGCCGTGCCGCATTCACCCCGTTTGCTCCCGGTGCAAACCCCAGCTACGGCGCAGAGCAGAACGGCCTGCTGGCTTCCCTGAACTCGGTGGCAAAGCTGCCCTACCACTGGGCACTGGACGGCATCTCCAACACCCAGACCATCAACCCGGACGCTCTGGGCCACAGCGAAGGCGAGCGGGTGGAGAATCTGGTACAGGTCATGGACGGCTACTTCGATCAGGGCGCACACCACCTGAACGTGAACGTCTTTGGCAAGGAGAAGCTGCTGGATGCCATGGAGCACCCCGAGAAGGAGGAGTACGCCAACTTCACCATCCGCGTCTCCGGCTACGCCGTCAAGTTCATCGACCTGACCCGCGAGCAGCAGATGGACGTTATCTCCCGCACCTGCCATGCAGCCCTGTAACCCCATCGGCTATGTCCACTCGCTGGAATCCTTCGGCTCTGTGGACGGCCCCGGTGTGCGCTTTGTGGTGTTTTTGCAGGGGTGTGCCCTGCGGTGCAAATACTGCCACAACCCGGAAACGTGGGCTGCGGAAGGCGGCGAGGAATGGACGGCAGAAAAGCTGTTCCAGCGGGTCTACCGCTACCGCAACTACTGGGGCAAAAAGGGCGGCATCACGGTCAGCGGCGGCGAGCCGCTGCGCCAGATGGAGTTCCTGACGGCATTCTTCGAGCTGGCCCGCTCCAAAGGCGTGCACACGGCTCTGGATACCGCCGGGCAGCCCTTCCGGCCCGATGACCCGGATTATCTGGCCGGTTTCGACCGGCTGATGAAGTCCACCAGTCTGGTCATTCTCGACCTGAAGGAGATCGACCCGGAACGCCACCGGCAGCTCACCGGCAAAGACAATGCCAACATCCTTGCGATGGCGCGGCACATCTCGGACCTCGGCATCCCGCTGTGGATCCGGCATGTGCTGGTACCCGGCCTGACCGACGACGAGGAGGGCCTGCGCAGGACCGCAGACTTTATCCGCAGCCTGAAAACGGTGCAGCGGGTGGAGGTGCTGCCCTACCACACGCTGGGCCTGTTCAAGTGGCAGAAGCTGGGCATCCCTTATCCGCTGCCGGATGCCGTGCCGCCCACAGCGGAGCAGGTGAAGCGTGCAGAAGAGCTGCTGGAAGTGAGCCGGTATCCCGGCTAAGCTCCTGATTTGAAAAACGACCGTTTCCGGTGTGCAGAATGCGCCGGGAGCGGTCGTTTTTTCTTGACTTCCCTTCTGTACACCGTTATAATGAAAAAAGTAAAAAAGGAGAAACAGCCATGCAGATTTTCAATACGCTGACCCGCCAGAAAGAAGAATTCGTGCCGCAGGTGCCCGGTGAATACCGCATCTATGTCTGCGGCCCTACCGTTTATAACTATATCCACATCGGCAACGCCCGCCCGCTGATCGTATTCGATACCCTGCGCCGCTACCTTGAGTACCGCGGCAACAAGGTGTTCTATGTTTCCAACATCACCGATATCGACGATAAGCTCATCAAGAAGGGGCAGGAGGAGGGCACCTCCATGAAGGAGGTCGCCCAGCGCTTTGAGGCCGAGTACCTCAAGGATGCCGCCGGCCTCAACTGCAAAAAGCCCACCGTCCAGCCCCGGGCTACCGAGCACATCCAGCAGATCCTGGATATCGTGAAGGATCTGATCGACTCCGGCCACGCTTATGTTGCCAAGAACGGCGATGTGTACTTCCGGGTGAAGAGCGATCCCGAGTACGGCAAGCTGAGCCATTTGAAGCTGGACGATCTGGAGAGCGGCAACCGTGAGCTGCGCAGCCAGATGGACGACGACCTGAAGGAGGACCCCGCAGACTTTGCCGTGTGGAAGGCCGCAAAGCCCGGTGAACCTGCATGGGAGAGCCCCTACGGCATGGGCCGTCCGGGCTGGCATATCGAGTGCAGCGCCATGAGCCGCACCCATCTGGGCAAGACCATCGATCTGCACTGCGGCGGTCAGGATCTGATCTTCCCCCACCACGAGAATGAGATCGCACAGAGCGAGTGCGCCAACGGCTGCACCTTTGCCCGCTACTGGATGCACAACGGCTTCATCAACGTGGACAATCAGAAGATGTCCAAGAGCCTGCACAACTTCTTTACCGTGCGCGATGTGGCGGACATTTACGGCTACGAGCCCATCCGCTACTTCATGCTGACCGCAGGCTACCGGATGCCGCTGAACTACACCGTGGATCTCATCGAGAGCTGCAAGAACAGTCTCGAGCGCCTGTACACCTGCCGCGAAAATCTGGACTTTGCCCTGACCAAGGATGCCTTTGGCACCGACGAGACTTTGAAGGAAAAGGCTGCCGAGGCCCGCACCAAGTTCTGCACTGCCATGGACGATGACCTGAACACCCCGGATGCACTGGCTGCCGTGTTCGATCTGGTCAAGGAGATCAACACGCTGTCGGCTGTTTCCTCCAAGGATGCCCTGCAGACCGCCGCCGCTGCGTTCGACGAGATCACCGGCGTACTGGGCCTGCTGTACAACCGCAAGAAGGACGAGGTGCCCGCCGAGGTGACTGAGCTGGTAGAGAAGCGTGCCTCCGCCAAGAAGGCCAAGGACTGGGCCACTGCCGATGCCATCCGTGCACAGCTGACCGAACTGGGTTGGGCGGTCAAGGACACCGCACAGGGCCCGCAGCTGAGCAAACTGTAACGCTTCCTAAAATGCCTTCCGTTTCACTCTGGGCATCTTTAGCAGAATTCGTATTTTGAATTTACGACCCGGAAAGATCTGCGGATCTTTCCGGGTCGTTTTTTCACGAGAAAAGCAGCTTCTTATAAAGCTGTGCTGTTTTTGCCGTTTTTCTCTTTACATTCCAAACGCAATTTGCCATAATAAAACCAGAAATAACATTACCGGAGGCAGGCACAATGAAGGTCATGGTTTTTGACGTAGGAGGCACCGAGATCAAATATTCGGTCATGGACGAGCAGATGAACCGTTTCGATTCCGGTTCCGTGCCCACGCCGCAGGATACGCTGGCGCATTTTCTCGACACAATATACGCTCTGTATGCACCGCATAAGGATGAAGTGGACGGTATCGCCATGGCGCTGCCCGGCTTTGTAGATGCCAACACCGGCTATGTCTCCAACGGCGGGGCACTTCTGTACAACACCGGCACGCAGGTGGGGCAGCTGGTGCGCGAAAGATGCGGCTGCCGTGTCACGCTGGAAAACGACGGCAAGGCTGCAGCCATTGCAGAGCTGCGGGCCGGTGCCTTGCAGGGCTGCTGCAATGCGGCAGTGTTTATCATCGGCACCGGCGTGGGCGGCGGCATCATTGCCAATGGCCAGCTGGTGCGCGGCATGCACTTTACCGCAGGAGAGTACAGCTTTGTGAACACCAACGCCGACGAGTGGGAGAATACCGAAAAAACCATGGCCTGCCAGTGCAGCACCAAATACCTGCTCAAGTGGTACCGCGCCCGCAAGGGCCTGCCCGCCGATGCCCCCATGAATGGCAAACTCTTTTTTGAAGCCGCCAATGCCGGAGAACCGGAAGCGCTGGAAGTGCTGGAACGGTTCTGCAAGATGGTGGCCGTGCAGATCTACAACCTGACCGTATTGCTGGATGTTGAAAAGGTAGCCATCGGCGGCGGCATCAGCAAGCAGCCGCTGCTGCTGGACGATCTGCGCCGGGTATATGCCGGGCTGTTTGCTTCCCGTGGGGAATCACCTTACATGATCGGTCTGCCCCGCTGCGAGATCGTGCCCTGCCATTTCAGCAGCGAAGCCAATCAGGTGGGAGCATTGTATACCTATCTGCAGGCGGAAAGCAAAACCATTTAATGGCTTCCGCTTCGCTCCAGCCCTATTCATCGGAACAATTATTTTTACAAAGCAAACTCCGGCAGACTGCGGTCTGCCGGAGTTTGCTTTTTCACAGGATAGGGCCGTATTGGAAAACGGCATTCTCCCTTAGATTTACTTATTGGTCAGCCGGTTGAAGTGCGGCTTTTCGTCTTCTTCCTTCTTCGGTTCCGGCTTTTCCGCCGGGGTCAGACGCACTTCAGTCACGCGGCGCTTGGCCGTGCGGGTAACGACACCGTCGTACTCGCCCAGCGTGAACCGGTCGCCCACCTTGGGCAAATGGCAGGTTTTTTCCTGCACCAGACCGTTCACCGTATTGGAATCGATATCCTCATCCTCCGGCAGGCCCAGCCTCTCATACAGGTCGTCCACACCGGCACTGCCCAGCACGATCCAGCTGCCGTCCGACTGCCTGCGGAAGTCCTCGGTCGCTTCGTCGTGCTCGTCCCAGATCTCGCCTACCAGCTCTTCCAGAATATCTTCCAGCGTGATGATGCCCTCGGTGCCGCCGTACTCGTCCACCACCACCGCCATGTGATGGTGCTGCTCGCGCAGGGTGCGCAGCAGCTGGGAGATCTGGGTGGAGCCGGTGGTATAAAGGGTGGGCTTCACAAGGTCTTCCAGCGTGGTATCCTTGCGCAGACGGCCAAGGTAAAAGTCCTTTTCATGTACCACACCGATGATGTTGTCAATGGTGCCGTGGTAGACGGGCAGACGGGAATATCCCGATTCCGCAAAGGTGTCGGCCACCTCATCCAGCGAGAGGTCGTCCTCCACCGCGATCACATCCACGCGGGGCGTGAGGATCTCCTCCACCTCCACATCGTCGAACTCAATGGCGCTGCGGATGAGCTGGCTTTCCCGGTCGGTCAGCTCGCCGTCGTTCTCGGCCTCGCTGACCATGGTCATCAGCTCACCCTCGGTGATGGTGTCCTCCTCGGTGCTGTGGATGAAATGCCCCAGCAGGCGCTTCCACTGGGTGAACAGCCAGGTCAGCGGGGTAAACAGGATCAGCAGCAGGTTCAAAAAGGGCGAAACCGCCGTTGCAACCGTCTCCGGCATCTCCTTGGCAAGGCTCTTGGGGGTCACCTCGCCAAAAATCAGCACCACAATGGTCAGCACTATGGTGGACACCGTCGCGCCCCGCTCCGGGTCCAGCAGGCGGGTGAACAGCACTGTGCCAATGGATGCTGCGGCAATGTTGACGATATTGTTGCCGATGAGGATGGTGGAGAGCAGCTTGTCGTACTTTTCCGACATAGCCAGCACGCGGGCTGCTGCCGAATCGCCGTCCTCAGCACGGCTTTTCAGGCGGATCTGGTTCAGGGAAGAAAATGCGGTCTCAGAGGCGGAGAAAAAGGCGGAAAATGCCACCAGAATGATCAACGCCGCTAAAAGCGTAATACTGCCATCGTCCATAAAAAGGGAAATCACACTCAACTTTCTGTTTTTTATTAAAGAACAGACTCCCTCAGTCTGCTTCGCAGCCAGCTCCCTCAAAGAGGGAGCCTTGCCGCACGATGACGGAAGGAGTTCTTTCCGTATACAAAAATGTGCTCCCCATCGTTGCTGTTCCGCGATGAAAAGCACATCAATGTTATTTGTAATCATACCATATTCTGTACGGTGGTGCAAGCTTTCTTGCCGCAAAGTCCGTACAGAACAGGTAAAATTTACATTATCGCAGGGTCAAAGCGCCATTCTCGCAGTCTACCGTCAGGGTGTTGCCCTCGGTATAGCTGCCCTGAATGATGGCCTTGGCGATCAGGGTCTCCACGCGGCTCTGGATGAACCGCTTGATGGGGCGTGCACCATAGACGCTGTCGTAGGCAGAATCGATGATGAAGTCTTTGGCAGCGATGGTGACCTCCAGCTTGAGGTGCTTGCCCTCGTCCATGCGCTTGCGCAGATCCTGCAGCTGCAGATCCACGATCCTGCGCATCTCGTCCTTGGTCAGGCTCTTGTAGTAGACGATCTCATCCAGACGGTTCAGAAATTCGGGGCGGAACTTGCTCTTCAGCAGCTGGTCGATCTGGTGCTTTGCTTCCTCGCTCAGCTCGTTGGAGCCGTTGGCACGGCGCTGCTCCAGATCGTTCAGGATGATGTCGCTGCCCAGATTGGAGGTGAGGATGATGACCGTGTTCTTGAAGTCCACGGTGCGGCCCTGACTGTCGGTGATGCGGCCATCGTCCAGCACCTGCAGCAGGATGTTGAACACATCGGGGTGGGCTTTTTCCACCTCATCGAACAGCACCACGCTGTAGGGCTTGCGGCGCACAGCCTCGGTCAGCTGGCCGCCCTCTTCGTAACCGACGTATCCCGGAGGCGCGCCGATCAGACGGCTGACGCTGAACTTCTCCATATACTCGGTCATATCGATTCGCACCATGTTGCGCTCGTCGTCAAACAGGGCCTGTGCCAGTGCCTTGGCCAGCTCAGTCTTGCCAACGCCGGTGGGGCCGAGGAACAGGAAGCTGCCGATGGGGCGGTTGGGGTTGGCAATACCGGCGCGGCTGCGCAGGATGGCCTCGCTCACCTTGGTCACAGCCTCGTCCTGACCGATGACCCGCTGGTGCAGCACATCGTCCAGATGCAGCAGCTTCTCGCGCTCACCCTCCACCAGTTTCTCCACCGGGATGCCGGTCCAGCGGGCCACGATGCGGGCGATCTCCTCATCGGTCACGCGGTCACGCAGCAGGCTGTCCTCCTTCTTGGCGGCGGCGATCTTCTCTTCCTCTTCCAGCTGTTTCTGCAGCTGGGGCAGCTTGCCATATTTCAGCTCAGCGGCCTTGTTCAGGTCGTACTCGCGCTGAGCCTTTTCAATGTCGGCATTGGTCTGCTCAATCTGCTCACGCAGGGATTGCACCTTGCCGATGGCGTTCTTCTCGTTCTCCCACTTTGCCTTCATGCTGCGGAACTTGTCCTGCAGCTCGGCCAGCTCCTTTTCCAGATCCTTCAGGCGGCTCTGGCTCAGGGCATCGGTCTCCTTTTTCAGGCTCACCTGCTCGATCTGCAGCTGGGTGATGCGGTGGGCCAGATCGTCCATCTCGCTGGGCATGCTGTCCATCTCGGTCTTGATCATGGCGCAGGCTTCATCCACAAGGTCGATGGCCTTATCCGGCAGGAAACGGTCGGTGATATAGCGGTCGGAAAGGGTGGCAGCGGCGATCAGGGCGCTGTCGTTGATCTTCACGCCGTGGAACACCTCGTAGCGTTCCTTCAGGCCGCGCAGGATGGAGATGGTGTCCTCCACGGTGGGCTCATCCACCTGTACCGGCTGGAAGCGGCGCTCCAGAGCGGGGTCTTTCTCGATATACTGGCGGTACTCGTCCAGCGTGGTGGCACCGATGCAGTGCAGCTCGCCCCGGGCCAGCATGGGCTTGAGCAGGTTGCCTGCGTCCATGGCACCATCGGTCTTGCCGGCGCCCACGATGGTGTGCAGCTCATCGATGAAGAGGATGATCTTGCCCTCGCTCTTCTTCACCTCGTTCAGCACGCTCTTCAGGCGCTCCTCGAACTCGCCGCGGTACTTTGCACCGGCCACCAGAGCGCCCATGTCCAGACTGAACACGATGCGGTCCTTCAGGTTTTCGGGCACATCGCCGCGCACGATACGCTGTGCAAGACCCTCTGCAATGGCGGTCTTGCCAACGCCGGGCTCACCGATCAGGCAGGGGTTGTTCTTGGTCTTACGGGACAGGATGCGGATCACGTTGCGGATCTCCTGATCACGGCCGATGACGGGGTCCAGCTTCTGCTTGCGGGCAAGGTCTACCAGATCCTGACCATACTTCTGCAGGGCGTTGTAGGTCTCCTCGGGATTGTCGTTGGTCACACGCTGGTTGCCGCGCACTGCTGTGAGCTGCTGCAGGAACTTATCTTTCGTGATGCTGAACGCACGGAACAACTCGGTGGTGTTCTGGGTCTGCTCGTCCAGCAGACCAAGGAACACATGCTCCACGCTGATATAGTCGTCCTTCATGGCCTTGGCTTCTCGGGCGGCGGCGCTGAGCACCTTATCGGCAGCCTGCGAGATATAGACCTTGTCGGGGTCACGGCCGGAGCCGGAGACCCGGGGCAAAGCCGAAAGCTTTTCGGCCACGGCGGCAGCAAAACTGCCGGGGTCAACATTCAGCTTCTGCAGCAGCTGCGGGATCAGGCCCTGCTCCTGCGAAGCGAGGGCGTGCAGCAGATGTTCAGGTTCCAATTGATTGTGCTGGTACTCCACAGCCAGCTGCTGCGCTGCCTGCAGAGCCTCCAGCGTTTTCTGTGTATATTGATTGGTATTCATAAAGTCAAGCCTCCATTCATACCGGAAGGTTTATTTTAGCGGACATGATAGTCGTCTGCTAAAAGCCCGGTGCAGAGATGCTGCCGAACGGGAAGCAGCGGCTATTCTTCAGTTGTTTCACGGTTTCAAGCACCTCCTGCCGAACTGGTTTTGCTTGTTTTAGCGCTCTATCTATTCGACTGCTAAAACTATACTCCTGTTTCCCCACTTTGTCAATAGGGTTCATAAAAAGTTTGCAAATCATAATTTTTTCAACAAAAAAAGCACCACACAGCTTTTCAGCCGTGCAGTGCATCCTTGCAATTTGTCGAATGATATGATACTCTATACTTGCTGCTTCTGTAAGCAGCAAGGCACTGCATACAACGGCAGGCGGTTCAGCCCTCGCTTCCGAAAGGAGGTGAGAGTCATGCCTATTACTTTTACGTTCCATCTGCTTGGGCTTACGTTCACGCTGCGGATCACAAAAGGTAAAAGATGAACCGCCACCCTGGCCGGTGACGGTTCGTTTTAGAACTATAACCCAAAAGGGCTGACCGCTTGTCGCAGTGCCTTTTCTATTTGTAGTATAGTTACTTTTTATAAATTTGTCAAGGCTTTACGTTCAGCCCTGCTTTTTCCAGCGGCGCATCACGCCCATGCCCAGCGCATAGGGGCCGGTGTGCACGGCAATGGTGCAGCCGATCTGCAACAGGCCCACTTCGCACTGTGCGCCGGGGTACTTTGCACGCAGGGCCGCGCGGGTCTGCATCCACAGGCGCTTGCCTTCCTCTTCGTCGTAGCCGTAGCCTACGGTGATGCGGTAGTCGTCCGGGGTGCCGCCGTGGGCATCCAGATAGTTCATCAGCTGTTCCAGCGCTTTTTCAAAGCTCTTCTGTCGGCCGCGTGCCACGCCGCCGGAGAAGATCTCGCCATCCTTGAACAGGATCATCGGCTTGATGCCCAGCATGTTGGCTGCACGGCCCGTCACCTTGCCAATGCGGCCGCCCTTAATGAGATAGTCCAGATTGCCTACCGTGAAGAAGATCTGGTTGGTAGCTTTCTCTGCTTCCAGCCATGTCACGGTCTCGTCCAGCGTGCAGCCTGCGTCCCGCATGGCCACGGCGTTTTCCACCATGGTGGACTCGGTAACGGTAGCCGCCGCGCTGTCAATGACCTCAATGCGGGCATCGGGGAAATCTTCCAGCACCAGATCCCGGGCATTGCGGGCGCTGCCCACACAGCCGCTCATCTTGCTGGTGAACACCAGACACAGCACATCCCGGCCAGCAGCAGCATGGGCACGGAATGCCTGCTCAAAGTCCTCAATGGAAGCAAGGCTGGTTTTGGGGTAGGCCGAAGGGTTGTCCACCATGAACTGGTAGAAGTCCCTCACGGCGATTTCCTTGCCTTCTTTGCGGTAGTGCTCGCCGTCCAGCGAGACATAGAAGGGCACGACCTCGATTTGGAGCTGTTTGGCAGTGTCCAGCGTCAGGTCGCATGCGCTGTCGGTAATGATATCAAACATCTGTGACGCTTCCTTTTCTGAATCATTCAGGAGCTTTGCAGGGGATCACACGTGGTGGATATAAGCCTCACGCTCGGCACCCACAGAGATGTAGGTGATCTTGCAGCCGACAGCCTTTTCCAGATATTCCACGTAATCGTGTGCCTCCTTGGGCAGATCTTCCCACTTGCGGGCTGCGGTGATATCGCAGTGCCAGCCGGGCAGGTACTCCACCACGGGCTGTGCGGTGTCCAGAGCTTCGCCCATGGGGAAGCGGGTGGTAGTGCTGCCATCGGTCAGCTTGTAGGCAGTGACCATGGGGATCTTTTCCATGTAGTCCAGCACGTCCAGCAGGGTCAGAGCAACTTCATCGCAGCCCTGGCAGAACACGCCGTAGCGGCTTGCCACCAGATCGATGGGGCCAACGCGGCGGGGACGGCCGGTGGCTGCACCGTACTCGTGGCCAGCCTCACGCAGGTCGTGCTTTTCCTCTTCGGTCATAGCCAGCTCGGCAGTAAAGGGGCCGTCACCCACGCAGGAGGAGTAAGCCTTCATCACGCCGATGGAGTTGTGCAGCTTGTGGCCCGGGATGCCTGCGCCGATGGGAGCGTAAGCACCGATGACGTTGGAAGAGGTGGTATAGGGGTAAATGCCGAAATCGATGTCGCGCAGAGCGCCCAGCTGAGCCTCGAACAGGACCTTCTTGCCTGCAGCGTCTGCATCGGCCAGATACTGGCCCACATCGCAGATGTAATCCTTGAAGATGGCGGCATACTTTTCGAGCCATGCCCACATCTCATCCACGCTGATGGGAGCTGCGTTGTAGCTGCCCTCCATCACCAGATTCTTGGAATCCACCATGGTGACGAGGCGCTTCTTCACAGCGTCGTCCAGATGCAGCAGGTCGCCCATGCGCAGGGTCTTCTTCATGTACTTGTCGCCGTAAGCGTAGGCAATGCCGCGCTTGGTGGAGCCGAACTGTGCGCCGGTCTTGGACAGACGTGCTTCTTCCAGACCGTCCTGCTCCACATGGTAGGGCATGGTGATGGTTGCACGGTCGGAGATCTTCAGGTTTGCCGGGCTGATCTCAACGCCCTGCTCCCGCAGCTTGTTGATCTCGCCGTCCAGATGATGCGGGTCGATGACCATGCCGTTGCCCATAACGCAGACCACGTTCGGACGCAGGATGCCAGAGGGCAGCAGATTCAGCACGAACTTGCCGCGCTCGTTCTTGACCGTGTGACCGGCGTTGTTGCCGCCCTGATAACGTGCAACGATGTCATACTCCTGGCTGATGAGGTCGACCATGCGGCCCTTGCCTTCATCGCCCCAGTTGATACCCGTAATTGCAGTAAGCATAATAAATGACCTCTTTATCATTTTTTCAAAAGACAGCCTTTTCCGTGCACCTTGCCCGGGATACGCCACCTTGGGAAAACGCATCAGCAGGCATACACAAAGCACATACCAATGCAAGTATAGTATAGCACAGATCGCCGTGCAAAAAAAGAGGAAAACACAGCTTTGGGCTGCGTTTTCCTCCAAAAAAGTGTGCGCAAAATTGTGCGTTCAGCTGCGGGGGTTCTCAAGGTCGGCACGGCGGGTCACCTTGTGGATGGTGCCGTCCGGCTCCTGAATGGAGGTGTTGGCCAGCTGCGCGCGCAGGCTGGCCTTCATGTCGTCGATGTATTCGCGGCGCAGGGCCTGCTGCTCTGTCTTTTCGGTCTCGGTCAGTCCGGTGGTCTTGCTCTTTTTTGCCAGCTCGTTGATGCGGGCGATCTTTTCCTGTGTCATGGTGCCTCCTGTATTTTCAAGCGGAATATGTTATAATAAGAAAGCAAACCCTCTCAGTCATTGCTGTGCAATGCCAGCTCCCCCGAAAGGGCGAGCTTTTTAAGGAATTTTCTCAATCAGTATAGCAAAGGATGATAAAAATGGCAACTCAATTGAATTTTGCACAGCAGATGGATGCCGTGCTCAAAACGCTGGATGGCACCCGGCCGCGCCTTTTGCTCCACGCCTGCTGCGGCCCCTGCTCCAGCGCAGTGCTGGAACAGCTGTGCCAGTATTTTGAGATCACAGTGCTTTACTATAACCCCAACACATGGCCTGCAGAGGAATACCACCGCCGCGGCGAAGAGCTGAAGAAGTTCGTGGCGGCAGCCCATCCTCTGGGCGTGACCGTGGTGGAGGACCACTACGACCCGCAGGAGTTCTACTCTGCTGTCACCGGCCTTGAAAACGAGCCGGAGCGGGGCAGCCGGTGCACGATCTGCTACCGGCTGCGGATGCGCCGGGCGGCGCAATACGCCAGTGAGAACGGCTTCGACTGGTTCACCACCACACTGTCCATCAGCCCGCATAAAGATGCCAAGCGCATCAATGCCATCGGGCAGGAGCTGGAAGCCGAGTTCGGCGTAAAGCATCTGCCTTCGGACTTCAAAAAGCACAACGGCTATCTGCGCAGCCTGCAGCTTTCGGAGGAATACGGCCTGTACCGGCAGGATTACTGCGGGTGCGAGTTCAGCGCGAAGGCCAGAGGGATCGAAAAGTAAGCCGTTATCGGGCAGGCCGCTTTTTTGCTTACTCTTCCGGCAGCTTTGCCACCAGCAGGGTGAAAATAATCAGCCCCACGCAGGGCACGATGTTGGAAGCCATACCGGCGGCAAGGCCAGCCTTTTCGGCTACGATACCGATGATCCACGGCATGAGGATGGCACCGCTGGATGCCGCCGGCAGCATGATGCCCATGCTGGTCACGCTGGTCATGCGGCCCGCGCTGGCCACGGCGGTGGGGTTCAGGCCCGCCATGGAGAACGCAAACGCAAACAGCAGCACGATGGCCATGCCCTGCGTGTGGGCCATGACCAGCAGCACATAGAAGAAGGTGCACAGCACGCTCATGCCCACCATGGCCTTGCGCGGGTTCCTGAACGGGAACACGAACGCAATGAGCAGGCGTGCCACCAGCGTGGCACCCCACATGACCGTGACAGTGTAAGCCGCCAGTGTGCCCGCAATGATGCCGCTGCCTTTGAAGTAAGTGACCATCCAGCCGTTGACGCTCTGCTCTGCAGCGTTCTGGCAGAACAGAAGGCCGGTCAGCATCCAGAACCGTGCCGAACGCAGAAAGCTCCAGTCAATGGCCTGCTTTCCCTTGGCATTCTTGGCCTTGCCGCCGCCCAGCGGAGTAAATCCATACACCAGCCAGAGCATCAGGCCCAGCACTGCCAGCAGGAATACTGCCAGTGCGGTACTCACCCTTGCCGCCGCTGCAATGAGGAAGGGGCACAGCAGCGCACCACAGGCGTAGCAGCTGTGCATCAGGTTCATTCCGCGGGTGCGGTCGGCAGAGTGATCGCTGACCAGAATGGTGCAGGTGTTCATAACGCTGCCCCTAGCAATGCCCACCACAAAGAAAGCCACTGCCAGCAGGATCTCTACACCGGTCAGACCCATGATGCCGTAGCCCACCGCATAGCCGATGGTGAGCAGCAGCACACTGGGCTTCATGCCCAGTACACTGGGCAGCATACCGATGAGCAGGCCTGCCAGCAGATTACCCACACTCATAAGTGAGAGCAGGGTGCCGGTCATGCCGTAGGCAAAGCCGTAGCGCTCCTGCAGCAGGCTGACCACCACGCCCGCACTGATGGCACAGATGCCACTGAAGAAGAAAGTAAGAAAGCCTGTATTCCGCAGGCGTGCAGACTGTTGTTCCATGATCGTCCTCTTTCTGTGAAAATATCCTCCTTCTATTTAACCATAATTCCGCATCATTGCAACCGGATTTTCTTACAAAAAGTTGCAAAAAGCCCGCCGGGCATCGCTGCACGGCGGGCTTTGGTTTTTACAGTTTACTCTGCCTTGGTCTCGGGCTTTGCCTCAGCCTTAGCTTCCGGCTTTGCTGCGGGGGCAGCAGCGGGAGCGGCGGGCTTCACCACCGGCTTCGGGGGATTGGGGTCATCCTTCAGCGGGAAGAGGATGATGTGCTTGGGGCACTTCTGGGCACACATGCCGCAGCCCTTGCACTTGTCATAGTCGATGCGGGCCACGCCGTCCACCACGTGGATAGCGTCGAACTTACAGGTGCGCTCGCACATGCCGCAGGCAATGCAGGAGGTGGTGCAGGCCTTCATGGCCACAGGGCCCTTGTCCTTGTTGGAGCACATGACCACCGGCTTGCGCGGGCCGCCCACATCGATCATGATGACCTGCTTGGGGCAGATGTTTGCGCAGGCACCGCAGCCGGTGCACTTGTCCTTGTCCACCTTGGCAACACCGTCCACAATGTGGATGGCATCGAACTTACACACCTTGGTGCAGTCGCCCAGACCAACGCAGGCAAAGGAGCAGGTCTTGGGGCCGCCGTACAGGGCAGCAGCGGCTGCACAGGTCTGGATGCCCTTGTAATCATAAGCAGGCTTGCAGTGCTCGGAATTGCCCTGACACTGGACAACCGCCTTCTTTTCCACAGCGCTGGCCGTGCCGCCCATGATCTTGGCAATGGCAGCGGCAGCCTTAGGGCCGCCGGGTGCGCACTTGTCGCAGGGCACGCCGTCCATGACCACAGCCTTTGCGTAGTCCGCACAGCCTGCGTAGCCGCAGCCGCCGCAGTTTGCACCGGCAAGGCAGTTGGTAACTTCTTCAATGCGGGGGTCTTCCTCCACCGCCATGAACTTGGACGCTGCGACCAGAACGATCGCGCCGACTGCGCCCACGATGGTACACAGGATAACAGCAGATACAATATTCATAATCCTGTTCCTCCCTTACAGCGTGACATTGAACAGGTTTTCGACGATGCCGCCGAAGCCCATGAAGGACAGGCTGGTGATTGCTGCTGCGATCAGAGTGATGGGCAGGCCCTTGAAGGGTGCCGGGGGATCGCAGGCTTCCACGCGCTTGCGCACGCCGCTGAACATGACCATGGCCAGCATGAAGCCGCAGCCTGCGCCGATGGCACAGACCAGAGCCTCAATGTAAGCAACACCGAAGCCCATAGCAGCCACATCTGCGCCGTAGTCGCCCACGACCAGAATGGTGACAGCCAGAACACAGCAGTTGGTGGTGATCAGGGGCAGGTAAACGCCCAGAGAGTTATACAGTGCAACCACGTACTTCTTGAGGAAGATCTCGATGAACTGCACCAGAACAGCAATGACCAGAATGAACACGATGGTCTGCAGGTAGCTCAGACCAGCCGGGTCCAGAATGAAGATCTGGATGGGGAAGGTAACGGCCGTTGCCATGAACATGACGAAGATGACGGCGCCGGACATACCAACCGCAGAATCCAGCTTTTTGGAAACGCCCAGGAACGGGCAGATACCGTAGAACTTCACCAGCACGTAGTTGTTGACCAAGATCATGCTGAAGAAGATCGCAGCGAGTTTTACTAACATCTTATTCTGCCTCCTTCTTCAGGTTATCAAGGTCGCAGCAGCTCTTGCGCTCGATGCGGGCATCCAGCTTGCCTTCCAGCCACACACAGCCGGCCATCAACAGGCCAAAGCAGAAGAATGCGCCGGGAGCCTGCGTCATGATGGAGACCTTGGCAACGCTTTCCGGGATCACCTGGAAGCCCAGCCATGTGCCGCTGCCCAGGATCTCACGGATGGATGCCATCAGGGTAGCGGTGAGGGTGTAGCCAACGCCCATGCCCACGCCGTCCAGCGCGGAGTCCACGATGCTGTTCTTGCAGGCGAACATCTCGGCACGGCCCAGAATGATACAGTTGACAACGATCAGGGGCAGGAACACACCCAGAGCGTTGTACAGGCTTTCCATGTAAGCCTGCATGAACATCTGAACGATGGTCACGAAGCTTGCGATAATGACGATGTAGCAGGGCAGATGCACCTTGCCGGGGATCACCTTGCGCAGCAGGGAAATCATGATATTGGAGCACACCAGCACGAAGGTGAAGGCGGCACCCATGCCCAGAGCGCTGGAAACTGCAGTGGTAACTGCCAGAATGGAGCAGGTACCCAGAACCAGACGCAGAACGGGGTTTTCTTTGATAATGCCGTTGGTAAGGATGCTTACCTTGGACTTATTTTCTTGTGCCATTTCTTACCAACCTCCTTTACGCCAGCTCGTTGTAGCAGTTGACACAGTCATTGATGGCAGCAAACAGAGCGGTGGACGAAATGGTTGCGCCGCTGTAGGCATCGTAATCCTGATTCATCACAATGTTCTGGGTGCCGTCCATGCCGTCGAACTGCGCCAGGAAGTCGTCACTGCTCACGTTGGAGCCGATGCCCTTGGTCTGGGTGGAAGCGTCCACCCAGATGCCGGTCTCGGTGCCGTTGGCGTCGAAGCCCATGATGACGGTCAGGATGCCGCCGTCAAAGCCCTTTTCCTCGGCCTTGATGGCAGTGCTGCCGTCCGGAGCTTTGACCACGCCGGTGATGCCGGCGGTGGTGTAATCGGTCACTTCTTCCAGCTCGCTGGCATCCGAAACGGAGGGCAGCACGCCGACATAAGCGGCCAGAGTGGTGCGCTTGGTGTTCTCGGCAATGACCGGGGCGGTCATACCGTTCACCAGTGCCAGCAGCAGGCTGGCGATCAGGGAGATAACGCTCAGCACAACGATGGGCTTGATGGTGCTCTCCCAGTTGGAAGACTTACTCATTTGCCAGCACCCTCCTTTGCTTTCTTTGCAGGCTTGATGTAGCCATACGGGGTCTGACGGGTCAGATCGTTGATGTAGGGAACCCACAGGTTCATGAACAGCAGTGCGAAGGACACGCCCTCGGTGTAGCTGCCCCAGTAACGGATGGCAAAGGTGACGATGCCCAGTGCCACGCCGTACACCAGCTTGCCCTTCAGGGTGAAGGGGCTGGTAACGTAGTCGGTAGCCATGAACACAGCACCGAACAGCAGGCCGCCGCTCAGCACGGCAACCAGAGCCTCGTGCACACTGTGGGTAGCAATGAGGTAGAACACGAACATGCTGCCGACGTAAGAAGCCGGGATGGCGATGCTGATGGTCTTGGTGGCCACCAGATAAATCAGGCCCAGCACGATGGCCAGTGCGCAGGTCTCGCCCAGCACACCGCCGTGGATGCCCATGAACAGATCCAGCAGGCTCAGCTTGGACTTATCGGCCACAGCCAGCGGGGTAGCGCTAGACAGCTGGTCCACCGCTGCATCCGGGAACACCCACTTGTTCATGGAACCGGCAAAGCTGATGAACAGCACGATACGGCCCACCAGAGCGGGGTTGGCAAAGTTCATGCCGATGCCGCCGAACAGCTGCTTGACGATGACGATGGCCACCAGATCACCGATGATGAGCTGGCCGATGGGCATGCCCACGGGCACGTTCATAGCCAGAATGATGCCGGTGACGACGGCGGACAGGTCGCTGATGGGGTTGGGCTTCTTGAGCAGCTTGCAGTACAGCCACTCAAAGGCCACGCAGGCCACCACGGACACGGCTGTTACCAGCAGTGCACGCATACCAAAAATGATGGCAGAGGCCACCACGCAGGGGCACAGGGCGACGATCACGTTGGCCATCAGGCTCTGGGTGGTCTCTTCGCTGCGCACATGCGGGGAAGCCGAAACAATAAGCTTCGTATCCATTACTTATTGCCTCCTTTTTTGATTTCACCAAGGTAGAACGCCTTTGCCAGACTCATCATCTGGGTAACAGGGCGCTTTGCCGGGCAGACGAACGAGCAGCTGCCGCAGTTGAAGCAGTAGTCTGCATGCAGCTTGCCCAGCTCCTGCACATCGCGTGCAGCGTATGCCTGATTGACCTCCACAGGCTCCAGACCCATGGGGCAGTACTCCACGCAGCGGCCGCAGCGGATGCAGGGATTCACCGGTGCAGGCTCTGCAGCAGCCTTGCTCAGGAAGATCAGGCCGGAAGTGGTCTTGGTGGTGGGGTAGTTCAGGTTCTCCACAGCGGGGCCCATCATGGCACCGCCGGCAACCACTTTGCCCAGCTCGCCCTTGACACCCGCAAAATCAATGATGTCCTGATAGGCAGTGCCCACGGGGACAACGATGTTCTGGGGCTTTGCGCAGGCATCGCCGTCCACAGTGATGGTGCGCTCGACCACCGGCATACCGGTAGCCAGATACTTGCCAAGGGTGGAAACGCTGGTCACGTTCATGACGATGGCGCCGGCATCTGCGGGCAGACCGCCGTGGGGCACTTCGCGGCCCAGACACTTTTCAATAAGAATCAGCTCTGCGCCGGTGCCGTAGACACTGGGCAGGGGCTTGACCTCGATGGTGCTGTCGCCATTGGTCTTTTTGCACAGCAGGTCGATGCACTCGGGCTTGTTGTTCTCAATGCCGATGACGCACTTCGGGATGCCGGTGTACTGCAACACGGCCTTGATACCGCGGATGATATCATCGCTGCAGTTCAGCATCTCCTGCGTATCGCTGGTCAGCCACACTTCGCACTCGGAAGCGTTGATCAGCAGGGTATCCACCTGCTGCTTGGGCTGCAGCTTTACGTCGGTCGGGAAGCCTGCGCCGCCCAGACCGACCAGACCGCACTCACGCACAGCCTTGAGGAAGCTGGCCTTATCGGTCACTTCCGGTGCCTTGACAGCCGGGTCCACGGTCTGTTTGCCATCGGTCTTGATAACGACAGAGTCGCACATGCGGCCATTGGACAGACGGAAGGGCTCCACTGCGGCAACCGTGCCGGAGACACTGGAGTGGATGTTTGCAGAGACGAAGCCGCCAGCCTCGCCGATCTTGGTGCCAACGAATACCTCGTCGCCTTTTTTGACCAGAGCTTTGGCGGGAGCGCCGATATGCTGGCTCATGAGGATGCGTACCTGCGCGGGCAGAGGCATCGGGATCGGTTTGCTTGCAGCAGTTGCCTTGTCATGCGGCGTATGCGCGCCAAGCGCCGCACGTTTCAGCTTGTTCAACATGGAATTCAAATCCCCCATTCTGCTTGAATTGCCGCCCCCACGCCCATGCAGGCGCACTGGTACAGGGACAGCAGCTGCTTAACATGTTTATTGTATCATTTTGGCGTGGGAAGTCAACGACAATGGCACAAAAATGATGTATTTTCCTGAACTTTCTTTTCATTTTTTCGTGGTTATATATAGCTAACCACCGTATTTTTCTTCCTGCATCCGGTGTTTGCCTTTGCAGACGAAATATGGTATACTATTGTCAACATTCACTTGCGGAACGTCCCCCGCTCCGCGCCAGACTTACCAAGGAGGCTTCAAACCATGAAAGTTCTCAAAGTGCTGCTCGCATTGCTCACCACGCTGGCCGTTGCCCTGACCGCCGCGCTGCTGTTCATTCAGGATAAAAACGCGCCTCGCTATATCCAGATCTACGAGAACGAGCAGTAACCCCCGCGTCCTGCACAAAAACAGCCCCCAGCCTGAGCGGCAGTGCCGCTGCCCGGGCCGGGGGTTTTGTGGTTTTTGCCGGGTCGGCAGATCGTTGACCGATACAGAAAAGGCGCTGGCCGGAGCCAGCGCCTTTTTGTTATGCTTTAAAGTTTGGGGTTTGCTTAGTTTTTGGTAGTGGTGTCAGGGGCAGCCGGGGTCTCGGTTTCAACAACTACAACATAGGTCTTGTCGCCAATTTTACCAACAGCAACGCCAACATCCCGTTTGGTTGCATCCCGATCAACGCCACTATTTACATAAATAGTATCCATCATCCGCATAAGCATTTCCTGTTTTTGAGCTTCAGGAATAATGCTGCACTTAAACTTGTAGTCCTCTACAAAGGAAATATCATAGCCAGTGTTTTCCTTCAGGACGCCCTCTTTTTCCGTAGCTGCCTGCATCAGAGCTCCTACGGTCTTATCCGTCTGGGTTTTATCCTGATAGGCAGCGTTGGCTTCGGTCAGCAGCTTCTGTGCAATGCCGTCCAACTCAGGAGTGTTGTGGCATTCTGTATCTGTCATCACTGCAGCATCACTCATCAAATTCAGAATGAACTGCTTGGTAGAGTTGACGCCACTCGCATTGCCGCAGCCCACCATGGACAGGGCCAGAACCGCTGCCAGTGCAGCAGCAGCCAGTTTTTTGAACAATTTCATGGTCTTGTTCCTCCTAAAATCTATTTACAGGTCGATGTTCTGTTTTCGCCGGTCGATCAGGCCTCTGCCTTTTTCACCAGCAGAACCAGATAGTTCTTGTCCTTGATCTTACCCGTAGCTGCACCAATCTCGATCGAATCGTCCTCACCAATTACAGGGCTGCCAATTTTAACGGCCGTATCAGAATTATTGTAGTACCCCTCGTTTGCAATGTACTGGATTGCTTTATCAAGTGTGTCTTCCATTTCCCCAATGTAGAGATACTGCATCAATTCCGTACTCAGCTGGCCATAAGGTTTAAAGATCGCAATGTAATTGCCGTCAATGGTCTGCTTTTTCAGCAATGCTTTCACCGTAACATCATCGTCTTTTGCTGCTTCATCCGCTGCAGCCTTCTCAATGAGCGCAGCCGCTGCCGCATCCATGGCAGTCGTGTGGGTCGCAACCTTGTGGTCAGCACAGTAGCTGTCTTCGATCACATTCAGCACTTCGTTCTTCAGATCAATTGCCGAGCCCGTGCCGCCCGCACCGCAGCCCACCATGGTCAGTGCCAGAGCAGCCACCAGTACGGCAGCCGCCAGTTTCTTGAACAGTTTCATTTTTTCTCCTCCTTTTTATCAAAAAGGTATCTCACATCCAGACCGAACCCCTCCGGTCTGTTTTATCTATTGTACCCCCCCCCCCGGCAGCAACGTCAATTCGCAGAAAAAACAAAAAATACGTCCGCCTTTTGGCACAGGTGCGCACCGTTTTGGGGCTTCGGCGTATCCTTTGGCAGGAAAGCACAGCACCGCGCCGGAGCTTTTTGTGTTTTTTCATGGCATACAAAAAACACCGCCGGGTCTCCCTCAGCGGTGTTTTCAGGCAAAATATTCCTTTTAATAATCTTTTTCGCAGCCCAGCAGGTATTTCATGTGCTCAAAGGTGCGGTCATGCCCAAGGTCGCGCACCATTTTCAGCAGCTCTTCCAGCAGGGCACGGGTCTCCGGGTGGAGCAGGTAGTGGGTCTTGCTGCGCTCGTAGTATTCCCACGGGGAAGCATCGGTGTACTTGTCGCCCAGATAGATCTGGCTGGCGGCCACCCGGTCGCACACCATTTCGCACACATAGCGCAGGGGCATCTTCATGCCGGCAAGGCCCGCCTTCCGGGTGCTGTAGTCGATCCAGTATTCCAGATGGTGCTTGTTGCGGCCCTTGTGGTGCAGCCACGCGGAGGAATAGCCCCGTGCCGCGCGCTCCGCTTCGTTGGGGCTGTGGTCACCCTGATAATAGATGCAGCCCGGAATGAACTCGGTAGGGCTGTACTTGCTCAGGTCGTGGGCAAGGCCCTGCCCATAGAGCCCGCAGGCAAAGCAGTATTTCATCACCAGCAGCTTGTGCCGGGTGATGGTCTCAAAATGGCCCTTGATGTTCATGCTGTTATTTCCTCCACTGCACCGTGATACGTCCCTCTTTCAGCCCGCGCAGATCATTGCTTTCGGAAAAATCCTCACGGTCCATGGTCAGGTTGGGGTTGTAGTAGGGGTCGTGCAGGATGTTCGCCTTGCCGTGCACGGCATACAGCCGCTGCTGCTCAGCGGCAAAGCGCCGGGCCTTCACCGGGTCTTTTTCGTCGCCGCCGCGGCTCTTGCTCTCGTAATGGGTCAGCTGAGCATAGGGTGTCCACGCAATGCGGTATCCTGCATCCCGCACCCGCAGGCAGAAATCCACATCGTTGAAGGCCACCGCAAAGGCTTCGTCCAGACCGCCCACTTCGTCCCACACGCTGGTCTTTACCAGCAGGCAGGCACCGGTGACAGCGGAAAAGTCCTGCACCGTGGCAGCGCGGAACAGGTAGCCGCTGCCGCCCGCCTTGCGGTATTTGTGGCTGTGGCCCGCGTAGCCGCCAAGGCCGGTCACAACGCCCGCATGCTGCAACGTCTCGTCCGGGTAAAGCAGCTCCGCGCCGCAGATGGCCGCGCCGCCGGGGTGAGCACACTGCCGCAAAAGCTCGGTGAGCCAATCCGCATTGCGCACCTCCACGTCATTGTTCAGCAGAAGCAGGTAATCCCCGCTGGCGTACTGCCGGCCAAAGTTGTTGATGCCGGAAAAGTTGAAGCCCTTCTGCGGGTAGTTGACCACCTGCAGGCCGTCGTAGCGCTGCCGGGCTTCCTTATAATAGGTAAAGGTGGCCGGGTCGGTGGAGTTGTTCTCGATGACGATGACCTCAAAGTTCTCCCAGCTGGTTTTGGTCCAGATGCTGTGCAGGCACTTTTCCAGATCGTCGGTGTGGTCCTTGTTCGGGATGAGGATGCTCACCTTCGGGTCGCCCACGATATCCCACTTCACCCGGTAGGTACTGGGGAACAGGCCATCCTCCACGGTGCCGGTGCGTCCGGTGCGGGCCAGATGGTCGGCCAGCGCCTTTTTGGCTGCTGCCGCCACATAGGGCTTGGCATCGGTGCCGCTGGAGGTGGAGCCTGCGTGCACCCGCCAGTAGTACAGCACCTGTGGCACATGGGCCGCGCCGCCGGTCTTTTCCACAAGGCGCAGGAACAAATCGTGGTCCTGACTGCCGTCGCACTCCGGCCGCTCCCCGCCGATCTCATCCCACAGCGCCTTTTGGAACACCGCCAAGTGGCAGATGTAGTTGCAGCACAGCAGGTAGTCCGGGGCGTAATCCGGCTTGAAGTGGGCCACCATGGGCCGCTGGATGCTCTTGGAAAAGAGTGCTTCATCGCTGTAGAGGAAGCCGTCCGGCCCGCCCTGCGCCCGCAGCTGCAGAATGGCTTTGCCCATGGTGTACATGGCGTGGGGCGCAAGGATATCATCGTGGTCGGCAAGGGCCAGATATTCCCCTGCGGCAAGCTCTGCCGCAGCATTTGTGTTTGCCGCGATGCCCTTGTTTTTGATTTTTTTGTATACGATTTGTTGATATTTTGTCTGATATTCCTCCACGATGCGCTTCACATCGGCGTGTTCTGCATCGGAAGCATCCGCAAGGCAGAGCTGACCGTTGGGGGCCGTCTGGTTCACAAAGGAATCCAGAAATTCCCGCAGGTATTTTTCCGGTGTATTATACAGCGGGGTCAGGATGCTGATGATGGGCAGGCCGCAGTCTGCCGCCGTTTTGCCGGCCATTTCGGCCCGCTGGGCTCCCAGCACCTTTTTGGCGGGCAGATAGCGGGCACGCTTGCCAAAGCAGCGGCGTTTGACAAAGCCCGCGCCCCGTTTGAGCATGGTGGGCAGGCCCTCGTCCCTCGTCAGCTGCATCGCATAGCCTGCCAGTTCTCTGGCACGTTTCAGTCGTACATTCATATCAGGCCTCGCCGCGCTGCGTTGCCTTGTAGGCCGCGCAGACCGTTGCCGTATCGCCGTTCATTTTCAGGTGGCCGTGGCTCAGCCATGCCACCTTGCTGCACATGCGCTCGATCTGCTCAATGGAGTGAGACACCAGAATGACCGTGGTGCCGCCCGCCATCAGCTCCTGCATCCGCTTTTCGCACTTCTGCTGGAACAGGAAATCGCCCACCGAAAGTACCTCGTCCGCAATGAGGATATCGGGCTTGGTGATGGTGGCAATGGCAAAGCCGATGCGGGCCACCATGCCGGAGGAGTAGTTCTTGAGCGGCACATCCAGAAAGTTCTGCAGCTCGCTGAACTCCACGATCTCATCAAACTTTTCGTCCAGATACTTGGGCGAGAAGCCCAGCACCGTGCCGTTCAGATAGATGTTCTCGCGGGCAGTCAGGTCCATATCAAAGCCCGCGCCCAGCTCGATGAGCGGGGCGATGGAGCCGCGGACCGTCACCTTGCCCTTGCTGGGCTTGTACACGCCCGCAATGGTCTTGAGCAGGGTGGACTTGCCCGAGCCGTTCAGGCCCACAAGGCCGTAGAAATCGCCGGGCATGATGTCCAGACTCACATCCTTGAGGGCGTAGAATTCATCGTACTGCAGGCGGCCCTGCACCATGGCCAGAAAATACTCTTTCAGGCTCTCATGCTTTTCCTTGGAGAGGTTGAAGCACATGGAAACATTGTCCACTTTGATGATCGGTTCCATTGTTCTTCCTCCTTAAATATGCAGCACAAAGCGGTCCTGCGTTTTGCGGAACACCCACACGCCCACCAGCATGGAGAGCACGGCGCAGCAGCCGCACACCGCGAACATGTTGAAATCCAGCGGGATGCCCCACATCACGGTACGGCGGAAGCCTGTGATGTACCAGTACATGGGGTTCAGCTTGATGATCTGCTGCATGTTGAACCCGCCGATGGAAAAGGTCATCTGGGTGGGGTCGTAGAAGATGGCGGAAAAATACAGCAATGCGGTGATGAACACGCTCCAGATGTGCATGATATCCCGGAAGAACACGGTAGCCGCTGCCAGAAGCAGGCCCACGCCCAGACTGAAGAAGAACAGCGTCACCAGCGGGTAGACCGCCTCGATGAGGGTCAGGTGGAAGGGTGCACCGGTAAAGATCATGACCAGCAGCAGCGCCACAAAGCTGAACACGCAGTTCACCATGGCAAAGCAGCACTTTTCCAGCGGGAAGATATACTTGGGGATATACACCTTTTTGAGCAGGGGCGCAGCGCCCAGCACACTGCTCATGCCGGTGGAGGTGGCCTCGTTGAAGAAGTTGAACAGCAGCTGGCCGCACATCAGGAACACGGCAAAGTTGTCGATGCCGCTGCCCCGCATGTCCATCAGACTGCTGAACACGGCCCAGTACACAAGGCACATGAGCAGCGGGTTCAGAACGCTCCACACCACGCCCAGCACGCTGCGGCGGTATTTGAGCTTGAAGTCACGGCTGACCAGATTCCACAGCAGGTAGCGGTAGCACCAGAAGCCGTTCCACATTGCTTTGAATTTTGCCACAGGCGATCACCACTTTTCAAAATATTCAAACTTCTGTGCAGCAAAGGGCTCGTGCAGCTTGTCCTTTGCGCTGGTCTTGTGCTCGCAGCCGCAGTCCGGCCACTGCACGTTCACGGTGGGGTCATCGTAGGGGATGCCGCCCTCGCTGGTGGGGTCATACACATCGGTGCACTTGTAGCAGAACTCTGCCACATCGCTCAGCACCAGAAAACCGTGTGCAAAGCCCTCCGGGATGTAGAACATCTTCTTGTTCTCCTCGGACAGGGTCACGCCCACCCACTTGCCGAAGGTGGCGCTGTGGGGGCGGCAATCCACGGCCACATCGAACACCTCGCCCTTGGTCACGCGCACCAGCTTGCCCTGCGTGTGCTCCTTCTGGAAGTGCAGGCCGCGCAGCACGCCGCGGGTGGAGCGGCTCTGGTTGTCCTGCACGAATTCCTTATCGATGCCGGCTTCGGCAAACTGATCCTTCTGATAGGTCTCCATAAAATAACCGCGGTCGTCGCCGAACACCTGCGGCTCAATGACCACAACACCGGGGATCTCGGTCTGAGTAAACGTAAACTTGCCCATATTTTGTACCTCTCTTTTTGTGAAGCATGTTTGTTTTATCTGGAAAAGTCTGTTCGACGCAGGCTTTTGCGCTTATTTGCCGCGGCGGGTCTGTCCCTGTTCCGTGCGCGTTCTGCGGCGTTTCTTCCGCCAAGTGATGAACCGCACCACCAGAAAGGTCACCAGCGCTGCCGCTGCGGTGGACCCCAGCGAGATGCCCAACAGCCAGAATGCATGGCTTTGGGGCTTTACCGCCTTGGCCGCTTCCAGCTCCTGACCGGTGCTGTTCTCCAGCAGTTCAGGCAGGCCGGAAATTTCCGCATCCACACGCACGCTGGTGCTCTCCTGCTTTTCGCCGCCGTGGACGGTGTACACAGCGTACACCTCCGGGTCGGAGCCAAGGACATAGCTTTCCGGCAGTTCCAGCGTCACCTCCACATCGTCGGCAGTCAGGCCGTTGGCCAGCAGCAGCCGCACGCCGGGGTCGGAGACGGTCACGGTGCCAAGGCTCCCGCCGCCGCCCACCACGCTCAGCGGTGCTGTGATGCCCTGCGCGGGCAGGTCGGTGTAGCCGGTAAAGGTGCTGAACGCATAATCCAGCAGGGTGCGCATATCGTTGTATTTATCGGTGCTCAGCTCGCTCTGCATGGTCACGCAGATGAGCCGCACGCCGTTCTGCTCCGCCAGACAGGCGTAGCTGTAGCGGGCCGTGTTGGTATAACCGAGCTTGGAACCCAGAATGGACGAGATGTAGTACCGGCTGGAGCCAATGCGCATCTTGTCCTGCTGGGAAAAGTAGCGGGTCACGGGCTGGATGTTGGTGGGGTCCATGGTGTACATTTCATTGCGGGTGAACACCTGCTCAAAGCCCGGCTGCTCCAGTGCCCAGCGCAGGATCTGCGCCATATCGTAGCAGCTGGTGTAGTGGTCGTCGTCACTGATGCCGTGAGGGTTTGCAAAGTGGGTGTGCGCAAGGCCCAGCTCTTCTACCCGCGCATTCATCTTTGCCACGCCGTCCGCGATGGTGCCCTCTCCCACATATTCGGCCAGCAGGTTCGCGCCGTCGTTGGCGCTGGCCATCTGGGTGGCATACAGTGCATCGGTCAGGGGCACTTCTTCGCCCTCGCGCAGGGCAATGTGACTGGAATCGGTGCCCGCCAGCGAGTAAACATCCTCGTGGGTCACGGTGAGCTTTATATCATCCCAGTTTCCCTGCGCCTTTTCGCAGGCAAGGCCCAGCGTCATCACCTTGGTGATGGATGCCGGGTGCAGCTCTTCGTTCATATTCTGCTGTGCCAGCACAAGGCCGGTGTCTGCATCGATGATGCAGTAAGCGCGGGTGGCACCAAGGGCAGGGCCAGCCGCCGCTGCCCCCGGCACGAACACGCAGATCATAAGCAGCACAACGCACAGCGCCGCTGTCAGTTTTTTCATCTGGTTTTTCTCCATTGAGCTTTTTTCTGCCCGTCGTACTGCACCGGCAAAGCATCAGATAATAGTATACCACACTTTGCCCCGGCTGAAAAGACATTCACGCGTCGTGATTTCCCAGCAGCACCGGCTGCAGCTGCCGCCCGGCCAGCGCAGCGTCCAGTGCAGCGGGCAGACGGGCAAAGTCCGCCTTCAGGCTGTTGGGTTTGTGGGTGGGGTCATCCTGCCCGTAGGGCACAAAATAGTAGTGCTTGCGCTGGTAGAGCCGGGCCATGTTCTCCCCCGATGCGCCCAGCCCGTCGTTTGTGGAAACGCCCACCACCACCGGGCATCCCACCCGCAAAAGGCTTTTTGCCGCCAGCGTTACCGGCGTATCGGAAAGGCCCTCCGCCAGCCGTGCCAGCGTGGCCCCGGTGCAGGGCGCGATCACCAGTGCACTGGCCAGCTTTTTAGGGCCAAGCGGCTCCACGGCCTGCAATGTGTCCAGCACTGCATGGCTGGTAAGGGCTTCCAGCCGTTCCTGCCAGAACTGCCCGGTGCCAAAGCGGGTATCCTGCTTTGCGGCAAAGCTCATGATGGGCAGCAGCTCCCAGCCCTGTTCTGTCAGCTGCTGCGCTGCCGCAAGCGCCGCTTCCAGTGTGCAGAAGCTGCCGCACACCGCAAATGCAATGCGTCCTTTTTTCTGCGTGCTCATGTGTGTTCCTCCTGCTCCCGCAAAATGGTCAGCACGGTGCGTGCCACCGCTTCCCCGGCCGTGTCCGGCGCACAGGCGGCGGGCAGGCTGAGCGCATGGATGGCCTTGCAGCCCAGCCGCTGCGCCGCAGCAAAGTCGGTGCCGCCGGGCTTCGATGCCAGATCCACGATCAGGCTGCCGGGCCGCAGAGCCGCCAGCACCAGCTCGGTCAGCACCGGGGCCGGGATGGTGTTCACCACCGTATCAAAGGCCGGAGCCAGCGCGGCCAGCCGGGCAAGCTCTGCCCCCCGCAGACCAAGGCTCTCGGCCAGCGCACGCTGTTCGGCGCGCCGGGCACAGACAGTCACATTTGCCCCCAGTGCCGCCAGCCGCGCCCCCAGCGCCTGCCCCACCGGGCCAAAGCCCAGCAGCAGAAGGTTTGTGCCCCACAGGGTACGGGTGCGCTCGGCCAGCAGGATGCCAATGCAGCCCTCCGCCGTAGGGATGGCATTGTACACCGTCAGCTCCGGTCGGGCAAAGTAATCCACCAGCTCCACGCCAGCTTCCTGTGCGATGGCCTTTGCCTGAACTGAGAGCCTGCCGCCCAGTGCCACCGCACCGGGCTTTGCGGCCCGCAGCAGCTCTGCCAGCGGGGTGCGGGCCGCATCCAGCGGCAGAGGCAGCAGGATATAATCTGCCAGTGCAACCTGTTCGGCTCCGCCCACCGCATAACCTGCCCGTTCCAGCACCCGGCCTGCCGCCGCCTGCCGGGCATCGGTGCCCACCACCGCAAACAGCTTTTTCGCTTCCATGCCGCATCCCCCTTTGCCTGCTCGTGGGCCATCCTATGCAGGAGAAATATTTGTTGTGAAAAAACTCCTCCAGCTTTCGCCGGAGGAGTTTTTTATCACGATTATAGAATGCGCCGCCCTGACATCCGGCACATCTTTTATTTTACGAACTTTGCCACAGCACGGGCTACGATGCCGCCCAGAATGCCAGAGACAAGGAACTCGGCCACGCCCTGCACGCCGACCAGCAGCACCACGAACATGAAGGGGTTCGCAGCGCCCTTGACGGACACGAGGTTCTGCACGTAGTCACAGCCGTAGAAGGCCAGCACGATCCAGCCCATGAAGAACACCGTGTTCAGGAACGGGGCGCTCATGGCGCTGACGATGTAGCTCCATGTGCCGGGCTTGTCAAAGCGCTTCAGGCTGCTGAAGATCAGGCCGCAGCACAGGCCCATCAGCACGCGCATACCCACGCACAGGATAAAGGTGTTGACGGGGCTCACCTGAAACAGTGCGCCGGTCATGGCGGAAGCACCGGTGATGGCATCGTAGAAGCTCACTGCGCCGAACACACCGCCCAGCAATGCGCCCACAGCGGGGCCCATGGTGATGGCACCCACTGCAATGGGAAGAGTCAGGAAGCTCATGTACAGCGGGCCCACAGGCACACTGCCCAGACCCACCATCTTCATGACCAGCTCAATGGCAACCAGCAGCGCCACACGGGTAAGAGTTTTCGTATTTTTCATATTCCGTTTTCCTCCTGCTGCCGTTCCGCCCTATACGTCGGATACGGCGCAAACCTGCCCGCTCTATGCGGGTTTTAAAGTAAATATTCAAATAATTTGGAGCGCGTTTTGTCAGGGCGTGTTCCAATGGAAATGGCTGTTTTGGGGGTCAGTGGTCGCACGGGAAGCGGATGCCCGCATTGCGGCGGGCCACCGTGAGCACACGGCTCACCGCGATGGTGGTATCCTGCATCCGGCCGCACAGCTCCTGATCTCCGCTCTCCAGCGCACGGGCAAAGGCTTCAAACTCTGCCGCCTGCCGGGGCCTGCCGCCATTCAGGTTATAGTGCTCTTCCTTGCCCTCGTTAGGGTGGAAGGTGATGCCGCCGCAGCAGTTGGCGGTGGACTTCTGCATGATATAGCCCTTCGTGCCCTGAATGATGTACCGGGCCGGGGCCGCGCAGTCCTTGGCGGCGATGCTCACGGCCTTGAAGCCGCTGTAATCCATGGTCAGGATGCCGCTGGTGTCGATGCCGCGCTCCATGTTGGCGGTATATTTGGCCTGATTCGGCTCCCCGAACAGGCCCACGATGTAGCTTACATTATATACGCCAAGATCCATCAGGGCGCCGCCGGCACAGGCCGGGTCAAAGGCAGGCTGCACATCGCCTGCACAGAAGGCATCGTACCGGCTGGAATACTGGCTGAAATTGCACTGTACCAGCTTCACGGTGCCAATGCGGGGCAGCAGCTCCCGGATCTTTGCGTAGTTTTCAAGGTACTGGGTGGTGATGGCTTCAAACAGGAACACCTTTTTGTGCCGTGCCAGATTTACCAGTTCTTCCGTCTGGGCCGCCGTGGGTGCCAGCGGCTTTTCCACAATCACATGTTTGCCTGCTTCCAGCGCCACGCGGGCGTAGCGCACATGCTGCAGGTTCGGCACTGCAATGTACACCACATCCACCCACTGCAGCAGTTCCAGAAAATTGGTGGTGTGCTGCGGCACGCCGTATTGGCCGCAAAGGCTCTGAGCCAGCTCGGCGCTGCGCTCGGTGCTGCAGATGGCCTGCACCGTAAAAGGCGTGTGCTCTGCAAGCCATGGCAAAAATTCCCGCACGATCTTGCCCGTGCCAAGAATGCCTAATTTCATCTGATTTTTCTCCCCATCCTGTCGTTGGTCAGCCTACCAGCGCTTCCGGCTCGCGGCGGGTGCGCTTTTTGGGGTAGGTGCGCTGTTTTGCATGGCCGTGCTGGTTCTGCCGGCCATAGTGCCTGCCGCCGCCCGCACTGTGGTGCTGCGGCTGGGACGCATTGAGCTGGTACAAAAGGGCAAGTCCCTTCATCAGCAGCTCCGGGTCGTAGGCCAGCGGGTGGCGGCACAGCGGTGTCACATACTTTGCCAGCCCTCCTGTTACCACCAGAGTGGCCGGACGGCCCAGCTCTTCCTCAATGCGCTGCACCATGCCGTCAATGAGCACAGCCGTGCCCATCACGGAGCCGGACAGCATGCATTTTTCGGTGTTGGTGCCAATGGCACTTTTGGGCGAGCCAAGATGCACCTGCGGCAGCTGGGCACAGCGGTCGCCCAGTGCCCGCAGCCCGGTGGAAAGCCCCGGGCAGATGACACCGCCCCGGAACACGCGGTTCTCGTCCACCACATTAAAGGTCGTGGCAGTGCCAAGATCCACCGTGACCACCGGCAGCGGAAAATTTGCCGCCGCATAAGCCGCATCCACAAGGCGATCCTTGCCCACGGCGTGGGGTTCCTCCACCCCCATGGTCAGTCCGGTTCGGATCTCCGGCGAGACGATGACCGGCTTCCTGCCCGTATAATGGCGGGCGCACTCGGCCAGTGCCCCGGTGATCTGGGGCACCACGCTGGTGAGCACAGCGCCCTCAAAGCGCATGGGACGCTCAGGATGGCGGCGGTGCGCAAAAATTTTATCCATTTCGACACGATATTCTGCAGCCGTGCGGGTGCGCACCGTGTCCATGCGCGCCACAAAGCATACACGTCCGTCCCGAATGCCCCCAAGGGCGACGGTGGTGTTGCCTATATCAATGGCTAAGATCATAATTCTGTTTTCCCTTTATAACGCGGCAGTATCCGGCAGGACGGCGGAGAAAGTTCCCCGATGGCCTGCCCCTCACCGCAGTCTGTCTATTCTTTGTCAAGCTGTATTTTACCGCATTTTGTCCCCAGTTACAAGCCCGTACAAAGATTTTGTTGTGCTGGCGGAACTTTTGCATTATACTAAAGGAAGATATGTGGAAACAGTATGTTTTTGCAGGAGGTTTTACCAATGGATCTGAACGGAAAATGCGTCCTTCTGGGCGTAAGCGGCGGCATTGCCGCCTATAAAATGGCCAACGTGGCCAGCGCACTGCGCAAGCTGGGAGCCGATGTGGAGGTCATTATGACCCGGAACGCCACCCAGTTCATCACTCCTCTCACCTTTGAGACCCTCACCGGCCACAAATGCATGGTGGACACCTTTGACCGCGATTTCAAGTTTGATGTCACCCATATCTCGCTGGCCAAAAAGGCAGATGTGATCCTTGTAGCACCGGCCACTGCCAACGTCATCGCCAAGATGGCCCACGGCATCGCCGATGATATGCTCACCACCACAGTGCTGGCCGCAAAGTGCCCCAAACTCGTTTCTCCGGCCATGAATACCGGCATGCTGGAAAACCCCATCACGCAGGATAATATCGCCACGCTGGAACGCTACGGCTTCACGGTGATCCCCTCCGAGAGCGGCGTGCTGGCCTGCAAGGATGTTGGCAGCGGCCGTCTGCCTAAGGAAGATGTTCTGATCGAGTATATCCTGCATGCCATTGCCCGGCCCAAAGATCTTGCCGGTCTGCGCATTGCCGTCACCGCCGGCCCCACGCAGGAGCCGCTGGACCCGGTGCGCTACCTCACCAACCATTCCACCGGCAAGATGGGCTATGCCATTGCCCGGGCTGCCGCCATGCGCGGCGCGGATGTCACCCTTATCCACGGCGAGACTGCCCTGCAGCCGGTCAAGTTTACCACCGATGTGCCCGTGACCACTGCTCAGCAGATGTACGAAGCCGTCACCAGCCGCTTTGATGCTGCGGATGTGCTCATTATGGCCGCTGCCGTGGCCGACTACCGCCCCGCTGCCGTGGCAAACGACAAGATCAAAAAAAAGGACGGCGACATGTCCATCCCTCTGGAACGCACGCCGGATATTCTGGGCACCATCGGCCCCAAAAAGACCCACCAGTTCCTGTGCGGTTTTTCCATGGAGACCCGCGATCTTGTGGAAAACTCCTCCGCAAAGCTGACCAAAAAGAATCTGGACATGGTGGTTGCCAACAACCTGAAAGTGGCCGGTGCCGGTTTTGGTGTGGACACCAATGTAGTCACCCTCATTACCCCGGACGGCACCCGTGAGCTGCCGCTGATGAGCAAGGCCGATGTGGCCGATGCCATTCTGGATGAAATTCTAAAACGCCGCTCCCAGTGAGAAAAAGTGGCTGTCGCATGTGCAACAGCCACTTTTTATTTTTCCTTCCGTGCAAACACGATGCCAATGGTACCCGGGCCGGAATAGCCGCCGATGGTGGTGCCGATGTCTGTCTCGTGGCATTCCTTAAAGCTGGCGTATTTCTTCAGCCCCGCCTTCACTGCGTCCATGCAGCCGGGCTTCGGCTGGCAGGAGGAGATGAACACAAGGCTGTCCTCGATGTCGTCGCGTTCCACCAGACGGTCGGTGATGTACTTGCCCACGCAGATGGGCAGGCTGCCGCGGTATTTTTTGACTACCTTCAGTTCGCCGTCGATCACTTCCAGTGCGGGCTTGATGCCCAGCAGGTTTGCCCCGAAGGCCAGCACACCGGAGCAGCGGCCGCTCTTGGCCATAAAGTCCAGCCGGTCCAGTACAAAGCTCAGCTCTACCCGTTTGGCAAGGCTCTGTAGACGCATCGTAATGTTGCGGGGAGTCAGGCCATCTGCAGCCCACTTGGCCGCTTTTAGCACCAGATAGCCCTGCCCCGTACAGATATTCTGACTGTCCACCACATAGACATTCTCGAATTCGCCTGCCGCCAGCTTCGCATTCTGGAAGCAGGACGAAAGCTTGCTGCTGACCGAAATATGGATCACCGCATCGCACTCTTTGGCAAACGGCTCAAAAAAATCGGTATATTCCACCAGATTTGCAGCGGCGGATTTGGGCATTTTGCCACCCGCATTCACATAGGCAAACACATCTGCCGGGTGGATCGTTACGCCGTCCAGATAGCTGTCCTCGCCCATCAGAATGTGCATGGGCATCAGGGCAATGTCCCACTGTGCCAAAAGCTCTTCGGACAGGTCGCAGGTGCTGTCCGCTGTGATCTTGATTCTCATGTTATTTCTCCTTTTATAAAACCGTTCTGCATCCTCTGTCGGTCGCGCCTATGATCCCTCAAAAAAATTGTCCTTTTCTATTTTACCACAGATGATTCAAAGTTGTTAAGTATTTTGGAAAGGCAAATGTAAATCTTTTATGAAGCAGTTCCCGGTTTCGGTTTTCTTGTACACTTATCACAAATTCCGAATTGGATTTATGGTTCTTTCCGAAAATTCGGGTTTACCTGTTTATTTTGTCCGCCAAAAATTATATAATAAGATGTATCCTAATAGAATGGATTGAATCGGTCTGCTCTGCGGCCGTTATTTATTTGGAGGTTGCCTTATATGTTCATGTACACCGATTACAACCAGCACCTGCTGGACAATGTAAAAAAGATCCACTTCATCGGCTGCGGCGGCAGCGGCATGTATCCGCTCATCCAGATCCTTGCCGCAAAAGGCTACGAGATCTCCGGCAGCGATGTGCTGGATGGCAGCATCATCCGCTACGAGCGTGAGATGGGTGTCAAGGTCAGCCTGGGTCACAGCGCCGATAATGTGATCGGCACCGACATGGTGGTCTACTCTGCCGCCATTTCCAAAGATAACGTGGAGCTGAATGCCGCTGCCTCCTACGGCATCCCCACCATCGAGCGCAGCGTTCTGTTGGGTTACGTGAGCCGCCTGTACAAACAGAGCATCTGCGTCTCCGGCACTCACGGAAAAACCACCACCACTTCCATGATCACCACTGCGCTGGAGTTGGCAGGCCGCGACCCGTCTGCCGTCATCGGCGGCAAGCTTCCGCTGATCAATGGCTACGGCAAGGCCGGCAAGGGCGACGATATCGTAATTGAGTCCTGTGAGTTTGCCGAGACCTTCCTGAAACTGACCCCGTACCTGTCCGTTGTGCTGAACATCGACAACGACCATCTGGATTACTACGGCAGCATGGGCGAACTGAAATTTGCCTTCAAGCGCTTTGCCCTGATGACCAAGTTCATGATCTTTGCCAACGCCGACGACAAGAACACCATGGATGTCATGTACACGCTGGACCGCCGCGTGCGCACCTTCGGCATCCAGAACGACGGCGATTATCAGGCACTGAACGTGAACGAATACAAACCTGGCTTCTTTGAGTTCGACCTGAAGGAGTGGAGCAAAATCACCGGCCACATCCGGCTGGCCGTGCCCGGCTACCACAACATTTACAATGCGCTTGCCATGTGCGCCGTCTGCCGCTTCATCGGCCTGACCGTGGAGCAGTGCGCCGATGCAGCCCTGAATTTCAAGGGCGCTGGCCGCCGCTTTGAGGTTTACGGCGAGTGTAACGGCGCTCTGGTGGTGGACGATTATGCGCATCATCCCACCGAGCTGCGCGCTACCTTGACCACGGCCAAGGAGATGGGCTACAAGCGTCTGATCGCCGTCCACCAGCCGTTTACATACAGCCGCACCAAGATGCTGTTCAACGACTTTGTGGATGTGCTCAAGATCCCCGATATCACTGTGCTGACCCCGATCATGGGCAGCCGTGAGCCCAACGATCCCACCATTACCAGTGCAAAACTGGCCGCTCAGATTCCCGGCTCTGTTCTGGTGAACAGTCTGGAGGAGGCCGCCGAGTGGGTCAAGCAGAACGCCCGGGAGGGCGATCTGGTCATCACCCTCGGCTGCGGCGACATCTACAAGGCCAGCAAGATGATGGTGGCTGATAATAAGTAAAGTCCAGCCAATAAAATATGCGGCCCCGTCACGTTGAATGCTCAACGCGGCGGGGCCGCTTTTTATGATTGTCTGTCATTGGGAAGATACAATAACACCTCACAATGCCTGCCGACTTCTCCAATATCTTAAACTGTACTTGCTTCGAGGTCTTTTAATGCTCTTCCATCCGTTGTTTTCCATGTTCTGGGCCCACTCACACTATACCCTAAAAGGAAATCAGCTGCCGCCGAAGAACTCGAAAAAAGGATATCATCTGTCAGTACTAAATCTTTTACATGCCCATCCTGAAAATACTTTTCTCGCAACTTCACTGCACCCGCGGTCAAAGATTTGTCGGATGTTTTTTCATTTACTGTTGCACCTTTCAGCACAACGAAACCTTCCGTTGTCACTTTACCATTTGCTTTAACATTTCCAATTTCAATGCTCAACATTTCATCATCAAGCAAAGAATCATTTTGCGTAGGTGTATTTAAAACAGCTTCCAAAACCTTATATCCCAATGCACTAATCAGAATTTTCACATTGTCAATAAATTCTTCCATTACAGCAATTTGAGATTCTTTCATCACAGTATTGCGATATGTATTTTTTGTAAGAACCTCATAGCGTTTACAATTTCTCGCAATTTCAACAAAGCGATTTTCAAGATACCGTATCAATGCTTTATTCAAATCCCGACCAACAAAAATCACAGCTGTAGTCCAGTAATACTTTTCTTTTTCGGCTTGATAATCACGGATATGCTGTACAAGTCTTTCTTTTACATTTTCCGCTTCACCAATGTATACAGCTTCTGTTCCATCATCCTCTTTGCAAAATAAGAAATAAACGCCCGCCTGCATAATATCATTTCTCGTACAGGACGGAACGTCAATCCTTGGAATTTTTATTGCTTTACCGTTCCAGTTCGAAAGCTCTGCCGTTATAATGCTGTCTGGCGATCCGTTCACCAAAAATAGCTCAATAGATTTTCCATATGCCATATTCTCTTCACCTGCCCTTTTCATTCTATCGCATCGTACCTTGAATTTCAATTATTGATTTTCCGACAAGAAAAAACGCTTTGAGATTTCTCTCAAAGCGTTTTTTGTTCAAGTCGGCGACTACCTATTTTCACG
>ERZ791872.209-NODE-209-length-66431-cov-42.765262_pt1 | contig 66431 bp, 74 predicted proteins | sample MGYA00510279_ERZ791872 | MGnify/ENA primary metagenome ERZ791872 (study PRJEB30046, sample SAMN00792103) | human gut metagenome | study: EMG produced TPA metagenomics assembly of the A metagenome-wide association study of gut microbiota in type 2... | reverse complement strand
CGGATAAATGCATCCTGCAACAAAACCTCCTGATGATACTAAGCAAAGGCATTCTTTATATGTTTTCTTAAATCTATTCATTTTAATTTCCTTTCTTTAATTTAAGTTTTCCGCTTGGACTAATTGTCCAATCATCAAAAGTGACGGTGCCGGACAGATTGATCACGGGGTAGGCGTCATAGGGACGGCAACCAAACTTGCCTTTATCGTTCTTCACTCTTAGCCATGCGCCCCATTTTGCACCGATAACGGTATATCTATGTCCTCTAACTATGACTTGCTGACCGTGCCGGAAGCGGGTGCCGTAGATGGCGTTGAGGGCGTCAAGATCGACTTGAGCGGCGTTCCTCTCCGCCTTTTCCTTCTTCCGTCTCCTCTTCTCGCGGGCAGCCTCTTCGCGAGCCTTGCGTGCCTCGTTGGCCTGGTTGGCGCGGAGTATCTCCATAGACTCGCGCTCGGCTTGTTCCTGGCTCTTCGTGAGGCCCGCCTTCTTACGGAGATTGTACGCAATCATGACCTGCCGTTTTTTCTCTCTTTCTTCGGGACTCATTCCGCTTCTCCTTCCTGGATTGTTTCGATTTCCCAACCCGTTTTTGTCTGCTTGGCAGCGATAAAAACAAAGGGGAACTTGTCGGCGGCCGTCTTGATTTTTACCCTGGCGTCGTCGCGCCAAAAGCCTTTCACTTCGTGGAATTCAAGGGTGCCGTCAGGGCGGACAACCATGAAATCCGGCGTGTATGAGCAGCGGTTCCCAAGGACCAGTTTGACGGCTTCAAACTTGAATTCCCTTATTTCCCCCTTGTTTTGGAGGTCAGACAGGTAAAAGCCATAGGCGGCTTCTGTTTTATTCATCACGCCGGGCCGGTGGATAGCTCTTGCCCTGGTTCTCATGCCGCCCTCCCTTCTGCTGCCGGGCGAATCTCCGGCATGATGCGGGTGTATGCCTCAAGGTATTTTGGGCCGAATTCGTCCAGAGCCGCCTTAATGCGGTCGGTGTACTCGTCCCATTCCACTTTGATCAAAAACGGGCGCAGTCCGGGGCAGTAGGAAAGGAAATACCACGCCCGCAAGCCAGTCACAGCCATGGAGCCGTGCACCTGCGGCTTGTGTTTGTCCGGCAGAACGCCGCCCAGCAGATGCCGGACATGATGCTTGGAGATAGGGCACTTGATTTCAAGGCCGGCAATCACAAGATCAAGCCCGTCTTCCAGATTTTCAAAAACAAGTCCGTCAGGGCTGCACCCAATGGGGGCCGTCTTGCGGCGGATAAAGCCAACTTCTTTTACCGCTTTGCCGGTCAAGGTCGCGAAAAGCTCGCGGGCTTCCAGTTCCAGGGCTTCCCCGCGATCCGTGTGGAAATTGCCTTCAAAGGTTATTTCATCCGGACGCAGACAGGAGCAGCACAGTTCGATGATTAAATCATCCTGCTGGGCTGACGGCTTCCCGGTTTTGGGAGTGATCAGTCGGTCAAAGTTGCTGGCGGTCAGATGACCGGAACGCAATTTAAACCATAGGTCGCTCCGTTGTGGAACGTCCTCGTAAATAACTATATTTTCAAGGTCTAACATAACTTTAGTAGTCCTCTCTATTGGCTGGTACATACTCACGTTCCTGCTCCTTCAGACTTCCAAAAAAATCATCGGCATCATCATTTGGAGGTGGTAATGCCTCCGATGCCGGAGGCTGTTTTTCCTCCGGTTTGGGCGGATTAAAGGGGTCTATTTCCTCGTTTTCATCCTTGGACGGGGTTACATTCCGCATTTCGCTTCCAAATTCCTGATCGTCGGCGCTGCTCATGGCTTCTTGGATGTAGAGGGGCAAATCCCATTGCTTGGAGGCACGCTTGATGACCGTTTTGAGCCCCATTTGCCCGAAGTCAGTCACCCACGGACCTACTACTTCCCCTTTCTTGTTCCGGGACTTGGTGCGGGCCTTGATTTCCTCCACGGCGCGCAGGCTCATGCGTTCCCCGTGTAGGTAGAGGTCCTTGTCTGTCCAGGTGCAATAAAAACCCCTGATGGGCGCCGTGCTGTCATCCCATTCCGGGATGTGGCCCATTGCGAATTTTCCTTCTTCCAGGCCCCAGGAAAATGGCTCCCCCTCTCTCACAATTCCAATATTGAGGTTGGTGACGCCATTGGAGCGGGCCATACGCATCAGGCCGCGGGCGGAGGGGACAGCAACGCAGGTCAATACAGACCGGCCGCTTGCCTTATCATTGCTCCAAAAAGGAACAAGATAGCCGTGGATGCCGTCAGGCTCACAACGCATCATCAGCAGGTTTTTCAGGGATGCAATCAACGTTACAGGGGCGCATTGCTGAAGGAGTGGGGTTTTCTGGCACTGCTGCCAGAAGATACTGATACAGCGTTCCGGCGTCATCATGCCCTCTACAAGCTGGGCAATGTGTCTCTTCATGTCCTCCGACATCACAATTTCATGGAGTGTCTTTTTTGGGACTGGCGCCTGGGGCAAATCTAGTTTATGTGTAGGTGCGTTACTCATAATCTTTGCATGGTTCTGTGTAACAAGGCCGGGGATCAGTTGGCGCTGACCCCGGCCATCTCCTTTTTAGGCATTCAACGGTTCGCGGTTCAATTCATCGCAAAGCTCCTGCGCTTTCTTCAAGGCTTCTTCCTTGCTGTAAGGGGATTTGGGGCAAGTATTTGATTTCCAAAATATTTTATAAATGTAGTTGCCCCCTTTCTTCACCTGAACACATGAGCCTACATCCTTGATACTATAAGGCTGTTCTACCTCAATTTCCTCAACGGGCTTGACAAGTTCGAGGTCGGCAAAATGAAAAACGGCAGTGTATCCACAGCATTTGATAAGCACCTGCTCTTGTTTTTCGTTTTCAATAATGGTGCATTCTTCTCCGTTTTCCGGTGTGACGAGATAATTCCTTCTTCCGCGGTGGATAAAGCGCACCAAATCCCCCTTGCGGTATTTCCGCGCCGGGTCGTATTTCGTCCGGGCAGGCTCAAGTTGGGAAGGATCAAGGCACCTAATTTCCTCTCTTTTGCTACCGTGGATATCAACAATGATAGGGTGTAAATCAGTTCCGTCATCTTCTTTGATCTTTCCCCGGATAATGACTTCGGTTCCGGGCTTGCATTCGTTTCTTTGCATGGTGTTTTTATTCTATTGTTTTGTTGTTATTTAGGTTAGGTTAGTTGGAAAGGGTTGTTGCCGTGTTCTCTTTCATGGCCTTGGAAATACGCTCCGCACACCAAAGAGTGGCGCCCCGCTTTTGGTGCGGTAGGCAGTCTTTTTTCATGATTTCCGGGGCAGTTTTCGCAAGTTTATAGAGCCATACGCGGCCTTTGCGGTGCCGGAACTGTGGGAGTTTGAGCAGGTCTTCAGCACGCAACCAGGTTTCACCGCTTGTTTCAGGGCAGTATTTCCCCTCCATGATCGAAACAAGGCGATCAATGCGGGTAAACAGACCTTCAATCAAACGTTGATCATTGGTGTTCATAGTCCTGAAAAAATCATTACGGCTAAGTAGAAAAATCCGACAATGAACGCCGCGGAAGCAAGATAGACCAAGGCAATGACCAGACCAAAGAGCAGTCGCGTTACAGCTTCCTTCCGGCGTCCCCTGGTACTGTTCTTGCAGGCTTGCAAGCGGCGGCGCTCCTTCCGGGGGTCAAGAGACTGGTAGGGGTTCTTCCCTGCCCTGTCCGGGATGCCGTTGATTTGCTCCCAGGCACAAGAGGCGCAGAGGCAGCGGCAGCAATACGCGTTCCCGCGGCGGTCTCCGATAATGGACCAGTAAGCGCCCTTGCCGGGTTCCTGCCCGCAGGAGTAGCAAAGGAACGGTGCTTTACTGTCTGCATTGGTGATGGTCTCCACCATCCCCATATAGGGCCCCTGGTGGATTGGGCGTTGTAATATTTCGCATGTATTCATTTTCTGGTGTTGGTTTGTGGTTAGGCTCAAAAATGGCCGCCGAACTCATCAGCATACGGGAAAGCGGGTTCTTCTTCCGTTTCTTCCCAGCCGCAGTCTTCACAGCATCCCCAGCACAGAGGGTCAGTCTCGTCATATTCGATGACGGCGCCGCATTCCGGGCAGTGGAAATCTCCGTTGATGTCTGCGTAGGGCCTCATGATTTAGCTTCCTTTTTTTGGATATTATCGCTCTAACAATTCTAGAAGTATCTTTTTAGCACATAAAAGCAACTAAATATTTCCCTTTTTAGGACATTTCACGGGATTACCCGCGGTTTTCTTAGTGGTGAAGGAGTTCCCTTCTTTCTTGTTTTTCAATGCGTAATCCGTGAGAACACCAATAATCAGAATAGATTTTTTTAATCCAGTGGCTTTTTCTGTTTTATCAAGCCAGTCTCTCACTTCCTTAGGGGCTTTTTCGAGATCAGGGTTCATTTCGGTTACAGAGTGTTGATTTCGTTGATGGTTGCTTTCATGTTCGCTTTTTGCGTGCGGTTGATGGTTACAATATGCGCAATTTTGCGCATTACGTCAACACAATAGTGCGCAATAGTGCGCCATTTCTCAGCAAGCATGGGCTTGACAATGCTCAAAAGAGCGCATATAATATGCGCACGATGAATGCAGAAGGAATAAAAACATGGATGAAAAAAAATGGCATTTCGCGCGAAGAATTAGGAAAAAAAGTTTTTGTGACTAAGAGAACCGTTGATGGATGGCTATCAGCAGGAAAACCTATTCCTTCGGCCAAAATGGAACTCATTGAGCGAATTGTTGCAGACAGCGAAAATATTCAATTCGACCTTCCCGAGAACATTGAGCTTCTTTTGAAACAGAAAGCAAAAGAGGCGCATAAGAGTATTGATGATCTGGTAATCGAAATCCTTGAAAAAACTGTCAAAGAGATAAAGAAAAAGCAACAGGCAAGCGGCACGTATCCAGAAGCCGTTGAAAAGCTACACCCTGCCTTGGACAACGATGACGAGCCGGAAGAGGTCAACAACGTCATTCTTCGCCCGGTCAAATTGCCGGAAATCATGGTTGTTGGGAACGTCGCTGCAGGGGAAATCACGTGGAGCGATCTTGACGAGCCATACCCGGTATTTGACAAGGGTATCACGGCCTTGCACGTGGAAGGAACATCAATGGAGCCGGAAATCAAAAACGGGCAGGTTGTGCTTGTCCGTCCCGTTCCAAAAAATGCGGACTTGGAAAAATACGTTGACGAAATTGTCGTTTACGACGGTGGAGACAGCTTGCCCGGCATCACGCTCAAGAGGCTGGTGGCTGATGACGAGGGCCACTTCTTCCTTGTCCCTGTCAACCCGGGTTTCCGGAGGCGCATTCCCATCACCGGTCAAATCAAAGCTTGCATGGTTGGCAAGATTGACCTGACCAAGTAGCCCTTCCCCACCTTTTCACAGGCCCGCGGACATCCCGCGGGCTTTTTTTATTGCTCCACTGTGGCAAAAGAATAAAATGCCAGGGATGCCAAATTATTTTATATCTCTGAATGGTGAGGTGTCAGGGCCTTACTCTGCTGAATATTTAAAAGCTTTATACTCTAAAGGAGTTATTACAAATCAATCCCCATGTTGTCCGGAAGGTGCTCCCGTTTGGGTTACATATGGTGATCTTTTTTCAGCCCCGGTAGAAATAGCTCCTCAATTATATCAAAAAAAGAAGAACGTTGATACTTCTATTTCCGCAACAATCTGGACAGGACTTGGTGCTCTTTTAATGTCTTTTTCTCTAATTGCGATAATTGGAATTTGTTTTGACAGGCGCGGGGAGGTTTCTGGGGTGTTTCCGTGTATTGTTGTCGCATGTATTGGTTATCTATTGATTCTTTATTGGGCGCATGTGATGATGGACCGTTCTATTTGCCGCTATGTAGGTGGTATTTTCTGCCTGATAGTTAGCGTTTCATGCTTATTCAGCACATCAAAATTTTCAGGATTTATATCTTTGGGCATCATGTTTTTGATTTTTGCGGCGCTGTTTGCAATTCCACTCTTCCGTCGTTTTATCAATAAGAAGCACTAAAACTCCTTCACTCGCTTTTTCCCATTCTGCGCCAATCTGCCATAAAAGCACATTTCATTACTTATTTCTTTCCCAAAAGGTAAAAGTACCAGAAAAAACTTGCCCCTGTCTGCCTTTTTGGAAATATGGCGCCATGGATGAATTTAGCGACAAAATCCGGGCGTTTTTAGAGGATATGGAAATGAGCAGGGAAGTTTTTGCATCTCTGTGCGGAGTCAGCAAACGCCACGTCGACAAATGGCTATCCTACCTCCCAATACCAAAGGCACGACAAACTGTTATTGAGCGTGTAATGAGAGAGGAATATGCCCGGCGCCGGAAAAGTGATCAGAACCCCGACATGGATATTATTGAGGTGCATTTCCCCCGCAATCGGTATGACCAAGCCAGGAAGACGGCAGACCTCCACGGCATGACCGTCCAGGAGTGGGCCTCCCGGTCTCTGCTGGCCCTGTCCAGTGTGCCGCACCACAACCTATGACCTATTCCTGAAGCATCTTCTTGAGCTTGTCCAAGCGTTCTAAAACGGGTGCTGTTATTCCGAATAAATAGGGAGGGGGATTCTTGGTTATTGCATCTTTGGAACATAGGACGAACTCTTCCAGATAGCGTTTCCCGAACAAGGTAATTGTTTCTTGTGTGGGAGCATATTTCTCAATTCCGAAAAAGAGCCATACCGAGAGATCGTCCTTTGCCTTAGTCTTGATCTTGAATTCCTCATCGTCCCATATCATATCACCATACAGCCATGCCACAGCGGCGCACCCTTCATAGTCCCCAACCCATTTCAACATTTCCCGGTTGCGCGCATCTTCCAGATGCTTTGTCAGGGCGACAGAGCAAAACGGCGCCTCCGGCATCTTGGTTTTCGTTCGTTGTGGACCGTTATCAATTTTCAGCAACTCGGCATACTGTTTTCGGGCAGCGCTATTGGTCTGCCGGACCACAATGAATACTATGCAGGGTTCCCCTGTTTCTCCGTAGACAGTACATTTCAAACCATCTCCGGAAAACGTCTCAAAGGCGAATTTGACATCCGGGTCCAAGCCACGGAATAAGGCAACCGGTTCTGTTTCCCCCAGGGCGTAATCAATGGCTTCGCGCGTTGTCCTGATAATGTCGGGATTATATTCTTGCGGAACTAATTTGCGAATATGTCCGGTAACGATCGTATGATGCTTAATAGGTCGCATAGGTTTGAAAAGAAAGGGCGGCTACCGGAGCAGCCGCCCTCTTGTAAGGAATTGGACGATACACGGCCAAAGGGAGAATTCCCTAAACAGGCAGTTTTTCAATCCACGCCCCGAAGGGCGGCATCTGAAAGAACATTCAGAATACCTTCTTTTCCCACATTTTTTGAAGCCGAGCAAAGTTTTTTTTGCACATGCTGCATTTTCCTCTTGCACTACTAAACATTGTTTAGTAAATTAACCTTGTTGACGGGAGGTAAGGAACCCAGAGACTGAACAACTGAAAGAACAAAATCATGGAAATCACCAACACCAAAAACTTGACGGCGGAACAGATTGTCCGGGCACTCAATTCTAAAGGCTATCTCTACTATGGCGAATCTGCCCGCGTCTGGAACGGCAACACGCAATCCCGAATCTACTTTGGCCGTGATTTTGTTACTATCCTCCCGGACGGAACCATCACCAACGACAAAAGCGGCAAGCGGACACTCACCATTGGAGACGAAGCCGTCGAAGCCATCCGAGACATTGTAACCCCTTCCGCCTCTGCGGAAGAGCCGCAGGAAAAACCTGCCGGAGAATCAGCCACCATCAACACCACAACAACCCGCGGAACGGAAGTAGCAATCACTCTCACGGCAGATACAATCACCGCTGAACTCACAATTCCTCCTTTTGGCAAATTCACCACGGAAGCGGACATTGCACCCCTGAAGGGGCAATTTGCCCTGCGCGGCAAGGTTCCGACCGGGGAAAACTTGTTTATCACCGTTGCAGAAGACGTCATCACGGACATCATTGCCAAACGTCAGCAGCTTTTCCAAAAACAAGAAGAAAGGCTTTTCCCCGGAATTTCTGAACTCCGGGAAATAACCGCGCGTTGGAACAAGGCATGGGATAAAAACCGCCGGGCATGGGACAACATCGAAAACAACCCTGCGTATAGCCCCATCAACACCGCAGCCATTGAAGCCGAGTTAAACGCCGCCCGCGCCAAATACCCCCGCGCCGCACTGGCCCTAAACGCAACAAGCTATACCCTGGCGAGCCATCACAGCAAAATAGCCGCAGGAAAAAAAGCCCTGGAACTCTTGAAAAATGGCGGAAGCTTGGAAGAAGCTCAATCAATTCTTGACAACTGGCTCCCTCAAGAGGCCATGTGGGACTAAACAGAAAACAAAATCATGACTATCCAAGAATTCCTCGACTGGATTTACAAGACCTATGAATTAAAAAATCCTTATGATGCGGTAAAAAAGGCTATGGAGCTTTTAAAGGTTACGGAAATGAGTATCTATCATTGGAAAAATGGAAAAAGGAAGCTACAGCCTTATATGCAGCAGTTAATCGCTGTGACGATTGAAAACCATGATTTGAAAAAAAAGTTGTCAGAAAAGTAATTTTTCTCTTGCATTACTAAACAATGTTTAGTAGATTGAATTCGTTGACGGGAGGTAAGGAACCCGGAGACAAAACAACAAGCTGAAAGAACAAAACAATGAATCAATACACCTACACCACCACCGCTTACGGACCAGCTAAAACTCACGCCTCCCTTAATGAGGCCGTTGAATGGATTGTTGAATATCTCATGACTGACAAGGCCCGCTGCTTTTCTCCTCAGCTCTGGATTTTCGATGAAAAGGGGGACATGATCGGAGACATTTATTTTTCCGGAAAAGACTGCAAAATCATGATTGGGAATAACTCTCCTCTGGTGATTGATGCCTGCTCAATGCTGCGTAATGCCGTGGTAGCTCAACATCGTCTGATTGCCTAACCCCAACCCCCGCCCGGAAATCCGGGCGGCTTTTTTATGGCACGCAAAACACTGAAAGAAAAACTTATGCGTGTGAAGACACGCGGAAAAGCCGTCAAAATCCTCACGGAATGGAAGGAAAGTTATGAACGCCAGTTCCGGGAGCTCATCAAAGAAATGGAACGCGCCACAGCCCGCGGTGACCTCCGAACGGTTGGCTATTGCATAGGCCAGCTTGACGGCATGCAGAAAAAGCTGCTGCACGGTGTTGACGTCATCGCAAAGTACCTCATTCAGCCGGACCTGCCAACCCTTGACCCTAATGATCCTTCCCTGCTGTGGGATGAAGACTAGTCATCGCGGGAGCGAGTTTCCAGAAGATCAAAAAAGCGCCCCCATTTAAGAGGGCGCTTTTTGCGTTTTGGAACGTCTCTCTAAGCCATGGCCCGTGCAACGCTGAAGGCGTCGTCACAGCGGCGCAGCCAGCCGCGCCCGAAGGTCGGGAACTGCTTGCAGGAGCGATAAAACGTCTTGCGCTTTTCCTGCAGGCCAATGAGGAATATCGCTTCATCCGTGCCGGCCAACTGGTCCTGTAGCTCCTGTCTGGTCTTGGGTCCAACAATGCCGTCCACCGTGAGCCCGGCGCCGTGGATGTTCAACGCGCGCTGAAGTATCTTCCCGGTGTTCTTGCTACCGGAATTGAAATAATGGTCCCGCAGGATGAATTCCGTAGCCGGGTGGGCATCGGAGCCAATCCAGGCGCGGACCGCGGCGGTATTGTCCAGGACGTACTGAAGACAGCCCTCCCAGGCTTCTTCCCGCTTTCCGGCGTCCAGCAGGGACTTGAGGCGGTTGAATACGGCGGGTTCAATGCCGTCGCAAATGCCGCAAATTTCCCACTTGCCGCCCTTGTCAGCGGCAGGGAGTCGGGAAACGCGCAGGGAGGACGGCCCGGTTACGCGGCTGTCTTCAAAGCGGAGGATGGCCGCAGCCATGTTTCTTTCAGTGTTGTTCATAACTTGTTCGTTTTGTTGTTTAATCCTCGTCAATGAGGGATTTGTTGGCGGCTTTCGCCAGCTCGCAGCTTGGGCACTTGTTGATCAGTTGAGTCATCAGGGCGTCAATCTTGGCGTCCTTTTTCTCCATCTGATCCTGATGGCGCTGCTGGTCCTCACGGCGCATCTTGAGCACCATCGTGACAACCCAGCCCATGACCCCCAAACTACCCATACCCGCCACGTCGGATAAAGCAGGGTCAATAGACGTAAGGACGCCGCTTGAGGCAGCCAACGATGCCCCGATCGTGATCAACATGCCCAAACTGTTCACGGTTTATTTCTTGGTGGGAATTACCTGCACGACGGGCTGAACCTCCGTCTTGGGCTGGGCCTGGGAATAGGAGATATGCCCCTGCTCAATGACGAGGCAGGAGCCGTCCTTGCAGACCTCCGTGCGCTCCGGGGTCACGTCTACGGAGTGCCCGCAGCCGGACAGGGACATTCCAACGCCCCCAAGGACAGCGCCGGCTATACCCACCCCGGCCCAGTAGAGGGCCTTCTTCCACCAGGAGGACGCGCCGGAAGCCTTAATACCGAGATACTCTTTCACGTCCTCAAGCGCGTGCTTGCCGATGATGGGGAGGGCCTGATCTGCGACGTGATACCATGCTTGCCTGACATAGGCCGGTTCATCTTCCCAGCCCGTTTCTTTCGGGGCGTGGGATATGGCGGATTGGTACATGTTGTACATTTCCTTGGCTATCGCCTCGGCATGATTGCATTGATTGTTAGTAGTCATTTGATTATGTTGTTATTGGTTAGGGGTAGTGAAGTACTTGAAAAACGCCACGTCGGCGGGGTCTGTGAGGACAAAAGCCGGGTAATTGATGGTGGTGAATATCCGTCTGCCTCCCTGGTCATTGACGGCCTCGACGGTCAGAGACACGGCCTCAATCATTTCATAGGTTCCGTCTTCCGTAAGGCTTAGAGCATCTTTCCCCAGCCGCGCCCACACCTGGGAGGCTTTCCACGGTTCCGCCAGTCCCACCAGCGCGGCAACTACAGCCTGCATGGCCGGGGCTTGGTCGGCGGGGATGTCGTCTTGCGTGTAGCGGTCCGTGTGGGCGTAGCCCTCCGCATCCTGATAGATGGCCGTCAATGTGAATTTGTCCCGCTCGCTGGGCTGGGGAAACTGTATCTGTATTTCTGCGTTGTTCATATTATTCTGCTGGTTGTTCGGGTTCCGTGTACGGCTCTTCTGTTTCTGTGGTGATCCAACTGCGCTGGTAGGGCTCCAATCCGAAACGCACATAGGTATTACTACCTACGCCGTTAATGATTGTTGGAGACTCTGCGCTGATAACTCCTCCATACAAACCTGCTTGAGCGTCCAGATAGATAATAGGAGAATAAAGGACATGATAGGTATCCCAGCACCTGATGTCTGCCAGCCTGATAATCGTATCATTAGACAGCCCTCCCATTACCAGCCAGACTCCGGCGGCCAAAGCATCTCCGTGACCAATTTCGGACTGCGCAATAACAATCCTGTAGGTAGCGGAGCATGGGTTGGTATTGCTGTTGTAGTCCAGATTGGACAATGTGGATCGCACTACATACCTCTTGGGACTACCGATGCCAATCAGCTCGCGCACGCGGGCCTTGTAGCCATTATCATAATAGAGAGTCACATCAACCAGCCGCGTTATATCCGCCGCACTGCCGACCACAGGGCGGAGCCGGAAATCATCTATGTCCGCATCCGGATATTCTTTAAATTGTCCAGACCCGCCAATAAGCATGGAAATTTTAAATGCGCTCCCCTCGGACCCCCCACTAAATTTGATTGGCAGAGAATACCCCGCTATCTTGCTATAGTTTCCGCCCCCGAGCGCACCAGCAGACGGCAGTGTGACGGATGTCCGGACCTTGGCCGCCAAGATGGCCTCACAGTAGCAGCCAGGAGCAATATGATTGATTGCCACCCCATTAGTAGCCGTGCAGGAGGATGTGGCCCAGTAGGTGCGCGTCTGGTGCATCATTACCGTGTGGACCATCCCCAGGGCATAAGCCCGGCAGACGGCTGCGGTATCCGTCTGCGCCTCTGCCGCCAGCGGGATATTGATGCCGCCATTGGCGTTGATGGTGCCGTTCGCAGTCAGACCGCCAGCGAGCGTCATGTTACCAGCAGCATCTACCTGCGGGATAGCGGCAAGGGCCTTTTGTGCGGACGCGGAAGCATCGTTCGCCAATTTCAGAGCATTTTCCGCATCCTTCCGTGCGGTATCGGCATCAGTTCCGGCAGTTTCGGCTTTTTGAGCTGCGGCCTCCGCACGTTCTGCAGCATCCGCGGAAGGGTCAATGATTTTAACTTCTCCGTCTGCGGCGTCGGGGACTATGATTTTAATGTCGCCTATCGTTACCACGTCTTCATTACCTGGCGGCGTAATACGGGGGGCGGCCTGGATTTCTCCCATGATCAAAGGGCGTTCTGCGCCGTCTGGCGCAATCATGAATAGGTCATAGGCATGTGCCCCAGCTTTTAAGGGACTCCATGCAAGGCGCGCGCTTATACCGTCAACAGGCTCACATTTGATTGCTGCAGCACCGGGACCACGGACCGCACAGCGGAACGCATTGCCGGAAATGTCTTTTGCCGCGCCGTCACCGTCCACAAAACGCAGCATCACCGATTGAGCAATGCCGCTGGTAGTAGCAATATCAAACGGGGCACCCTGGCATAAAATCATCATACACTAGTGCGCGCCCGTTGCGCTTAAATGACTCGGTGAATCATGGCAAAAATTACCGCCATGCAGGAACAGTCCCACATGTGAGAGTTATTCCCGGAGGCAAGCCACTTGAGGGAGACCCGCCCAGTACGCTTGTCTATGGATTCCTGCTTGCTTTCGGCTTGCATCTGCTTAATGTATTCAGCAGAAACATTATGAGGAACCTTGAAATGCCCCGTTTTAATCCGCGCGGCAAGAACATCCTTCGCCCGTTGGGAGGAAAAATTGAAGTGAAGGCACTGCACCCCCTCAACAATATGCCGTTCGAGGGGCGCATAAATCAGTTTAATTCCCTTCCCCTTGATTTTGTGCAGGTACTCCTCTTTAACAGTACCGTTCATTGAAAACCAATGATGAAGACCGCATATCTTTCGAACGGCATCCGTATCAAAGGCACAGTCCAGAGCCACGCAATGATCAGGCACATTGAATTGAGATTGTTTACATTCAATATCTTCCACCGTTTCAAGGCGCCCCTCCGAAAGCAAATGAAAGGAACCGCCAGCGTCCACGGCATAAACCGTATGCCAAAAGTGCCCCTTCTGGACGTCCACGGTCAAGAAACGGGCCCGTTCGTCCTCCACGGTGTACCCTTCCATACTTTCCGCCGTGAGAGGTATTTTCAACACGTCGTCTTTTTCGCCCAAATCCACAATGTTTTGAGCAAGCCGTTTCTGGATAAACTTTTTCAGCGGTTCTATGTCACCTTTCTTCTTTTTCTGATTGGCAAGAATCCACTCCACAGCCAGATCAGCCCATGACACCCAGTAACAAGCCAGAGCGTTAAAATTGTAGCTCACGATCTCCGGCAACGCGCTTGTGTTGCCGGAAAATACGTACTTGCCGCCGCTGGCCAGTCGGCGCCGGTTGTTCACGGTATCCTCTATTTCATGAGAGCAGCGCGGGCATACCATCTTGACAGATTCTTTAAAGCGCTCCCAATCAATATTTTCCTCTTTACTATAGATGACATCCCGCCAGTCATAGGTGTTCCACCCCTGGCAGCCGGGACATTGCCAATGGTAATGATGGATGCGGCCCTTGCCGTACTCGTCAACCCAGTCCGTCCCCTTGTCGCCCCCTTGGGAGACCATCAAGATTTTACGGTTGAACCGGTCATGGTGGCGGGCCAGGAACTCCCGCACCATCCCCTTTTCCCACGCCCACATTTCATCGCCAATCAAATACCGGCAGGACTTTGACTGCAACTGGCCCTTGGTCGCGGATACCATCCACAAATTCATGTGTGGGAAAAGGATTTCCGTTTTCCTGGCCGCATGCCTTTTCTTCGGCAGCAAGTCCTTCAGGGCTTTGTTGTCGCGGAACGTGGGGAAAAGCCGCGTCTCCGCAAAATCAGAGGTTTCTTGCTCATTCTGGAACGCAACAAGGGTGTTTCCGGCATCATTGGCAATGAGGTAATTAAGCAATCCGACAAACAAAGTTGACTTGCCGGAGCCGGTGGGCGCCATCAGGTTAATGTGCTTGACCGTGCCGTCATTCAAAAATTTATCAATGGGGTCCAGCAGGAACGGGCTCAATGTAAAATCAATGTGGGAAGACCTTGCCGATTGCTGGTCTACCACATTTTCACGTATCCATGTAACCGGCTCTACGTCCATTCCCGCGGATACGTTATCCGCAAAAAGAGTCAGGAATCCGGCAGCCTTTTCAATGTCTTTCATTGTTCCGCCCGGCTGATCACCTTGATTTGAGCCTTGGACTCTTCTGCAATGGAGTACAGGGCAGCCTTGATTTCTTCCCGCAGCACGGGCACCATTTCGGCCGCCGTCAATCCTTCCAATTTTCCGGGCAGCTTGTTTTCAAACGCCTGAATGACACCCTTGGTTACGCTGGCAAGATGCACCACAAGTTCATTGACATCCTCCATGTCCACCAGATTTGCCTTGTCCTTTTCAAGCTTCACGCGGGCCTGTTCAGCTTGCAAATTCTTGTAGGTGACTTCCGCAGCAAGTTTCTTTTTCCGCAGTTCCGCCACTCCTTCCCCTGCTACCGGGGCGTTTTTCTCAATGCCTGAAGCAGCGGCTTCAATGGCTGGATTTTCCTTCCTTCTGGCCTTAATCAATTCTCGTATTTGAGCATGCGTCAACCCCCGCTTCACATGGTATGTGATCGTGCTTTTGTTGACGCCCAATTGACGGGCAAGTTCAGCCTGTGAAATCCCTGTCATTACTCTTCCCTTTACATATTATTATATCATGATATGTTGATAAGTAAACATCGCAGATATGGAACCGCAGCAGTCATATTACACAGCACACACGGATTTTGAATATCCGGAGGATGAACAGGAGCAGGAAAATGAATTCCGGGAACGTGCCCTTGAAATGATCCGGATCATGTCCCTGGCCCTGTATCACGTCATCAACAGCCGCACCCCCAATGTTACCGCGTTTGGCGTAGCGTACGCCCTGGGGCTTACGTCCGTGCTCGGTAATGAGCGCATGGCCGAGCGGGCGCGCAAGCTGGGCGTGCACAAGGCCGCCATCTCCCGCGCCGCCTCCAAATTCCTCGCAGAAAGCGGCCTTCCTCCGTCCCTGATGATGCAGCAGGCTGAACATGCCGCTATTAAGCGGCGCCCCGTCAAAAAGCTGGAAGCGCCGCGCAAAAAGGCGCCGGAGCAGATTATGAAGGTATACAACACGGGCAAGAAGAACTTTGAGGAAAACCAGTTAATTCTTGACCTGTTTAAAGTCTGAATCCGTCCGGTTCCCCCGGATGCAGGATTTCCCACATGACGCGGGCACAAGCTTCCCGGATAGTACACCCCGATTGCTGGACGATGGGTTCATAAAAATCCTTCTGGCCGCAGTGGACGGCGGATACATGCCGGGCCAGCTTCGCCAGTTTTGATAACTGGTAGGTGTCGCATGTCCGGATTCCGATCAGGTATTTTCCTCCCTGGAACTCAATCACGTCGGCGCCCTTTCGCCCGTAAAGGTACAGGGCCAACTGGGAAACGGTCACGTCCTCCGGGTAGGTTTGATCATGGCGCACCGGGAATTCCCGCGTCACCAGGACATCAAGCGCTTCGCTGATGAATTTCCGCGTTACCCAGTAGCACACGCCTGACCAGGCGAACGGCACGGCGCACTGGTAGCCCCCCGCAAGCTTCCTGCGCTCAAACAGCGATTTCCGGATTTCGTCCAGAGACATCAACAGTGTATCAGCATCAATCTTGATTACGGGTTCCCGGCCCGGAATATCCTGCATGCAGGATAGCATGCCGCGGACGCATTCAAGGCCGTTCAGGTTCTTGTTGCGCTCAAAATAAGTCTTCTTGTAAATGATGTCCTTCCCCCTGGGGATGTCCTTTTTTGAGAGCGGGGCTTTCCCATCGTCAAACAGGTAAATCATGCAATCAGGGTCAACCTTGCGGATTTGCCCGACACATAATTCAAGACATTTATAGTCTTCCCGATAGCAAAATATAGCGTAATTCATTTATCTTTAATTTATTGGTTCGTATTGATTTGAAGATTTATTCCATTCTCCTTGCTGGATATAGATTTTTTGATTTCCGTCCCGGCTTAATCTCAATGCGTGGTCACTGTCACATGCAAGCATGGTCCAGGAATCACTGATAAGACCGTCGGAGCCGTCGCTAGTCGTATCTGCGTGAAGTTCAACTGAAAGCGCATCTCCCACCATTACAAAATGGGCCTTTACCCCGTTTGCAGGTTCACTCCAATTACGGTCATAATCAAAAACGACATAGCCACTACTGGTTTTCCGCAATGGCTTTTCAAATTTTAAATTCTCCCCCACAGCCAAGGAATCCGCGTTCAAGCTTATATCAAGCTGTCCTCCTGTCTTGGTTAATTGGTACTTGATGCCGTTGGACGTTTTTTGCGTGGTGTTGACATTTAATTTGATTGTGCTTCCCACAATTTCAATGGGGGCTTCCGCCGTGTAACTGGTTTGTTCCGGCTCTGTCATGGAATCGGTATCAAGCTTCATGGCAAGCTCACCGTTTTTGACTTCCAGGCTGTACTTGATGCCGTTGGACGTTTCATGTTCTGTTTGGTCCAGCTTGAGAGATACGCTCCTGCCGGTGATTTCAATGGGGTCTTGCCCCGTATAGTCGGGGCGTTCATCTTTGATTCTCACGCCAAGCCTAACCGGTCCTTCCTCCGCGCCGCCCTCCCCTTTTCCCTTCTTCTGGACAAGCCACACTTTCAGATTGCTATCAGCATCAACGTTTTCTTCTTCGCTGGATGATTCAATGTTTAGTGTCAGTTCGTTTTCCTCTTCGGCTTCCTTGAGTTCCAAGGCGCATAACGGGTCCGTCTTAAGCTTGTATTTTTTGAATTCCCATTTGATTACATCCCAGTTGATGAAGGTAATGCCTTTGTGCTTGTAAATAATGGATTTGTCACGTTCCTCAAACTCACCTACGACAATGTAAGCTTCCCCGTCTTCCGGCTCTGGAACCTCATTCCCCTTTTCCAGGATAGCGGTATATGCCTCCCAGGTGTCCGTGTCATACGTAACATGCACCCACACTTTTTCCCCTGCCTTAAAAGAGGCTTCATACTCGCTGATCTCTATATCTTCATTTTTCAGCAGTATCTTCTTTTCTTCCTCACCATCAGTATCTTGTTCCTCTTTATAGGCATTCAAAAGGAGCCCTCCGGAGACCTTGCCGGAAAGGGATGCTTCCGCATCGTCCGTGATTTCCACCAAATCAAAGGCCAGGGGACGTGAACCGCGCTGATAAGGGGCAATGGAAACGTTCTGGCCACCGCCGCCGCGCATGGACGTTTTGCCATGCGTAGCAGCATTGAGGGCGTTTGTAAGGGCGTTGGCCCAATCCGCCTTGATAGGGTCTCCCTTGGTGATGTTATCCATTTTTGTATAGGTCCGTTGACCAGCCTCCGGGATTGGATTGCGTGTATTCTTCCGTGATCTCGTATTCCCGGTTGCCTACCTTGTGGACGGAGTACCGGGTAAAGAGATAATTGAGCTTATACCCTTGTACTTCCGTTGCGCCTCCAAACTCGCTGCCCTGGACAATCTTTCCCACACGTGCCACCTTGGACGCGTCTACGCGGCGCGCTGTATAGGTTTTCGTGATGACCGTATTGTTCTGCGATATTTTTTTGTAACCAAGTGTGATATACGGGGTGATCGGGGTGACGGGGAGTTGAATATGCCCCGGCGTCTCGTCTTTCTCGCATTTAAGCCGGTACTGGCCATTGCTGCACAAGACAAGCCCCCCGGACAGGTAAACGGCCAGAATCAGCATGTCGTTTTCCGGATATTTACTACTCCCATCCGTGTTACGCAGTTTGTAATAGCTCAATATGGGCTCAAGCGTCATGTTCGATCGGTCGCTGATCTTGACCTTGTACTTTTCCTTCGTGTCGTCGGGATTATCCGGGTTGTCTGGATTGATGGGGTTGCCGTCTTCATCCTCATTGGTATCTCCGGACGGGTAAGAGTACGTTACCGTCACCTTGTAATGCGTCGGTGAATACGGGGTAATCTTGTAGCCCGTCGCCATCATGCCGGGGGCATTGGGATTGGTCGCCATGGCCGCCCACTTGGGGCGCTGGAACCCTGCAATGGGTACAATTTGGGATTGTGAAACGGTGCGGTTGACTCTGTACGCTACAGTGCCCTGCTGGCTAGTAACACTCGGCGCAACGTCCGCCCTGATTCGTAAATCGTTTGTCCAGGTCATCATTTAAACAATCAAAACGCCTTCTTCCAAAACCTGGGAAAAAGATTGCGTGGTTTCCGTCTTTCTCCCGTAGGGGTTGTTATCCTCTCCCATCTTCACAAAATTGCCACCGCCCGCGGAAATCAATGACTGAAGGGCGGCATCCGGGCCCTTCCCTTCCGTGGTCGTGATAGAATAGGAACAACACCTTTTATAGTAGTCAGTTATTCCTTTATTTATTACTTTGTTGAACAGGTCAGAAAGTTCCTTTGAGTACTTCACGCCCCCCAGGCCGAAATCATACGGGTCTTTCCTTTTCAGCTTGGAGTCAATTTTCAGGGATTCAATATCCACACGGCCCGACATGATCGCTTCATAGGCTTTCCGCAGGTCCGGATTGTTCTGAAACATGGGCTTGAAATCCGGGTGGTCAAAAATGCTCTTGCTCGTTACGCCAGCCGTAAATTCCCAAGTGGTTTTTGTATCCTTGGGGTCAAAATCAAACGGGTCCGGGTCATCAGGGTCCGGGTCTGGATTATCCGGATCATCTTCTTGAGGGGCTTCTTTTTTGAAGGTACAGACCGTTTTCCACAAGTCAGCAATCTGCGAGTGCTCATAGTTGGATAAGATCAAATCCGTAAAACCGGGAACATGGCAATGCAGGGTGTAAGGAGGCGTGAATTTTTTCCCAGGGGGCGCCACGTAAGAAACGCTTGCCGACCATGCCCCATCATCAGACATGGACGCATCAAAATCGCCTTGCCATCCATACCCGCCTGTATGTCTAATATCCTTGTTCATATCAGCTAAAGAGGGCAACGCCGCCTTTCTCGGCCTTTTCCGCAATCGTCTTGAGGTATCCGTTTGAGGTCTGCACTTCTTTTGTCAGGGAGTCCACGGCGGCAGAAAGGCCGGCATCCCCCTTCCCCACTAGGCCAAAGAGGGAACCGAAGCCAGACCCCACACGGGACACGCTTGAAAGCGTCTGCTGCACTGCGTCAAACCGCGTTTTAAACGCATCAGACATTTCCTTTGCCCGCTCCTTGGAGTCCTTTTCATCCTTCTTTTCCTTCTCCTTTTTGTCCTCAATTTTGTAGGTCAGGGAAACCTTCTGTTCCGCCAGCCCCAGGGCATCGTGTTCATTCATGCCGCCCTTCATGAGGGATTGCATTTCCTTCCGCACGTCCCGCTGTTTTTCCAGCTCACGCAGCTTTTTCTTTTCCCCGGCGAGCTCGGCCCGCATGATGGCAATGTTTTCCTGTGTATCGCGTGCTGTCTCTTCCCCAAGCCTTTTTTGCTTGGAGATTTCATCATTGATGCCGCGGATAATTTCACCAACGGCCAGCAGCTTTTCATACTGGACAGATTCATCAAGATTCAGGCCGCCATTCCTCAATTTTGAGTCAAGCTCGCCAAAAGCCTTATTCCATTCATCAATGCTGGACAAGTCAACAGTTTTGAGCCATGCTTCAATTTTCTGATACGGGTTTTCAATCTGGTTGATCTCCCGTTCAGTCCCCTTCTCCGTCCACCGGTCACGGGCCTTGAGCGCCGCCTCATTCGCTTTTTCGATAGATTTTGCAAGCTCTTTCTCTTCCTTGGCTAGTTTTATGTCAGCTTCCGCTTCCTGTCTTTTTATCTCGGCCGCCCTGACATTTTGATCAATCCTGGTTAACATCCCGGAGCCCTTCAAGCCATCAATAAGGCTCTCTCTTGACTTAATAAGACGTACTAAATAATTGGCTTCACTTTTTAAATTATCATCACCAATTTCATTGTACATGTCGTTCACTTGAGCAAGCCTCATTTGCATGGCATTCCGTTCTTCAATGACGTCTTGTAAACGCTTATTGAATTCCTGGTAACTATCTATTTTAGCAAAGTCGCTCTTTATTTTGTCGCTTGAATCATAATCCGATTTGTATTCTCGGTATGCATCACCTTCATTGCGTTTTTCTACTACTCCAAAGAATTCTTGAGTTTTCCGAACAGGAGTAAAAAGCCAATCAACACCATCAAAAAATTTTCGTGTTCCATACGCAAAATTTGATATAGAACCAATAGCTATTTCAAACCCATCTGCAAAGTCTTTGCCTAGATTTTTTGCAGAAGAACTATTTTTGTCCATTTGATCGGACATTTCTTGTAGCTTAATTGTTAATCCTTCAATAAACCCCTCTCCAAATTTAGCTTTAAGAGCATCCCAATTATCTTTGAAGGTTGAAATAGAACCATTCAAGGTTTGAGATTGTGCTTTCATCCCACCAGAAAAGCGCGCAAATGAATCGGCTGCAATCTCCCAAACTTCATCGCCCTTCTTTCCGGCCTTTTGCAATTCCTCAAGCTGGATGCGAACTTCTGGTGTGATGGCCCCAAGTTCAGACAGACGCGCCAGCGGTTCCCCAACGGCGCGGCCTGACTGCAAACCAGCCCATAAGCGACCTATGGTGGTAGCAAGCTCTTCAATGGGAATGTTAAGGGCGCTTGCCACGTCTCCAACCATTTCCAATCCCTTTCCGGTTGCAAGGGCACCACCGGTCAAAGACTCCAATGTTACAGAGGCGCGAGAAATGCCGTTAAGCTGAAATGGCGTTTTGGCGGCGAAATGAGCAAGTTCCTCCATGCGTTTTTTTGCTGCTCCGGCAGATTTAAGCAATGGGACGAACGATGTTTGAAGCGTTTCCCTGTTGCCAGCCTCCATAACAGAGGATTTGACAAGATTGAAAGCCCCAATAGCAGCGGAAGCCGCCGTAATAGCGGGAAGAAGTCCGCGGAAAGACTGTGTAATCCCTGAAACCGCTTTATCTATTCCATTGCCACCAAGCTTGATACTCTTGGCAGCAGAAGCCGTTTCATGGATTTTATTTTTAATTCCGGAAAGTCCTTTTAAAACCTCTCCAAAATCTCCGGAAAATTTGAATTTTACCACACTCATTCTTCAATATTCACAGGCTTTTTAAACAGGGCGTCCAGACGTTCTAAATCAGCATGATCTACCTTCCGAGCATGCGTGTAATAACAGCTCACTCCATTTGCAACACATTCACTCATAAGGAACTGTAGAATCATGCTGTATGGAATATCATATTTGATATAATTTAAGGGGTAGCCCGTCTTTGAAGCAATCGCCCAAACCACCTGAATAAAGTAGTTCGGTCTGTCCCCTCCCGTTTTTTTTTGGAATCCTCAACAGTGAAAGCAGTTTCCTCAACTGATTTTGCCTGTTCACCAACCAAGAGCGAAATGCGCTGCACTTCATCAGGGCTCAACTCATATTTAAATTTGAGGATGGATTCCTTGAATTCTTCAAGGCTCATTGATTCAAGTTTTTCAATATCAGCCGTATGAATATAAATATATTCTACAATGCCGCCTAAATCCATGCCCCCATTCATGAACCCGCAGTTAAAACGCTGCATCAACTCCATGCTTCCAACAGACAGGGGGCGGAGTTTCAAGACTTTTTCCTTGTCGCTCATAATGCTCTTGTAATTAGGAGTTCAAATGCCCCAGGAAATTGCGCTTAACTTCTTCCGGACAATCCTCCGGAATCAGGGCTACCTTCTGACCATCCTTGGAGCGGATACAGGCGATTTTCCGGAATCTAGGAAGTCCGGCCAGAATACCGCGGCGACAATCAAAAGCCGCTTTGACCAACGCAAAGGGGTCTTCCGGATTGTTTTTCACAAAATCCGGGTCATTCCACTTACTGATCATTTCACGTGTTTCCGGGGTATCCGCGAAGTAAAAAACCTTTCGTTCCCCTCGGTCAGTAATGATGATTTCTGCCCTCTTGGCAATGGGGGCCGTGGCTGCAAGCAAAGCACTTGCAAGGTTGATGTCTTCAATATTGATTATGTTATTCATGTTATGTCTATTATGTTATTTTTTTGTTCGAGATAGGGGCGCCAGAAACGGCGCCCCCTGAAGTCTGTTATTCGGAAACAATTTCCGGGTTCAGGGCTTTAATGTTCGGACTATAAGAGGCTTTAACGGTAAAGCTTCTATAGTTCTGCGTCTCCATTTTCATGTCTACACTCTTGCAGATGGCCTTAGTTACCTTTTCCGGAATTTGTTCACCGGAATTTTTGATGCAGAGGTTCAAAACTTCCGCACGGACATCAACGATGTCGCCAATGTGGGGAACCTCCGTGCCAGTCTTTCTCATGTACGCCTCCCAAGTAATTTCACAGCGGGAATCATAGAGAGTATTACCCTCCATAACGCCCTTGTCGCCTGTAAGCTCAACGTCCCCCTTCGCCGACCATGAGTAACTTACGGAAGAAATAATAGCTCCAAAATCCTGATCTCCGGAATAATTGATCCCGAAGATACCGTCGCCGTGCTGTATAAAATCAGATGCATGTGCCATACAAATGGCGGTGCGTTGCGCTTCCGGCTACCCTCCCTTTCCCACTTGACAAAATCGCGGAATGAGGCATATTAAAGGTGCGTTAGTAATTCAGAACATTCACATGTTCACCTTCTAAACAATCGCCCCGGCCTGCTTCACCAGGCCGGGGCGATTGTTTTCCGCTTGACAAAATCAAACACAAGTGCATATTGAAGACGTATTAGTTCCGAACAGTTCACATGTTCACCTCTAAATCAAACCCCCCGGAGTGGCTGCTCCGAGGGGTTTTTCCTTTAGTTGAACAGAACTATAAGAAGCTCAATCAACCGTTGTATTAGTTCCTGTTGTCTCACATATTACACCTCCTTTTTTAATCCCGGACCAACCGGGCAAAGCGAGTATGAAGAAAAACTAAACTTTTTGCAAGATATTTCTACGAAGAAGTTTTATATATTAGATTGATTGTCAAAATATTATATAAATCATCTTTCGATATAGCGCACTGTCCAGGTTGTTACCCAATCATCCCCGTCCAGCGCGGATGAAGAATCAATCAGGTTGAAAAAGTCGCACCGTTCGCCGCAATCCATCCGGCCCAAGGCTTCCATAAGCTTTTCTTCCGCTTCCGAGTCAGACCGGTTATTGATCAGGGCAACGGAAAGCGTATAATCCCAGGCGGGCAGCGGAAACCATGGCTGCGTGCGGCTCGTCATCTCCACCACCACGCAGGGCTTGCGTTCTAAATCTTCTTCATTTCCGGCCTTGTAGGCAGTAAATCCGGAATTCCGTAGGTGTTTTACAATGTCATCAACAATCATGATTTATTTATCCTTTTCCATTCATGGTGCAGTTTTAAATTAGTGGCGGTTAATGCGTTAGAATAAACAAGCGGGAACAAGCGTTCAATCATGGCTTCCTTGGCATACGGTACAGGGTTGATTATTTCCACGGAATCCCCGGTGCGCCTGTATATGCCGTTCAAGCCGTGCCGCGTAATCCATTGGGGAAGACGTCCCGTCGCTTGCCATCCGTAAGAGGTGGGCCATGTCCAGCCAGATTTTGCCTTGCCTATGTGCTTAAACACCTCCATGCGGTACTTTTTGAGTCCCCGGCTGTCTGACGTAACGCGCCCGGAAAAGGCGTCCACCGTTCCGCGGCGCCGGGCGTCCTTATGCATGCGTTTCGTAAAACTGGCGTAAAACGTCACCGGAACGCCGCTGTCAAATGCTACTTGCTGGGCTTCCTGTTCTTTCTTCTGCCGGAGCATAGCATACACGGGACGAGCCATTACCGGATCACGTTCTTTGAACATCCTGTAAGCCTTCCCAGGGGCGCCCACAGCCCGCGCAATGTCACGGCTGGCAGAACCTTCCCCGGACTTTCGCCCGGCCACCTTGGATTTCCGGTTTTTCCCCAAAGGCAAAGTCGCGTTAAAACACATACCGCGGGCTACATTGGATGCGTACATGTCCAGGAACAGCCCCCCGAAACGCTGAATATTTTTGTGCCCATCCCTGATAGCTTTGTCGAGCCCTTCCACGTTGCATTTAATCATACAAATCAACTGATAAAGTTAATACCCTGTAAACGCAATTACTTGTGACGGCGGTGATCTTGAATTTCATTCCTTCACATTCCACGCGCCCCCCCACCTGGAAAGAATCCTCTGTTTGGATGTGAATGATGCGGTCCCGCTGGTTGCAATATCCCCCCTCCTGGCGTTCAAGGGTTACGTCACGGGAGTTCATATACCCCCGGTATGTCTTTCCCTGGTAGGCTATTTCCGCCTGTGGCAATACCTGATTTATGCGCCGGTGCGCGGCGTTGGCCGCATCTGTGAATCTCATATAAATGGCGGGGCGTTGCACAAAAAAACCGCCCCGGACAAGTCCGGGACGGTGAACACCAGCAGTTAATGCAAAGAAAATTAGCTTTCAGGAGGCGTGACAGCCGCTGCAACATACCCTTTCACCTTGTCAGGTTCAAGTATCTTGGCGCCGAACATCAGGCCCAGGGAGGCCCATTCTGCGCGGGTATTGCGGTCAAGCCAGTTGCAGAACATCACCGTCAGACCTGCAAGACCATCAATAGAGATAAGCTCACAATGGATGTCATCTTTGAGCTCATTGTCAATTTCCGGGATGGCAGACCCCACGGCAATGGCGCTGCCTTCGTAAGTTACGCCAACAACATCTTCCGAAAAGACGGAAGATTTTGCTTTATGGATGGACTCAAACCCATAGGCGCCTCCATCAAGCTTAAATTCCGTAGTGTTTTCCGGAAGAATGGCCCGGTAATAATCGGGAGTCAATAACAGCCTGGGTTCATCAGATTCAATATCCCCACTTAAATTGATGCAGCCACGCTTGTTGAATTTATCAGCAGTCCCAATGACCTTTGACCCGCTTGCCGGAATAAGAGTCATAATGCGCTTGTGCAAGTCATTGGCAAAAGCAATAGAGTTCGTTTTCGCCAGATCAGCCAGCTTCCAGCCATTACGCTTTTCAGCAGGAGTAATGCGCCAAGCTTGATGCAGTTCGGTAAGGGAAAGTTTGATCAAATCCCCGTTGTTTTCCTTGTCATTCTGATAAGACGAGGGATTCTCAATTACTTCACCCGATGTCTTGACATTTTTAAAATCAAGCTGGGAAGCATACTCCATGCGAAAATCTTTCTTGAGAAATTCGAGCGGAACAAGTGCCTTACGTAAAGACGTAATAACTTCTCCGTGGATAATTACCTTTTGTGCGTCAGAAAGTGCCATGATCGTAAATAATAGTTTGGTTGTTAATGTTGTGTGTTTACTTGCAAAGTTCCGCCAATTTATCCTTATGCTCTGCGTAAAACTTCCTCTGTTCCTCTCCGGAAAGCGCCGTGTACTGCTCCAGAAGAGAGGGGGTTTCCTCGCCGTCTTCCGGCTTATCCGCCGCGGCTTTATGCCCCATGCCAGCCACCATTTCCGCGGCCTTCTGGCTCGCCTTCGTATCGGCTTCTTCCTCAAGCTGGTTCTTCTTGAGCGCAACGGATGCGTGGAGCTTGACATTCTCCTTTTCCAGGGCTTCGACACGCTCACAAAGAGATTTAATAGAGGATTGGATTACTGTAATTCCATCCCTCATTTCTGCCCCAAGAGGGGCAAGCTCTTGTTTGAGCGCATCAACGATATTTTGATCAGACTTGAATAGTGCCATACTTATTGCAGGGCGTTGCGCTTTTAATTTGCGGCGGGGAAATCAACCCAGGGCATTACATCATCAATCAGGCCCAGGGAGGCAGCATCTTCCGCCACAAAGACCTTGCCGGAAAAAGCATCCACAGATAAACCGGGACGCTCTGAAGCCACAAACTCCTGAAACCTTCCGGCGATCTTGTTGCACAAATCCCTGTAATAGGCGATTGCCTCCGCGTTCATCGGGGTTTCCGGATGCTTGAAAACAGCATCATCATTCGTGATGGTCAATATTTCCTCACTCTTGGCATTCCACAGGCTGATGACGGTTCCGATACTGCCAACCAGCGCCGTTTCCGTCACGATCACCTGATCACAAGCCGAAGCCAAATAATAGGCGGCAGAACAGCACATGCCTTTGACGTAAGCCACCGTTTCCACGGGCAGTGATTTAATCAATTCCGCTGTTTCATGGCAGCCTTGCACGTCTCCCCCCGGAGAGTCAAAAACGAAAATCACTTCGTCAATGTTCCCGGCAGCCGCCTTTATTTCCTCCACGATAGATTGATAATTTGTGCCGCCCAGGACTTCGTTCAGCGGCACGCCGTTACCGTATAGGGGCCCGATTACCTCAATCACCAGGGATGACCCAACCACCCGCGCTTTCTGGCGTGTCTGGATGAAAAATGAGAAGTCAAAATCCGGGTTCCCCGCGGCTTTCGGTTCAAGGCTCTTCCGCTGGCGCATACTCGCCAGCCATGCAGTTTCTTCACAATATAACGGTTTCATAACGTTAAAATTTCCTGATATAATCCGGAGAGATTTCTACCCCAAATTCTGCTTCAGCTTCACGGCGCAACTTCTCCGCAATGGCGGCTTCCCTGGCGCGTATTCTCAAATGGTCCTCAACCTGCGTTCCGTTTTCCTCACAGATTTCTGTGAGGTTTTTAATGCCGGCATTGTACTCTTTCAACTGACTGTTAGAGTCGCGCCCCATGTCCACGCTTGGACGCTTGGCGCGGCTGAACATCATATTCCACCAGCCTTCAGCGTGCGGGATGTCCTCCCGCTGGATACCTACGGCCAAGACATACTGTACAAGCAGTCTGGCGGCATCTTCAAGCAGCGTGGCCCTGTCCCGCGTGGTGTTGTCGAATTTGGACAGGGACATTCTGTTCCCAACGCCGCTTGAGTCCGGATTGACCACAATATCATAGGGCACCCCTACCCCGGACAAGACACCCTTCAAGAGCCGTTCCGAAAAGCTCATGTAGTTCGGGGAGGGGCGCTCAATCTTCAGGGAGTCAAGGGAATCTTCAGACTTCAAAAACACAATTTGCTTATCTCCTGTGTTGCGGACAATCACCTCACCATTATTGGCTGGCTTATTGTAAGCCTGCGCGATGTCAACTTCTCCTGTCTCATTCTTTTTCACCAAGGCGATCTGTGAGGCGATCTTCATGGCGCCAAGCTCGGAAACATTGATGTCATCAATGTAACGGAATTCCTTAAGACCATGAGAAAAGAGGGGTTCCCCGCGGCAGGTGGAAAGAAAATCATCATCAACCAAATGCAGCATGGAAGAAGCCGGGATGATCTCACCGGCCCCTGGTTCATCACCGTCCAGCCAATAGGCGATTTCACGCCCCATGCGGTTAGTTATGACACCGTGCAGCACGTTCAACCCCTTGTATTTTCCGGAGTCAATGAGGCCATCTTTAGGAGAGCACACCCGGTTTGCCCGGATAAATTGCAGTTGAGGAAACCCCGTCTTGCTCTCCGTCAACATTACAAAGCAATCCCCGTCAATGTCGATGGCGGTGGAGATCAGATACAGGAGCGAGTGAAAATTCTTTCCGTTCACGCATGCAACTTTGTAAAACGCCTTGATGTACTCGTCATACTTCGCTGCAACTTCCGGATTCTTGCACAAGGATTTGAACAGAAACGCTTTCCCGATAGAGTATTCAGCCTTCATGTTCACGGCGCCCTTTACAACGCCGTTGTTCTTGTACAACAGACGTGACGCGGAAATGAGATTCTTCCGGGTAAGGCGCCCGGAAAGTCGTTCCGGCTCTTTGAGAAAATTCGGAAGACGTTGAAGCCCATCATCATAACTGCCGCTTTTGTAAATGGGGCGGCTTGAGAACGGGCGCCCGAACTGGTCCAAAATCTGAACATTCCCTGCCTTCATCGGAACACCACCCTTGCAACGTTGTTCCCTCCTTCAAACCGGCCATGCTCAAGAGAGCGGATAGCCAGCCCCAAGGCTTCAACCCACAAATCAACAGTCATGGAGCCTGCGGCAAACTGGAAGGAGCTATCACCCACATTCCCTTGAGTGATTTCCTTCCCCTGGTTTTCAATTATGTCTTCAACAGCCTTATCTAAAGCCTCTTTCAAACGTGGTATGCGCTCGTCGGCATCCACCATCCCCCAGGCATAAAGAGCTTTTGCAATCCGTAACATACAAATGCGGCCCCGTTGCGCTTGTAAATCGTGTTCAAGCATGCCGTTGTTGCATGGTGTTGCACGAATTTCCTCAACACTATGCACACAAAAACACAGATGACCCTTGACCCAGTTCGAGGCCCCAAGCTCAAGGAGACTCCCTTTTTCGGTCTATTTCCAGCCAATTCCGGCCCATTATGCACCGCTTTAATGACATTCCCCCATATCCCCCACCAATGGACTACATTGCAGTTCTTCCGCTCTCTGCGTGTCCAGTATATCACGCAATCGTTATCCCCTCTCATGTGCTCAACATTATCACAATTATGAACACACTGAAAACTATGTCATTGTATTTAAATGTTATAAGTCCTCATAGGGCTACCACCTTTAAGAAAAAGGCCGTCTCTCCGGAGGCGGTCTTTTTTACTTTTAACGTTCCTCTGGACCAGGAAAAAGTCCGGAACTTTCCAGCAACTGCGGAGCCCTTCAAAGCGTGGACGGCACCTTTCCAAATAATCCTTCTGTTGATCTGAGGACACGGACAGTAAGAACGCAAATGCACATTTTCTCCATCCTCAACCGTAAGGGAATATTCCCGGACCTGGAAAAACGGTCAAATAGCCGCTAACAGCGCCAGACGGACCATGGGAAAAAGACAAAAGGCCTTCCCTCTTTCCGGCCCTTCCTCTTTCCCTGAAAGGAACTTGTGTCCGGACCGCCGGGATGCCAGCCCCGGTAATTCCTGAGAAACATTTTGTCAAAGGGTCCACCATATCCTTTCAGCGGGCATGAAGCATATTCCGCCGCGTGCTCATGAAGGAGCAAATTTTTGAAAGATTCTCTCCCGGCACGGCTTATACTGAAAACATGACAAGGCTTTTTCCACTCCTGGCCGGATTGCTGCTGTTCCCGGTATTTCAAACTGAAGCAGCAGAAAAATACAGCATTATTCCGGAGCCGGAGAAAACGGAGCTGAAGCGGAACGCCACCAGGACCTTGAAGCTCCTCTCCGACAAAACCTCTCCTGCCCTGGGCAAGGACGCCTACCGCCTCGCCGTCACCCCGCAGGGCGTCCACCTTGCCTCCGGCGGCAGGGAGGGCAGGATGTACGGCCTGGTCACCCTCCAGCAGCTCCAGGACCAGCTGGCGGCACAGCCGGAGGGCATCCCCTGCGGCGTCATCACGGACAAGCCGCGCTACCCGTGGCGCGGCATGATGGTGGACCCCGCCCGCCACTTCATCCCCATCAAGGACCTGAAGAAATTCGTGGACCTGATGGCCTACTACAAATTCAACAAGCTCCATGTGCACCTGACGGACAACCAGGGCTGGCGCCTGCCCGTGCCGGGCTATCCCAGACTGAAAAGCGTCGCCTCCAAGCGGGAGGAAAGCTTCGGAGACGGCATTCCCCATGAAGGAATGTACACCAGACAGGAGCTGAAAGACCTGGTGGCCTACTGTGCGGCGCGCGGCATTGAAGTCATCCCGGAGATAGACGTGCCGGGCCACAACCAGGCGTTGGCCGCCGCCTACCCCGAATTCTTCTGCTTCCCCAAACCGGACATGAAGGTACGGACAGTGGCCGGCAACAGCAAGGAACTGGTATGTCCCCAGAAGCCGGAGGTCTGGAAATTCTACGCCGCCGTCTTCAAGGAACTCAAGGACATCTTCCCGTCCAATACCGTTCACCTGGGCGGCGACGAAGCCCCCACGGAACTCTGGAAAAAATGCCCCCTGTGCCGGGAAGCCCGGACCAAGGCAGGCATGAAAGACGAACAGGAACAAATGAGGGCTTTCTTCGCCAAAATGACAGCCCTGCTCGACAAAAACGGGCAAACGCCGCAATTCTGGTATGAAGGGAACGCCGACATCTACCACCCGGGCGAAACAGTTTACGCGTGGCGGCAGGACCAGGCGCGCCAAGCCATTGAGAAAACAAAAAAGGCCGGGCTGAACCTGATTATGGCATCCAATGAATATTGTTATCTGGATTTCCCTCAATTCCCGGGACAATACAACTGGGGATGGATGCAAACCACGACCTTGCAGAAATGTTATGAACTGGATCCGGCCTTCGGCAAATCCACCGCGGAAGCAGGCCACATCCGGGGCGTGCACGCTCCCGTGTGGGCGGAACACCTTCCGGACCTGAACCACCTGCTTTACCGCGTCTATCCCCGCGCCATGGCCCTGGCGGAAGCGGGATGGTCTCCCATGGAGGTGCGTTCCTGGGAAAACTTCCAGAGGAAAGTGGCCGACCACCGCCCCTTTGTCCTCAAGCGCTTTAATTACGACTTGAAACGCACGAAGGACAATGAGCCACCCTTCCGGTGGGAAAACAAAAAGTAATTCCGCCGTTTTTCCTTATCACTCCTGATTCTCCATGATAGAATCTCTTCTGAAAAAGCCCTCCGTCATGTTTAAACTGATCTACCTCCTGGCCTGCACAGCCTTCTCTGCATCCATGGCGTGTGCCGCACCAGCAGAAAAATACAGTATTATTCCGGAGCCGGAGAAAACGGAGCTGAAGCGGAACGCCACCAGGACCTTGAAGCTTCTCTCCGACAAAACTTCTCCTTCCCTGGGCAAGGACTCCTACCAGCTCACCGTCACCCCGCAGGGAGTGCACCTCTCTTCCGGCGGGAAAGAGGGCCGTATCTACGGACTGGTCACTCTCCAGCAGCTCCAGGACCAGCTGGCGGCGCATCCGGAAGGCATTCCCTGCGGAGTCATCAAGGACAAGCCGCGCTACCCGTGGCGCGGCATGATGGTGGACCCTGCGCGCCACTTCATCCCCATCAAGGACCTGAAGAAATTCGTGGACCTGATGGCCTACTATAAATTCAACAAGCTCCAGCTCCACCTGACGGACGACCAGGGCTGGCGCCTGCCTGTGCCGGGCTATCCCAAACTGAAAAGCATCTCTTCCAAACGGGCGGAAAGCTTCGGCAACGGCACTCCCCACGAAGGAATGTACACCAGGCAGGAACTGAAAGACCTGGTGGCGTACTGCGCCGCGCGCGGCATTGAGGTCATCCCGGAAATAGACATGCCGGGCCACAACCAGGCGTTGGCCGCCGCCTATCCGGAATTCTTCTGCTTTCCAGACCACAACACGAAAGTCAGCACGACCGGCGGTGTGGGCTTGTACCTGGTATGCCCCCACAAGCCGGAAATATGGAAATTCTATGCCGCCGTCTTTGACGAGCTCAGGGACATCTTTCCGTCCACCATGGTTCACCTGGGCGGCGACGAAGCCCCGCTGGAAAAAACCTGGGAAAAATGCCCTCTCAGCGTCAAATACCGCCAGCAGAAGGGAATGAAGGACGTCCACGAGGAACTGAAGGAATTTGAAGCGAAAATGGCCTCCATGCTCGCCGCGCGCGGCAAAAAGCCCATCTTCTGGTATGAAAAGCCGTGGGCCCAGGCCAGCGTTTACCGCAAGGGAGACACCGTCTTCACCTGGCGCATGGGCTTGACGCCCTCCACCATCACGGAAACGAAAAAGCAGGGCCTTCCCCTCATCATCGCCGCCGGGGAACACTGCTATCTGGACTACCCCCAGATTCCCGGCCAGGACAACCGGGGCTGGATGCCCACCACTACGCTGGAGCAAAGCTACAAGCTGAACCCCGCCTACGGCAGGCCGGAGCAGGAAACAGACCATATCATCGGCGTTCAGGCTACCATGTGGGCGGAACAGCTCCCCACCCTGAACCACCTGCTTTACCGCACCTACCCCCGCGCCTGCGCCATTGCGGAAGCGGGCTGGTCACCAATGAACGTGCGTTCCTGGGAAAACTTCCAGCGCAAGCTGGCCGATCAGCGCCAATTTGTCCTCAAACGTTTCAACTACGATATGGAGCGCACCAAGGAAAACGAACCCCCTTTCAAATAATCCGCATTCTCTATCCATGAGCAGCACTAAATTTGCACGTCCGCACCGCCCCTCCGTAGAAGAACTGGCCCAGGGAGTCCTGGCCGGGAACCGCGCCCTGCTGGGGAGGGCCATCACCCTGGTAGAAAGCAACGCCGCTAAAGACCAGGAAGCCTCACGGGCGCTCATCTCCAAGCTCCTGCCCCATTCGGGCAATGCCGTCCGCATCGGCATCACGGGCGTTCCCGGCGCGGGCAAATCCTCCTTCATTGAAGCCTTCGGCACCTACCTGTGCAAAAAAGGCTTCAAGGTGGCCGTGCTGGCCATTGACCCGTCCTCTTCCGTTTCCCGCGGTTCCATCATGGGGGACAAAACCCGCATGGAAGAACTCTCCGGGGAGGAAAACGCCTTCATCCGCCCTTCCCCCTCCGGCGGCTCCCTGGGCGGCGTAGCCAGAAAAACGCGTGAAACCATGATCGCGTGCGAAGCCGCGGGCTTTGACATTATCCTCATTGAAACCGTCGGCGTCGGCCAGTCGGAAACCACCGTCCGTTCCATGGTGGACATCTTCATGCTCCTGCTCATCACCGGAGCCGGAGACGACCTCCAGGGCATCAAGCGCGGCATCATGGAGCTGGCGGACATCCTGGTAGTCACCAAGGACGACGGCGACAACCGCCAGCGGGCGGCGGCCCACTGCCAGGAACTGAAAATGGTGCTCCACTACCTGCAAAGCCCCACCCCCGGCTGGACGCCCTCCGTCCTCACCTGTTCCTCCCTGGAAGGGCGCGGACTGGACACTATTGAAGAAACGCTCTTCCGCTTCCGGGACAGCATGAAGGAATCCGGCTTCTGGTACAACCGCCGCCGGAACCAGTCCCTCTCATGGGTTCAGGCCCTGGTGCATGAAGCCCTGCTCACCGCCTTTGAACAGCATCCCGCCGTGGCGTCCCGCATGCCCGTTCTGGAAAACATGGTGGCCGGGGACAAGATGGACCCCGTCTCCGCCGCGCACGACCTGCTGAGCCACTTCACTTATCCCGTGCCCGGACATTGAAGAAATCCGCCAGAACCCTGGCGTACACCTCCTTCTTGAACTCCGGCAGCCACTCCAGCCTGAACCCGACCGGGGCTATCCACCTGTAGGCGCAGAACTCCCGGTGGTCCAGGCTGGGCTCCGGAGCGTCCGCACGCAGCCGGCACAGGAAATACTCCTGCTCCTGCCCCACAAAAGGCTGCTGCCGCTTTTCGCGGACATACTCCAGCACCTCCGGCGGATAATCGTAACGATAGCCGCCCCGGGATTCCACAACATCATACTGGGACGGCAGGAACCCCACTTCCTCCCGGACTTCCCGCTTCACTGCCTCCGTGGCAGTTTCTCCCGGATCAATCCCCCCCTGAGGGAACTGCCAGGCCCCTTTCTGCCTGGAACGTTCGCAAACCAGCAGCTTTCCGTCCTCCCGGACCAACAGCCCCGCCACATTGGGACGATACAATCTTTCCATGCCTTCTTACCTAGCACAACATTCCCTGCATTTCCAGCCATGTTCTTCCACAAATTTGCTACAGGCATGTAAAAATGACTCGGATACAGACACTTTATTCTCCCCGCCAAACAACTCCGGATATAAATCACAACCCATCAGCAGGATAAGTAATATAAAAAAACAAAAGACACCCTCCCTGGTTGTGGAATTTCCTGTTAAATATCCAGAAAACTCTGGTAGTCAAACATTAACATACTGCCATTTTCCGAACATTGTTCTTTAACGGCAAGTCTATTTTCCTGCAAGGTGAAAACTGGCTGACTGGCCGCTCTTTTACTTTTCACGTCCCGTTAATAAAAACTGATCATGAAAATAAAAATCAATTATTTCGCTGCCATGTTGCTGGCAATGTTCGCAGGGGGAGGCATAGGCGCCCAGGGCGCAGAGCAGCCTAAAAAGGCGACAAGCCATACTATTGAATACAACCAAAAATTTCTCGGCGCTCATGGCCTGGACGAGAACGACAAGCAAGACTTTCAGGATGCTGAAAAGGGATTCATGGCAACCCTCAAGGACCCGAACATTAAAAACAAGGAGGGGAGGACGGTCTTTGACATCTCTGCCTTTGACTTTACCAAGGACAAACCGGCCCCTGATACGGTGAACCCGAGTTTATGGCGCGTTTCCCAGCTCAATGCCAAAAGCGGGCTGTTCAAGGTCATGGACGGCATCTACCAGATTCGCGGGTTTGATCTTTCTAACATGACCATCATCGAAGGAAAGGAAGGCCTCATCATCATTGACCCCCTCATCTCGGAAGAAACCGCAAAAGCGGGGCTTGACCTCTACTATCGGGAAGTGGAACAGCCGGAGACTGGGAAACGTCCGGTCAAGGCAGTTGTATACACGCACTCCCATGTCGACCACTTTGGCGGAGTCAAGGGAGTAACATCGGAGCAAGACGTCAAATCCGGTAAAACGCACATACTGGCGCCGGAGGGATTCCTGAAAGAAGCCGTTTCCGAAAACGTCTATGCCGGCAATGCCATGGGGAGGCGCTCCACGTACATGTATGCGGCGCCCTTTAACAAGGGTCCGGAGGGTACCGTAGGCTCCGGCCTGGGCACCGCCAGCTCCAGCGGAACCATTACAGTCATCCCGCCTACCGATACAATCACCAAAACAGGTGAAACACGAACCATAGACGGAGTGGAGATGGAATTCATGATGGCTCCCGGAACCGAAGCCCCTTCTGAAATGCTGATGTATCTCCCTCAATTCAAGGCGCTTTGCAGTGCGGAGGACGCGACCCACACCATGCATAACCTTTATACCCTCAGAGGAGCCAAGGTTCGGGACGCAAGCAACTGGTGGAAGGCTCTTGATGAAACCATCCAGCGTTATGGAGACAAAACGGAAGTCTTATTCGCACAGCACCACTGGCCGAGATGGGGGAAAGAACGCATCAGCCAGTTCCTGGCCAAGGAACGCAACGGCTACAAATACATGCACGACCGGACGTTGAACCTGATTAACAAGGGATATACGCCTGTAGAAATTGCGGAAATGATCAAGCTGCCGCCGGAAATCGATAAGGAATGGTACTTTCGGGGCTATTACGGCACGCTGAACCACAATGCCAAAGCCATCTACCAACGGTACATGGGCTGGTATGACGGCAACCCGGCAAACCTGTATGCCCTGCCGCCCGTGGAAGCGGCCAAGCGCTATGTGGAACTGGCGGGAGGTGCCGACAAAATGATAGACAATGCCCAAAAGGCCTTTGACAAGGGAGACTACCGCTGGACTGCCGAAGTATTAAAGCACGTGGTTTTTGCCGATCCCCAAAATAGCAAGGCAAGAAATCTGGCGGCGGACGCTCTTGAACAGCTTGGCTACCAGGCGGAATCCGGCCCCTGGCGCAACGAATTTCTCGTCGGAGCCTACGAACTGAGAAACGGTCTGCTTCAGAACCCTCTGGATCTTGTATCCAAGGATATTCTGTCCAACCTCACGCCGGAAATGCTGTTTGACTACATGGGCATCAGTCTCAATGCCGAGAAATCCAAAGGGAAAAAACTCGCTTTCAACTGGATAGACCAAAACGGAAAACCATACGGCTTCTGGGTTGAGGATGAAGTACTGATGTACCGCGAAGGAAAACCGGTCGATCATCCTGATGCAGTAATTACCGGAGACAAGCTCAACTTCACCCTTATTGCCATGCAGGCCATGCCCTTGAAGGAAGCCCTGGACAAGAGCATGATCAAGATCGAAGGCAATACGGACAAATTCAAGGAATTGATCGGGTGCATGGACAAGTTCAATGGAAACTTCAACATCATAGAACCCTGATTTTTCATTGTCTTTTTAAAAAACCGCTTTTCCCAGAATTAGGGAAAAGCGGTTTTTTGTGTATGTTCCAGAACAGGGTAAAACACGCTCTTCTGCGTTTTAGTGCCAGCTCGCCAGGGCGTAGCTTTAGTAAAATGCACTGAAATGATTACATTTCTATCGTATAATTTTCACTCTTTTTTCGTCAGCATCTTCGCCTATATTCCTTTCTTGAACTCAAGAAACCAATTCAAAATAAATCGCTTGAAACTGACATCCTATAGACGCAAAATACCAATAGCGCAAACTCAGTTCCAGAGCACCCGCATGCAAGCCGACAAAGGAAATACTCCTGCTCCTGCCCCACAAAAGGCTGCTGCCGCTTCTCGCAGACGTAATCAAGCACCTCCGGCGGATAATTCGTAACGGTACTCCCGGGACTCCACAACATCATACTGGGACGGCAGAAACCCCGCTTCCTCCCGGACTTCCCGCTTCACGGCCTCCAGGGCGGTTCCCCCGGATCAATCCCCCCCTGGGGAAACTGCCAGGCCTCTTTTTGTCTGGAACGTTCGCAAACCAGCAGCTTTCCGTCCTCCCGGACCATCAACCCTGCCACATTGGGACGATACAATCTTTCCATGCCTTCTTACCTGGCACAACTCCCCCGGCATTTCCAGTCATGTTTCCAGTCCGGAGGAAAAAGGAAAGCATCCGCATCTTTTTCTCTGAACACGGCGGACCGTTCCGTCCGGATAGCGTCAAGCACATGTTCCTGGAAAAGGATATTCATTCAAACGGGGAATGGATTATAGCCTTGAGACGACCATAAGGCAAAAGGAAGACACCTTTTTCCATGAAACCGTTCCCGAAGACCAGAAAGGAGAGCATCCTAATTCTTCACCCTGTTTTTCGGTTTTAAAAAACTGTTGGCCAGGTACTCCCGTACGGGCGCACATACCATCTCAATCATATGTAAGCCAGAATCATGCTTCCTGTCACTACACCCAGCGCACCGGCAAGGATTCGGTAAAAGTAAGATTCTCATTCTTTATACAGAGGACAGGATAGGTTGCCTAAAAATTACATACCCGCGTCGTGGGCTTATCCGTGGTCCTTCCGGAGGCTCCAGGCTAGACAAACAGAGGGAAACAGACGGCAAGAAAAAGATTCCGTTTTCAATCAATTTGAGAATCACAGTCTCAAAAGAACAGCATACAATATTGTCGTTCGAAAAAGAACAAATAATTTTAAGAAAAGGAACAGATCAAAATGAACATTGCAATTATTCCTAAATTTGATAAATTATAAAATAATGCTTCTATTATAGATAAAAGCATTTCCAAATAGTCATTTAGATCAAATTACCATGAATAAAATATATGATTGGATGCAATTTACTAATTCAGATATTCACAAAAGAATCATTTATGAATGGGAGTGTCTACTTAGTAATCCAAAACTAACAGAAAAATATTATCATGAATTTTTAGCTACATTTCCAGGTATATTTTTAACTGGTACACAATCATATTTAGTTGTTTCAAAATTAAAATTAGGTTCTTTTTATGAAACTGATTTTGTCATTGTAAATGAGGGATTTAGTGATGGAACACAGTATAATTTGATAGAAATAGAATCACCGCATACAAAACTATTCGATTCAACAGGAAAACCAACTTCAAAGCTAAATTCATCCTTACAACAAATTCGAGACTGGAGAAGATTTTTGATTGATAATAGAACATTTATGAAAAATGCATTTCCTACTATTAGCACTAGAGTTATGAGACGTAGTAAATTAACATTTACCATTATAATAGGAAGAAGAACAAATAATTCAGAACATTTAGAAAAACGGGATCAAATTGCCGAAAATGAAAAAATTAATATTATCTCATATGATAGATTGACTGATTTAGCTAAGCTAAAATTTTTCCCGATGGAACCCCATATTAGTTGTGCAGAATTAGAAAATATGCCGTATCATATGAGAAATGAATTGGCTAATCCTTTTTTTCAATGCATCTCTGACTCTATATGGAAATCAATAAACAAAGAAGGAAATTATCATATCTATGATGAACTATTAGATAAAATATTAAAGAACAGAATATACAATAAATATTTCAAAATATTTAAACAAAAAAACTTAAATTAAATAACAAGTAAAATGTACATAAAACTTGGCAACGTCAACCGTGTCTGCCAGGAAAGAGGAATCTCCCCATCCAATTCTACAAACACCGAAAACGCTTCAAGCAACAAGGCTTTGAAGGATTAAGAAACCTGCTTCCCATTCATAGGACACACCCTCATCGGGGATACCAAGATGATCTCCAAAGAGTAATCTCAAACCATATGTAAATAAGATTAACTATACAAAAATATATCAGGAAAATGCATTAAATTCCTAATGCAATAATTTCAAAAGCCTAAGACATCACAACACTATATATTTTTTTAAGATATATATCTACTTCGTTTCTATTTCCTTCTTGGATGAATTCAAGCATATGAATTATATCTTCATCGCATAAAGGAAGAATAATTCCTCTACCCGCCTTGACTGTATCGATACATGTTTTGATAACTGCTCCTTTATTTATAAACGATCTACCTACAAGAATCCCAAACCATCCCAATGAATTACTAAATCGTCCACTGATCTGATCAAATTCTGGATTTTTCAAATCATGTGAATAATTTTTACATTCAATCATAACAAAATTAGATTGTGTTTTCGGAGATATTTTCAAATCATAAAAAATACCTTGTTGAGAACTATTGTAAAAAGTAATATCTATTCTCTTCCTTCCTTCGTTTATTTCATGTTCTTTTTTTGGATTTTTAAGATGAGGATACAATAAAAACTCTAATACACCTATACAATAATTATGAAACATCGTAGCACTTTGAGCTCCTGAAGGAATCATATTTAGTTTTTTTATTAATGACTCTGCAATATTTTTTTCTTCTTCCTCACAAGAATAGTCATAAATATGAAATTTTGCTTTCTTTTTCTCTTCTTTATACTCTTTTAGCAGGTCAGGATTTCTACTACAAAATTCGTAAATAAATTCTTTGCTCATTCGATATTCAGGTTTATTCCTAAGATCTCTCTTATAAACTTTTCGCTCTCCTGATTTTAAAGTGTGAACAAGCGAAGAACCTGCATTTAAATGCCAAGCTTGTAAAAATGGTAAAATTTTATGATTATAAAAATCTGATGCAGATAAAAATGGATGTTTTACAACTATATATTTTGGCACCAAAAGTATTGGATTATCATTAAAAATAGGTAATTTATAAAAACCTCCATTATTCCATTTTTTATTATTCTCATCCCAAATAGGCCCCAAAGGATATTCCTGCATTTTAATACTGTGCAAATAACATTGATTTTGAGTATATTCTATAAGATAATTTCTTATAATATTTGTTGTAATATCTGAAATTTTATCAAATCCTATTCCTTTAATCATTAATTCACAATCTGCCAAATCAGTTACATTTCCTGTAGAAATAGCTTTGCTTTGTTTTAATTTTTCATATAATATATCGGCTTGTATACTACCTATTCCATTTCCTTGAAAACCTTTATTTGATAACCCCAATCTCGTCTCTTTAGGTTCTCTCAAATTTAAAAGCATTTTTTTTGCTTCCTCAAAATTATTGTTTTTAATATTAGTTATTAGAAGAGAAGAGAAATCTATAATTAAATTATTACACAAAATAGACCATTCATCATTAGCTTGCGTAAATGCATAAGGATCTATGAATAAAGGTATGTCCTGATCTAATTCAATATCCACAAATTCCAATTCGTATTGGGTTTTTTCTAATTCAAAATATTCAGAAAATTGCATAATGATTATATTTAATTTAAAAATTACAAATACTTTTTTATTCTAGAGAGACCTACGCAATATATGCCACTATCTTCGAAACTCCCTACTATAATACTCTGTGCAAATAGCGTGCCAGAAAATATTGATTACAACATAATTCATAAAAATTATTGAATTTCAGTATGAAAAATAAATATCTAACAATTTTCAAAATAAATTTTTGTTAGGACTGCGTCATTTTGACACACTTTCTATGGGACAATTTGACACGAAGAGACATTGTGTCACATATATTTGAATAATTTGTTTAGTATTTTATAAATTTTAAAACATATAGACTACCAAAGAGAATGGTTTTGAATGATATATCTAGAATTTTGTTTTGAAACAGACTCTGTCATACTACTTACCTTTAGATGGAAAAAATGGCGTTTAAGTATGCGAATACATTATCGCATTTCAAAAATAGTTGTTTGTAAAAAGTCATCAGGAAATTTTTCTTTCCCACAACCTGGTGCATGTTGTTAAATAGGGATATGAAACGTTTTTTCCTTTCCGCTTTGACGCTGTGTGTTTGTGCTGCGGCTCCTCTTTCCGCCCAGTCCAAGACGGGGGCCCCTATTCAATCTACGGATGATTACAACCAGAGCCAGTTCTGGATCGGCAATTTTCCGGAGGGGCAGTATGTGGTGCATCTCAGCCGGATTGTGGCGGTAGCGCAGCACAAATATATTCTGGATAATGCGTGCATGGTGTACGAAGTGACACTGGTCACCATGGGGAATACGCCCACCAAGTTTTATTATCTGGAGACCCTGGGGCAGAATTCCGGCATCAATGCCATCAAGAATGTGACCGACCGGGCGAAGGAACTCGGTTCCGGCGCCGTCAACCGGGCGACGGGAGGAAGCATTGATCCGGATACTACCGTTGCCAAGGCTTACCCGAACACGAATACCGTCGAGTTCCGCGTAGCTTCCTTGGAACAGCTCAACAAGATGTACGCTTCCCTTCTCAAGGCGTGGCAAGACGGGAAAGGGAGGACCTTCAAGCCTTGAAGGTAGTGATGAGAGTTTAGAGAGTAGTGATTAGATTTTAAATTCGCGGACAGCAAGTCCGGATTTTTTACACCAAACTCTCATCTCTAATCTCTCATCACTGTTAAATGTATTTCCTCTCCATCATGTGGGCCTTCAAGGGGTCCGCGGCGAAGAGGTGGGTAAGGCCGATCGCCAGGGCGTCCGCGGCATCGGATTCCGGCGTTTCCCGGAGTTCCAGCAGGGCGCGCACCATGAAGGCGACCTGCGCTTTTTGAGCGGCCCCCCGCCCTACGACGGAGAGTTTCACGCTTTTGGGAGAGTATTCCATGATCCGCAGCCCGGCTTCCGCCGCGGCGATGACCACGGCCGCCTTGGCCGCACCCATGGTGATGGCCGTCTGGTGGGACTGGACGTAGATGATGCGTTCCACCGCCATTTCATCCGGCTCCCATTTGTCAATGAGGTTGCCCAGGTGCTGCTTGATGGCAAGCAGGCAGCCGGATTGGGACACACTCCGGGGAATGGAGAGCGTTCCGTAGTCCAGGGCGCACGCCCGGCGATGGTCGCCCTCCACCACGGCATAGCCCGTGTTGCGGATGGCCGGGTCTATGGCAAGGATGCGCATGGGATGATATTCATTCCCGCAGAGAGAACCTTGTCAGCTCCCCCTTAGCGTCTGCGGCGCTTGGGTCCGGCGGGTTTGGACTTGCGGACGGATTTAACGGGCTTGTCTTCCAGCAGGGCGGTGTACGTGTAGTCAAAGCCGTCCAGCTTTTTGCGTTCAATGGGCTTTCCGATGAAGTTTTCCACAGCCGTGGCAAAGTCCACTTCATCCGCCGTCATGATCGTGAAGGCGTCTCCGGAGGCTTCGGCACGGCCGGTACGGCCGATGCGGTGCACGTAGTCTTCCGCATTTTCCGGCACCCGGTAGTTGATGACGTGGGTCACGCCGCTGATGTCAATGCCGCGCGCCGCCACGTCCGTAGCCACCAGAATATCATATTTGCCGCTTTTGAAGCCCTTGAGCGCTTCCATGCGTTCCTTCTGGGGAATGTCGGAGTGCATGACGGCCACTTCCCCGCGGTAGCCATGCTGCTTGAGCATGCCGCACACGGCGTCCGCCTCCTTGCGGGTACGGGTGAAGATCATGACGGAATGGAAGTCCGTCCCCTTGAGCAAGGCCAGCAGCAGTTCGTCCCGCTGGTCCAGCGCCACCGGGTAAAAGGCATGGCTGATGGTGGCGGCCACTTCGCGCCGGGCGATGGTGACTTCCGCCGGGTCCGTCAGGCACCATTTGGCAAATCCGGCGATGACCGGGGGCATGGTGGCGGAGAAGAAGAGGGTCTGCCTGCCTTCCCACGGGCAGAGGTTGACGATTTTACGGACGATGGGGAGAAAGCCCATGTCCAGCATGCGGTCCACCTCATCCAGCACCAGGGCCTTGACTTCTCCGAAGCGCATGGTGCCGCGGTAGAAGTGGTCCACCAGGCGGCCGGGCGTTGCCACCACGATGTCCGCTCCGTTTTTCAGGTCTTCCGTCTGCTTCCCGTAGCCCACGCCGCCGTACAGCAGGGCCACTTTCAGCCCGGTGAATTCGCCGTATTCGGCAAAGGCTTCCGCCACCTGGTCCGCCAGTTCGCGGGTGGGTTCCAGCACCAGTATCTGGGGCTTGCCGATGGGCTGAAGCTTTGTCAGCAGGGGGAGGGCAAAAGCGGCGGTTTTTCCCGTTCCCGTCTGGGAGGCCCCAATGAGGTCCCGGCCCTCCAGAATGATGGGAATGGCCTGCTCCTGAATGGGGGTGGGATGTTCATAACCGCATTTTTCCACCGCCTTCAAGACGGGTTCCGATAAACCTAATTCTGAAAATAACATTGATCTTGTATGCTTGCTAGAGAGTGGAGCACGTCCCCGCGCAGCGGCGCGGGAAGCGTGGTCAGGAGATGAACGGATTGGTCAGCAGTTCATTCTTCACGGTGGTGTACGGTCCGTGCCCCGGGAAAATCATGGTCGTGGCGGGCTGGTTGAGCACTTTCTTTTCTATGCCCTGTTTCAGCAGGCGCAGGTTCCCTCCCGGAAGGTCCGTCCGTCCGATGGAACCGGCAAAGATAACGTCTCCCGTGAACATGATTCCCTCGTCCGGCAGGTCGTAAACGATGCTGTCCGGAGAGTGTCCCGGCACCTGGTGCAGATGCCACAGCAGGCCGCCCCAGTTTGCCGTGTGGATGTCCGGCGTGAGTATTTCATCCACCACAAACGGCTGTACGTTGAGGGGAAGCCCCCAGGCGTCGCGCGCCATTTTTTCCAGCGTCAAGTCTTCAGTGTAAGGCTGTCCGGCATGAATGCGGCAGCCGAAGATCTGGCGCATGCGGCAGGCGTCCTCCACGTGGTCAAAGTGCTGGTGCGTGATGAGAAGGTCCGTGATGATGATATCGGGCTTTTTGGAGTATATCCAGTCCGCGAAGCCGGACGGAGCGTCCACCGCCACGTAAGAGTTATCCTTCGTCTTGAAGAGATAACCATTACAGGAAGCTACTCCACCCGTATAAACGCGAATCCGATCCATGAGCAGGGATTGTAGTGAGATCGTCCGGAATATCCAGTATAAAGACGGTTTCCTTCAATTGCTTTCTGTCATCTTCCCGCGGGGGTGGCCGTCACACCAAGCTCCAGGGAATGACGCTTCCGGCCTCCATCGGCACCACTTTCTGTCCATGCCCCTCGTAGGCGTCCGGCACCAGCATTTCCCGCCGCTGCAGGCGCACCGTCCTGGCAGGAGGCTTCAGTCCGTACAGGGAACAGGCATGGCCGGAAACGAAGCCCTGCAACCGGTCCAGGGCGCCGTGTCCGTCAAACAGGGCCGCCAGGCGCGGCAGGGCGATGGGAGCGGTGAATACGCCGGCGGCGCAACCGCACGCTTCCTTGGCGTGGACGGGATGGGGGGCGGAGTCACTGCCGAACATGAGACGCGGATGTCCGGATAGGGCAGCTTTCAACAGCGCTTCCCGGTCTTCCGGCCTTTTGGCGATCGGCTTGCAGAAGAGGTGGGGGCGCAGCATGCCCCCGGCCACGTCGTCCAGCGTGATAAGAAGGTGCTGGAGGGTTACGGTAGCCGCCAGGTTTTCAAATTCATCCAGCAGCCGTACGGCGGAGGCCGTGGTGATGTGTTCCATGCAGATGGTCAGCCGGGGGAAGCGGGTGGCCAGATCACGGTAAACGTCCAGGAATTCGGCTTCCCGGTCCATCACGAATCCGTGGCTTTCACCGTGCACCAGCAGCGGAATGCCCATTTCCTGCATGAGGGACATGGTGCCCTCCGCATCCTTCATGGCCCTTACGCCTCCTTCGCTGTTCGTGGTTGCTCCCGCCGGGTACAGCTTGATGCCGAATACCAGTTCCTTGAGCGTAGCCAGTTCCTTTTCGGAATAGGAGCGGAAGAACGCCGTCATGTACGGCTGGAAGACGTCTCCCCCGCAAGCGTCCAGCACCCGCTGCCGGTAGGCCTGCACCGCCTCCGCATCCGCCACAGGGGGCACCAGGTTGGGCATGATGACCGCCCCGGCAAAGGAGGCGGAGCTCAGGGGTGCGACCAGTTTCAGCATGTCGCCGTCCCTCAGGTGAAGATGCATGTCCAGCGGGGAGTGCAGTTCCAGAATCATGCGGGTATCATGGGGGAAGATTGTGGCGAAATCAAGCATGGTCCCCTGCTCCGCGGAAAGGAGGGGTTTGGCGGAGAGAAGGAGAAGGGGGAATAAGAGCCTCCGCTCCCGGTTGGATGCCTTTCATTCAAACCGTGGGGATTTATGCAAAGGCACCACCCCTGCCGGGATGCGTCTTGGGAAAAAACAGGCAAACGAACAGGTGCCGGAGAACCGGACAATCCCAGGGCACAAAAAAGCCGCCCGGAGGCGGCCGTTTCTTCTTTGAAACAAGGTGGCGAAGCGGACGGGGCTCGAACCCGCGACCTCCAGCGTGACAGGCTGGCGCTCTAACCGAACTGAGCTACCGCTCCCTGACCTTGAATGTTGTTCCTGCCTTGCGGCGAGGACGTGGAGGCTTATACACGCCTTTATACCCCAGTGACAAGAAAAAAAGACTTTTTTTGAAACTTCCGCAACCTCCGGCGGTTTGTATGGTGAAGGAGCCATGATTTTTCATTTTTCCGATTTATTTCGACACGGCAACAAATTCTCAACTTTATTTGTTTTAGTTTGACAACAATTAACCGGTTTTGACATAACAGCCCCATGCTTCAACCTGCCGTGGATATCACTACCTCCGTTCACAAGTTCGAGACCATCCTTTACCAGTTTAAAAGAGATAACTTGAATGAAGTGGACCAGAGCCACTATCAGAAGATCATGGGGCTCTCCGTCCGGCAGATGAATGCCCTGGGCGCCCTGAACCGGTTGATGACCAACCGCCATGAAGGCATTCCCCTGAAGACGCTCGCCCACCATCTCCGCATGAGCATTCCCTCCACGTCCCTGCTGGTGGACAGCATGGTGAAGAAGGGCCTGTTTGACCGCAAGGAGAACCCGCGCGACAGGCGTTCCCTGTGCATCCGCCTTTCCGAGGAAGGGGAGTCCAGGTTCCAGCTGCTTTACAACGGCATGAAGCAACGGCTGGACACCCTGTTCAGCACCCTGGCGGAGGAGGACAAGGAGAATTTCTGCCGCATTGTGGATACCCTTTACAACCACGTTTACAGTAAATAATACCATATGAAAAAACATACGCACCAACGGAAGGTTCCCCTCCGCCTGCTGGCCGGATCCGGCCTGCTTTTCTCTCTGCTTGTTCCGGGTTATTCCCAGGGAGCGCCGGGAGGGGCCGCCAAGCCCAGCACCGTACTCGTCGAGAAAGCGACCGCCATCGACAGCGCGGTGAACAAGAAATACATCGGCCAGGTGGAAGCCATTGACCGGGTAACCGTACAGCCCCGCGTTTCCGGCAACATCGTGGCCACCCGCTTCCGGGAAGGCAAGGTGGTGAAGAAGGGAGACCTCCTTTTCGAGATAGAAGACACGCGCTACAAGGCGGCCGTGGAGGAAGCGGTGGCCAAGAAGGCCCAGCTTGAAGCCAAGCTGCTGTACGCCAAGAACAGCTTTGAACGCTATAACAGGCTGCTGGCCTCCAAGTCCGTCTCCATGGATACGGTGGAAAACGCCAAGAGCACCATGCACGCCCTGGAAGCGGAGATCCAGTCCGCAGACGCCGCCATCACGGTAGCGAAGGATGACCTCAATTACACCAAACTGACGGCCCCCATCACGGGACGCACGGGCCGCGTCACTTTTTCCACGGGCAATTACATCACGCCCACCTCCGGTTCCCTGGTGACCATCACGGGCATTGACGAGGTGTACGTGAAGTTCCCCATCAGCGAACGCGATTTCCTTTCCCTGTTCGGCACCCAGGAGAAGATGAAGAAGGATGCCCTCGTGTCCGTCAACCTCGCCAACGGCAAGGCATACGACCAGCCGGGCAAAATTTTCATGACGGACAATACCGTCCAGCCGACTACGGACACCCTGAACGTCTGGGCCAGGTTCCCCAATCCGGAAGACGTGCTGACGCCCGGCGGCGTGGTGACGGTGAATCTTTCCAAGAAGAACGTGGACCGCTTCCCGGCTGCCAACATTTCTTCCGTGATGCACGACGCCTACAAGAGCTACGTTTACGTGGTGAATGACCAGGGCGTGGTGGAGCGCCGCGACGTCACGCTGGGCAACACGGTCAATAATGAACAGTGCTTCAGCTCCGGCGTGAAGGAAGGGGAAGTCATCATCATCGACGGCATGCACAAGGTGCGTCCCGGCGCCAAGGTGAATCCGGTGTATTCCGCTCAAAACTGATCATCCCATGATTGCGGACCTGTTTATCAAACGCCCCAAATTCGCCATCGTCATCGCCATCCTGATGATTCTGGCGGGCGGCATCTGCCTGAAGCAGCTGCCCATTGCGGAGTATCCGGAAATCGCCCCCACCAGCATCAACGTGCAGGCCACTTACACGGGCGCGAGCGCCCAGGTGGTGATGGAGACGCTGGCCTCCCCCATTGAGGAGGAATTGAACGGGCTGGAAAACCTGCTTTATTTCTCCTCCAAGTCTGACAACACCGGCGGTTATTCCCTTTCCCTGACGTTCAAGAGCGGCACGGACTCGGACATCAACATGGTGAACGTCCAGAACGCCTTGAAGCGCGTGGAGTACAAGCTGCCCAAGGAAGTGACGGACCAGGGCATCAAGATACGTAAGCGCTCCTCGGACATCCTGGGGTTCTTCGCCTTCCGGTCCACCAGCATGAGTTCCCTGGAGCTGAACAACTTCGTCAAGTCCAGGGTGAAGGATGAGATCGCCCGCGTGCCGGGCATCTCCGCCGTCAACCTGATGCCGGAAAAGAATTACAGCATGCGCATTTGGCTGGACGCCCTGCGCATGTCCGCCCTGAATATCACTCCGGATGACGTTTCCAACGCCATCAAGGCGCAGAACGTGCAGGCCGCCGCCGGGTCCATCGGTTCGGAAGGGGAAAACAATTTCATCCAGTACAAGGTGAACGTCACCGGGCGGCTTCAAACCGTGGAGGAGTTCAGCAAGATTATCGTCCGCACCGGACAGGACGGCCACGTCACCCGTCTGGACGACATCGCCCGCATTGAGCTGGGCGCGGAAACCTACACGGGCAGCAGCCGCAACAACGGGGAGGATTCCGTGAACATGGCCGTGTACCGCCTGGACGACGCCAATGCCCTGGAAGCCATGAACGGCGTGAAGGATACGCTGGTCAAATTGCAGGAACGCTTTCCGGACGGCGTAAGCTATGTCGTCAGTTACGACCCCACGCAATATATTTCCGCCACCATGGCGGAAATCGTGGAAACGCTGATTATCGCCCTGATTCTGGTGGTGGGCATCACGTACGTGTTCCTTCAGGACTGGCGCGCCACCCTCATTCCGGCGCTCGCCATTCCCGTTTCCCTGATTGGCACCTTCGCCATCCTGCTGCCGCTGGGCTTTTCCATCAACGTGCTGACCATGTTCGGCCTGATTCTGGTGATCGGCTCCCTGGTGGACGACGGCATCATCGTGGTGGAGAATACCATGCGCATTCTGGAAACGGAAGACCTGACCCCGGAAGAAGCCACCAAGAAGAGCATGCACCAGATTACGGGGGCCATCATCGCCACCACGCTGGTGACGGTGGCCATTTACGTGCCCATCGCCTTTTTCGGCGGCATGGTGGGGAACATTTACATGCAGTTCTCCGTGACCATGTGCGTGGCCCTCTGCCTTTCCGCCATCAATTCCTTGACGCTCAGCCCCGCCCTGTGCGTGCTGCTGCTGAAGAAGAAGAAAAGGAAGCAGAGCAGGTTCAGCCCCTTCCGCCCCTTCAACGCCACGCTGGAATGGGCGCGCAAGAGCTATATCAAGTGCGCCGGCATCATGGTGCGCCGCGCCTGGCTCACGCTGATTCTGCTGGCCGCCGTGCTGCTCGGCAACTGGAAGCTGTTTGAAACCGTTCCCAAGTCCTTCCTTCCCCCGGAAGACAAGGGCACCGTCTTCTGCGACATCCAGCTGGCTCCGGGCGCTACGCTGGGCCGTACGGAACAGGCCATGCGCAGCGCGGAGCAGAAGCTCATGAGCATTCCCGGCGTGCGCCAGGTTTCCTCCACCTCCGGGTTCAGCTTCATGGGCGGCAACGGGGAAAACCTGGGCATGTGCATCGCCCAGCTTGACTCCTGGGACAAGCGCAAGACTCCGGAGCTTTCCCTGGATTCCATCATGCAGAAGGCTTCCATCCTGTGCGACGAGATTCCGGCGGCCAAGGCCACCGTGTTCAGCCCACCCGCCATCATGGGCCTGGGCCTGACGGGCGGCGTCTCCTTCATGCTCCAGGCCAGTGGCGAGGAAACTCCCAAGGACCTGGAACGCGTGACGAACGAACTGCTGGACAAGATCAACAAGCTGCCGGGGGCCATGTACGCCCGCAGCGCGTATGAGGCGAACACGCCCCAGCTTTTCCTGAACATCGACCGTGAAAAGGCGCAGAGCATGCACGTGCCCGTAAACCGCATTTTCACGACGCTCCAGAGCAAGCTGGCCTCCATGTACATCAATGATTTCAACCTGATCGGCTACACGTTCAAGGTGAAGATGCAGTCCGCGGCGGAAGACCGCACCAGCATCAACGACATCATGAACACCTACATCCAGAACGACCAGGGCCAGATGGTGCCGCTCAGCTCCGTAGCCACTCTGTCCTACATGGTCGGACCGCGGCAGATATCCCGCTTCAACCAGCTCATGTCCGCGGAAGTGACCGCCCAGGCCAAGCCAGGCGTCAGCAGCGGCGAGCTGATGAACCAGATTGAGGCCCTGCCGCTGCCGGAAAATTATTCCATCACCTGGACGGACATGAGCTACCAGGAACGGCAGAATGACGGCAAGATCGTGCTGCTGATGGGCATGGCCCTGCTCTTCGGCTACCTGTTCCTGGTGGCGCAGTATGAGAGCTGGACGGTCCCCATTTCCGTCATCGTCTCCGTCTCCGTGGCCCTGCTGGGCGCCCTGCTGGGCCTGATCATCTGCAACACTCCCCTGAGCATTTACGCCCAGCTCGGGCTGGTGATGCTGGTGGGCCTGGCCGGGAAGAACGCCATCCTGATGGTGGAGTTCTCCAAGATGGAGCGGGAACGCGGCGTGCCTATCCAGGAGGCGGCTCTGGAAGGAGCCCGGCAGCGTTTCCGCGCCGTGATGATGACGGCCATTTCCTTCATCATCGGGGTGTTCCCCATGGTGATCGCCTCCGGCGCGGGCGCGGCAAGCCGCAAGGCCATCGGCATCTCCACCTTCTACGGCATGATTCTTGCCACCGTGGTGGGCATCCTGTTCATTCCGGCGCTGTACGCCATGTTCCAGCGCTACCGTGAATGGGTGAAGGCCCTGTTCACCGGAAAGGCGCAATAACGGGAGAAAAAATCCCTATTTGGAAGACGGGGCGGCTTTGCCGCTCCGTCTTTTTTGCGCTTCATCCCATATCCGGGGAGAATGCGGAAAAGAAGCCGTCCCTTCCCCTACTCGTACAAGTACAGGTCAAAGCCTTCAAACCGTTCCTTCAGGGATGCATGGCCAAGCTTGTCCTCAAACGGCGGGAGGAACGTATCCGCCGGATATTCCCCCTTTACTTTGGAGACCCACATGCGGGACATGAACGGCATCATGAGTGAAAAAATTTCCGCCCCGCCGATGACCATGACTTCCGGGTTGATCAGCTCCAGCCGTTCCAGTTCCTCCACGGAATGGATCACCTGCACCCCTTCCGCCGTCCAGGCCGGGTCGCGGGTCAGCACGATGTTCTGCCTGCCGGGGAGCGGCCTGCCGATGCTCTCATATGTTTTCCGGCCCATCAGCACGGGATGTCCCGTCGTGATGCGCTTGAAGGTCTTGAGGTCGTCCGGCAGTCGCCAGGGCAACACTCCCCGGTAGCCAATGCCGCGGCCGGGGGCCATGGCGACTACTCCTGTGTAAGTAACGGGCTGTGACATGATGGATTAAGGGGTGGAATTCTAGACGGAAATGGGCGCCTTGATGTGCGGCAGGGGATCGTACCCCACGAGTTCAAAATCTTCATACCGGAACCCGTCAATGGTTTTCACCTCCGGGTTGAGCTTCATGACCGGCAGAGGGCGCGGCGTGCGGGAGAGCTGTTCCCGCGCCTGGTCCAGATGATTCCGGTACAGGTGCAGGTCTCCGAAGGTGTGGATGAATTCCCGCGCCTCATACCCGCATACCTGCGCCGCCATGAGCAAAAGCAAAGCGTAGGAGGCTATGTTGAAGGGAACTCCCAGGAACAGGTCCGCGCTGCGTTGGTAAAGCTGGAGGGAAAGCCCGTGCTTCTCCTCTCCCGGCTGGGCCGGAATCACGCAGAACTGGAACAGGGAATGACACGGAGGGAGCGCCATGTCATCCACCAGGGCCACGTTCCATGCGCTGACGATGTGGCGCCGGGACCATGGATTGTTCTTAAGGCCGTCAATCAGTCTGGCAATCTGGTCAATGGGCTTGCCGTCGTTCCCAGGCCAGCAGCGCCATTGCGCGCCGTACACGGGGCCCAGTTCCCCGTTCCCGTCAGCCCATTCATCCCAGATGGTAACGCCGTTGTCTTTCAGAAACTTGATGTTGGTCTCCCCTTTCAGGAACCAGAGCAGTTCGTAAATGATGGAGCGCAGATGGAGCTTCTTGGTGGTCAGGCACGGAAAACCGTCGCGCAGGTCATACCTGCTCTGCCGCCCGAACACGCCGATGGTGCCCGTTCCGGTACGGTCTTCCCTCCCCACCCCGTTGGTCAGGACATCCTCCAAAAGTGCCAAATACTGTTTCATTCCCTTAATTTACGCTTTTCTAATCCCTGGACCCGTGATAATACGAGCATGCGCCACTTTAGTACCATCTCCAGCCTCAAAAGCCAGCCTTTTCACCGCTTCCCGCCGTTTTCCCCCCTCCGCATCTTTTCCGGTTTCCGTTCCATGATCATCCCTGAAGAGCCATACTTGGGATTTGCCGCCCTCTGCCACATTGCAGGCGCCTTCTGCCTCATTCCGGCCCTGCTACACACGCGCACGCCGCAGGGAACCATCGCGTGGCTGATTTCCCTGCTGGCCTTTCCGTATATAGCGGTTCCCTTTTACCTGATTCTGGGGCGGCGCAGGTTCAGCGGATATGTGGAAACGCGCCGCCGCCAGACGGATCCGGAATCCTCCTGGGGGGAACTGACGGATAAAATCACGAACTGCATGGCCCCGTATGCCGTCCAGTCCTCCGATACGGTGGGAAAGATCATGCACACGCTTTCCAACATCGTGCGCCTGCCCGTCTGCCGCGGCAATTCCTGCCGCCTGCTCATTGACGCGGACCACGCCTTCCCGCGCATTTACGACGCCATCAAGAACGCGGAGCACTATATTCTGATCGAATTCTTCATCATTAAGAACGATTCCGTGGGGCAGAACCTGAAAGACCTGCTGATTGAACGCGCCAGGGCCGGCATCCGCATCTACATGCTGTATGATGAAATCGGCTCCCACAAGCTTCCCCCCGGCTACATCTCCGCCCTGCGGAAGGAGGGCGTGAACATTGAGCCTTTCAACGGAAAACGCCACTTCCTGAGCAACATCCTGCGGTTGAACTTCCGCAACCACCGGAAACTGGTGGTTGTGGACGGGGCCACCGCCTTCATCGGCGGCATGAACATCGGGCGGGAGTACCTGGGCAAGGGAGCCCTGGGCTACTGGCGGGACACGTTTGTGCAGCTGGAAGGCCCTTCCGTCCAGCAGACGCAAATCAGCTTCCTGGAAGACTGGAACTGGGCCATGCTGAAATCCGGTCCCTCCTCCCTGCCCTGCCTGTGCTGGGAAATCACGCCCCAGCGGGAGGATGAAACCGTGCTGATGCTTCCTTCCGGCCCGGCGGACGTCATCCCCGCCTGGAAAACCGCGATCATTGCCCTGGCGAACAGAGCCCGGGAAAGGCTCTGGATAGCCACCCCCTACTTCGTCCCGGACGAAGGGGTCATGGCCGCCCTCCAGGCCGCGGCCCTGCGTAATGTGGACGTGCGCATCCTGCGTCCGGAACGGGCGGACCACATTCTGGTGAAGCTGTCCTCCTTCACCTTCCTCCGTGACCTGGACACGTACGGCATCCAGGTCTGGGCCTATCAGAAAGGGTTCCTGCACCAGAAGGTGATCCTGATGGATGACGACATCGCCACCGTGGGCACCGCCAACCTGGACAACCGTTCCCTGGCCCTGAATTTTGAAATCACCGCCGTCATCCACTCCCCCGCCGTCTGCGCGGAGGTGAAAGCCATGCTGGAGAAGGATTTTGCTTCCTCCAAAAAGGAATCCCTGGAGGATTACAACAACAAATCCCTGGGGTTCAAGATGCTCTGCAACCTGGCCCGGCTGATGGCTCCCGTGCAGTAGTTCTTACGGTGAATCCGTTGTTGTACGCTTGACCTGAAAGAGAGGCTGTGAGAAAATCATCCTCAAGAAGCCACCTCTTCAATTTTTAACAATAGTTAATTAAATAATGAATCCTGTTACATTCAATTGTACCGTTTTGCGCGACGGGCACCAGTCCCTGGCAGCTACCCGCATGAAGACGGAAGACATGCTGCCCATCGCCCCCATTCTGGACTCCATGGGCTTCAGCGCCCTGGAAACCTGGGGCGGCGCCACCATCGACGCCGGACTGCGCTTTTTGAAGGAGTGGCCCTTTGACCGCCTGGACGCCCTGAAGAAGGCCGCCCCCAAGACGCCGCACATGATGCTCCTGCGCGGCCAGAACATCGTGGGCTACACCAACTACGCGGACGACGTGGTGGAAGCCTTCGTCGCCATGAGCGCCAAGCACGGCATGAACATCTTCCGCATTTTCGACTGCGTGAACGATCCGCGCAACATGGAAACCTCCATCCGCGCCGCCAAGAAGGCCGGAGCCCAGGCCCACGGCACCATCTGCTACACCACCTCCCCCGTGCACACCACGCAGAGCTTCGTGGACATGGGCCGAGAGCTGGCGGACATGGGGGCGGACGCCATCGTCATCAAGGACATGGCCGGCCTCATCCCCCCTTATGTGACCCATGAACTGGTCAGCGCCCTGAAGAAGGACCTGAATATCCCCGTCTGGATCCACACGCATGACACCGCGGGCCTCGGCGCCTCCACCTACCTCAGCGCCATTGACGCCGGGGTGGACGCGTGCGACGTCTCCATCTCCCCCTTCGCCAACGGCACGGGCCAGCCGGACTGCCTGCGCATGCTCGCCCTGCTGAACGGCAATCCCCGCAAGCCGGATTACGATGCAGACAAGCTCATTGAGGTCTCCGAAATGCTCAAGCCCGTTTATGAAAGCCTGGGCAAGTTCACCTCTCACCGCAACGAAGTGGTGGACTCCGACACGCTCCGCTACCAGGTGCCCGGCGGCATGCTCTCCAACTTCCGCACCCAGCTCAAGGAACAGGGCATGGAAGACAAGTTTGAAGAAGTGTTCGCGGAAATCCCCGTGGTCCGCAAGGCCCTGGGCTGGATTCCGCTGGTGACCCCCACCTCCCAGATTGTGGGCGTGCAGTCCATGCTGAACGTGAAGTTCGGCCGCTGGAAGAACATTACTCCCCAGGCGGCGGACATCGCCCTCGGCTACTACGGCCGCACCCCGGCCCCCGTGGACCCGGAAGTGCAGAAGCTCTGCGCGGAAAAGATGGGCAAGGAACCGATCACCTGCCGTCCGGCAGACCTGATCAAGCCCGGCATGGAAGACCTGCGCAAGAAGCTTGCGGAAAAGGGACTCCCCACAGACGACGAACACTGTGTGATTTACGCCATGTTCCCGCAGCAGGTGGAAGACTTCTACAAGAAGCCGGAACCGAAGGAAGAAGCTCCCGTGCAGGTGAACACCGCTCCTGCCGCAGCTCCCGCGGCTGCTGCGCCGTCCATGACCGTCATCGACAACGGCATCACCGCCCAGGTGAGCGGCCCCTCCGGTTCCCGTGACCTGACCATCGTCATCAACGGGCAGTCCCACTCCGTGAAGGTGGAACGCGTCGGCTAAAAATCTCCGGCATACCGGATAAAACCACTTGCGGGCGGTCCCCTCCATGAAAGGGACCGCCCGCTTTGCCATTTACGGATTCCTGAAAATCCATCCGCCGCGGCGCTAACCTACTTGGTAAAAACCAGCATCTTTCCAGCCAATTTCTGGCTGAGGGCAGTTGCCGGAATTTTCTTGACGGAACCGGGCTTGAGCTGATGGGTTGCCCCCAGGGAATCAACTGCCGTCGTGCTCTGTTCCGAGTCACAGGAATAATACTCCAGGGCAGTACTGTCCTTGTCTTTACCCCACCAGGATTCCGGCACGTCCTGAATGGCGTTATTGCTGGTCCGTAAAACATCCAGATCAAATAGGAATTTTGCGCCCCAATGGTAGGTGTCCGCCAATTTCCTGGACGCATGGGCTACATTCTTCTGCACAACGCACCAATGAGCGCGAATTCCTGAATTATCGGGTTTGCCAGAGGCGTCCACGCAGAAAGGAACCATGCAGAGGCCTCCGCCATTCAGCGTTTCAATGATGGCAGTGACGTCACAGGCAACAGACTGACACTTGATTTTGGTGGACTCCAGACCCTTGATATAATCGGCCATGGAGGGAGTAGCGTCATATAATTCTCCAATAACGGTTTTCCCGTCCTTTTTGAATTTGTTCCTCAGGGATTCCCTGGTTTTGTCCCCGTCTGCCGTGGCGGGGATTTTAATATCATAAAGATATTCCAAGACAAAGAAGAGGGCATAAAGACCACAGGTCGGTCCCCTCTGAGACTTGAATTCAACGTTCCGGCCTTCCGGATTGGTAACTGTAATAGACATAATTCAATAATGATGGCGTGGGGGATTCATTTCCCTCACGCCGCCATCACATCACCGGAACGCGTCTGGTGCACGCTCCGCCATGCCTCCGGGCATCTTTACTTTCCGGGACGCCGTATCAACCCGTGGAAAGGAAATGCTCTGGAAGATCACCTTTCCCGGGGAGCCACCATGTTGATGTTGGGAATGATCAGGCTGAAGATGACGAATGCCGCCAGATAGGCGCTTCCGCAGACCATGAAGATGATGTCGTACCCATGGGAGGCATTTCCCTGGGCGGCGAACCAGGACAGGGTAAAGCCCACTGCCGTCTGGAACAGCACGCTGCCGATCTGCCCCGCCATGCCGGAAAGGCCGGTGATGGATGCCACGTCCGACTTCGGGAACATGTCGGAACCCAGCGTGTACACGCTGGCGGACCACGCCTGGTGCGCGCCTCCCGCCAGCCCCAGCACCGCCACGATGGTCCACATGTCAAAGTACTGGACGAAGATCACCGGAACCACGCAGCAGGCAAAGACGAGCATGGAGATTTTCCTGACCTTGTTCAGGCTCCATCCACGGTTTGCCAGGAATTTGGTCAGGGTGCCCCCCAAAATGCTCAGTACGGTCACCAGGGCGTAAATGACGATCAGCGGCAGGGCGGATTCCTTGATGTTATAGCCAAAGTGCTTGCTGAAGAAATCCGGCAGCCAGAAGAGGAAGAACCACCAGATGGGGTCCGTCAGGAAGCGCACGAGGATGAGGCTCCAGGACTGCCTGTAAGCCAGCAATTTCCTCCACGGAATAGAAGCCCTGGCTTCCTCCTTTTCCGCCTGCGCCAGGGCGGCGGATTCCTCCGCCAGCTTCACGCGCGAGTTCTTCGGCATCCGGAGCCAGAATATCACCCAGATAAAGCCGAGAACGCCGGCTGCAATGAAGGCGGACTGCCAGCCCCACGCGGCGGCAATGAACGGGATGGTGGCCGGAGCCACCAGCGCCCCCACGTTCGCGCCGGAATTGAACAGGGTGGTGGCGAACACGCGTTCCCCGGAGGAGAACCAGTTGGTCACCGTCTTGATGCTCGCCGGGAAGTTGCCGCCTTCCCCCAGGCCCAGGATAACGCGGCTGAGGCCCATGGATTTGACGCCTACGGCAAAAGCATGGGAAAGCGCGCCCACGCTCCACCAGATGATGGAAATGGCAAAGCCCATCCGCGCGCCGTATTTGTCGATAATCCACCCGAACATGGTCAGGCCCACCGCGTAGGAAGCCTGGAAGATGGACATGATCATGCCGTACTGGGCGTCCGTCCAGCCCAGTTCTTGGTCCAGAATGGGTTTCAGGATGGAGAGAATCTGGCGGTCCAGGTAGTTGATCGTCGTCGCCGCAAAGAGCATGAAGAGAATCATCCACCGGAAGGAGTCCTGCCTTGGTTGTTCCTGGAGCATGGGTAAAGCGCAGTTGGTTGTTAAAGGGCGTCTGCCTTCAAGGCTTTCAGGGCTTCCCGCGTGCGCCTGCCTATTTCCTCCCAGTCTCCGGCCTCAATGAGGGGAGATTCGCAAATCCAGGAACCGCCGCAGGCGGCCACTTCCGGGATTTCCAGCCAGGAGCCGATGTTGCCCGCGTTAATGCCGCCCGTGGGCATGATGCGCACGCCCGTATGGCGGAACGCGGCCAACAGGGATTTAAGCATCCTGACGCCTCCCGCGGCCTCCGCCGGGAAAAACTTCTGGAACAGGCAGCCCAGGGAAAGTGCCTGGCTCATTTCCGAGGCGGTGGAGACGCCCGGCACAAACAGGAAATCCATCCCCGCGGCGGCTTTCACCACCTGCGGGTCAAAGCCGGGAGCCACGCCGAACGAGGCTCCGGCCCGGCAGGCGGCCTGCGCCTGTTCCGGCGTCAGCAGGGTTCCCGCGCCCACCAGCATTCCGGAGACTTCCCGGGAAATGCGGGCAATGGCTTCCGCGGCGGCTGGCGTTCTGAACGTGATTTCCATGCAGGCGCAGCCGTTGTCCAGCAGCGCTTTGGCAAGGGGTACGGCCTTGTCCGCGTCATGGATGACGACGACGGGGACAAGCCTGATGGCGGATAATTTTTCCAGCAGCGTCTTCATGGTTTAAAAGTTGAAATATTGTTTGGCGTTCCTGTAGGAGATGTCCGCCGCCATGGAGCCTACCATCTCCATGTCGTCCGGAACCAGGCCCTGCGCCATGTCACGCCCCAGGACGCGGCACAGGATGCGGCGGAAGTATTCATGCCGCGTATAACTCAGCAGGCTGCGGCTGTCCGTCAGCATGCCCACGAAGCGGGAGAGCATGCCGAGCTGGCTGAGGGTTTCCAGATGGCGGGTCATGCCGTCCATCTGGTCCAGGAACCACCAGGCGGCCCCGTACTGCATTTTTCCGGCCGTGACGCCGTCTTGGAAACTGCCGCAGAGCACGGCCAGGGCGGCGTTGTCCCGCGGATTAAGGTTGTACAGGATGGTGCGCGGCAACGTTCCCTGTTGAGCAGAACGGTCCAGCAGACGGCCCAGCGGGGCCATGTACGTGAAATCCGCTATGGCGTCAAAGCCCGTATCCGGCCCCAGGTCCCGCAGGGCGGCTCCGTTCGGATTCCTGAGCGCGCCCACATGAAGCTGGCGCACCCAGTTTTTCGCGGAATCCAGCTCCGCGAAGTAGTCCATCAGGTAGTTGGAGAAACGGACCGCATCCCCGGAGGCGATGTCACCGCCCCGGAGAGCGGTGGCGAACAGGGCGGCGGCTTCCTCTCCGGACAGGCTTTCCTCGTCAAACGCTTCAAGTGAGTGGTCCGAGAGCTTGCAGCCGTGACGGGCAAAAAAGTCATGCCGGGAGGCGAGCGCTTCCCTGAAAGCGGCCAAATCACGGATTTCCATGCCGGATGCCTGTTCCAGGCGCGCCACCCACTCCCGCCACGCTCTGCCCTGATGGACGGCGCGCGCCTTGTCCGGACGGAAGGTGGGGAGCAGTTTGACGGAATCCCCGGAAGAGGCGTGCCTCCGGTGGGCGGACAGGTCATCGCAGGGGTCATCCGTGGTGCAGACGGTCTCCACGTTCATCCTTTTCAGGATATCCAGCGCGCCCATTCCTCCGGACTGAAGCATGGAGGAGGTTTTTTCCCAGACCTCGTCCGCCGTTTCCGGACTGAACAGAATGCCGGAAATGCCGAAGGGGCGGCGCAGTTCCAGATGCGTCCAGTGGTACAGCGGATTGCGCAGCAGGCGCGGCACCGTAGCCGCCCAGGCGTCATACTTTTCCCGGTCCGGAGCGTCTCCGGAACAGAGGCGTTCCGGAATGCCGTTCGTCCTCATGGCGCGCCATTTGTAATGGTCCCCGTCCAGCCAGAGCTGGGCGATGTTGGAGAACTGGCGGTTGTCCGCAATGGCGGCCGGGTCCAGGTGGGAATGGTAGTCGATGATCGGCTGTTCTTCCGCGTACTCATGAAAAAGAGTCTTCGCCTGGGGAGTGTCCAGCAGGAAATCGTCGTTGATAAACATGGCGGCAAACGTTGGCGGTTATACTCCGGAATAGGCCAGAAAGCCCCCGTCCACGGGAATGATGACGCCCGTCACGAAGGAGGCGGAGGGAGAGGCCAGGAAGCGGAGCGCCCCGCAAAGGTCCTCCGGCTCACCGAAACGGTGCATGGGAGTCTTGGCAAGCACTTTGCGGCCGCGCGGCGTGGGGGTTGCCCCGTCCTTTTCCATCATCAGGAAGCGGTTCTGCTCCGTGATGAAGAACCCGGGGGCTATCGCGTTCACGCGGACGCCCAGCGGGGCCAGATGCGTGGCGAGCCACTTGGTAAAATTGTCCACCGCAGCCTTGGCGGCTCCGTACGCGCCCACCTTGGTCAGGGGCTGGAAGGCCGCCATGGAGGAGATGTTGACGATGCACCCGCTGGAGGCGGCCAGCAGCTCCCCGAACACCTGGGAAGGCAGGATGGTGCCGATCATGTTGAGGCGGTTCACGTACTCAAAGCCCTCCATGTCCATGCCGAAGAAGCCTTGATCCGCCGGAGTGTCCGGCATGCATTGCTCCGCCGGGCTGGTTCCGCGCGGGTCATTGCCGCCCGCGCCGTTCACCAGGATGTCCAGCCTTCCCCATTCTTCCTTCACGCGGGAACAGGCCTGTTCCAGAGCGGCCTTGTCCAGCACGTCCGCAGCCAGCACCAGCGTCCGGTCCAGACCTTCCTCCGCCAGCTTCCGCTGGAGGTCTTCCAGCTTGGAGCGGGTACGGCCCAGGAGGGCCACACTGGCCCCGGCCTTCAGCAGGTCACGGGCCATCACGGAACAGAGCACGCCCGCGGCCCCGGTCACGACAGCGGTTTTTCCCGCCAGCGGACGGAAGGACTGGAGCCCCAGCGCCAAGCCGCGCAGTTCCGCCAGGCCGATCACGCGGCCGCCGTAGGAATACCCTGCATAGCAGTGCTTCTCCAGGTCAATGTCCATCAGCTTCCCGTGGTCCGGGCGCACCGGAATGCGCCAGTCCGGCCATCCCGCGGCCTTGCGGCGGGCTTCCTCGTCCAGCAGGCACTGCATGGCATAGGCCATGTCCGTATGGCCGCAAAGGTGGGAACCGGATTCCCGGAAGCTTTCATGGTCCGCGTCAAACACTGTATTGCGGAAATGGGCGAAATACACCCTGTCCGCAAACTCCTCCATCAGCAGGTGCGGCACATTGGAATAAAGGCCGCCCAGGGAGCCGGTGCAGAGCGTGAAGCCGGAATGCATGGAGGGAACCTCCCGCACCAGCCGGCGCATGTCCTCTTCATCACTCATGATGCGGGGAAGGCCGAAGATGGGGCGCGGCGGGTCATCCGGATGAATGGCCATGCGGATGCCCGTTTCCTCGCACACGGGCATGATTTCATTCAGAAAGTCATACAGGTTCCGGCGCAATTGCGCATCGTCAATGCCCTCGTAGCGTTTGAGCATCTCCCTGAACTGCTCCGGCGTCAGGTCATCCACCGTGCCGGGCAGGCCCAGCAGGATGGAATCCGCCAGCGCCTTGCGGGCGTCTCCGTCCATGGACTGGAAAAGTTCACGGGCGCGCGCAACCGTTTCCGGCGCGTAATTGTCCGCTGCCCCCGCCCTCTCCAGAATAAACAGGTCAAACGCGGCCACGCGGACGGCGTCATACTTCAAAACGCTGCTGCCGTCCTCCAGCGGAAAAGCCAGGTCGGAACGCGTCCAGTCCAGCACGGGCATGAAATTGTAGCACACCACTTTCACGCCTCCTGCGGCCAGGTTGCGGAGGCTCTGCTTGTAAACCTCCAGATAATGCTTCCAGTTTCCCGAACGCGTCTTGATGTCTTCATGGACGGCAATGCTTTCCGCCACCACCCATTTCATCCCTGCTTCTTCAACCATCCGCGCGCGTTCGGCCACGGCCTCCCGCGTCCAGAGTTCCCCGCACTTCACTTCATGCAGGGCCGTCACAATGCCCGCGGCTCCGGCCTGGCGGATGCCTCTCAACGTCACAGGATCACTTGGACCGTACCATCTCCAGCTTTCAATCATGTCAGGAAGAATTAAAGGGTTAACGGTCCACGCGGGCGGTTCCGCCTTTCATCACTTTTTCCACTTCCGCCAGCGTGGCCGTGGAGGTATCCCCCGGAGTGGTCATAGCCAGCGCGCCATGGGCGCAGCCGCAGTTCACGGCGTACTGGGGTCCCTTGCCGGACAGCAGACCGTAAATCAGGCCGGAGGCAAAGGAATCCCCGCCGCCCACGCGGTCCAGGATTTCCAGGTTCGGGAAGGAAATGGAATCATAAAATTCACCTTCGTAATACAGCATGGCCGCCCAGTCGTTCAGCGTGGCCGTTCGGGCCACGCGCAGCGTAGTAGCCGCGGCCTTGAAGCCGAACTCCTTGACGGCACGGCGGATCATCCGGCGGTAGGACTCATGGTCAATGCGGGAAAAATCCTCCGTGCTCCCTTCAATGGAAAGTCCCAGGGACGCCTGGAAATCCTCTTCATTGCCGATCATCACGTCCACAAAGGGGGCGATGGCCCGGTTCACCTCTTGCGCACGGGCCTGCCCCCCGATGCTCTTCCAGAGGGAGGGGCGGTAATTCAAGTCATAGGAAACGATGCTCCCGTGCCTGCGGGCGGCCTGCACGGCTTCCAGCACCACGGCGCTGGTCGTTTCCGAAAGGCCCGCGTAAATGCCGCCTGTATGGAACCAGCGCACGCCGTCCCTGCCGAACAGGGCGTCCCAGTCCACCTCGCCGGGCTTCATCTGGCAGGCGGCGCTCAGGCCGCGGTCGGAACAGCCCACGGCGGCGCGCACTCCATAGCCGCGCTCCGTAAAGTTCAGGCCCACGCGGCAATCGCGGCCAATGCCGTCAAACGGCTTCCAGGCCACGTAATCCATGTCCAGGCCGCCCTGGAGCATGCAGTCTTCCAGCAAGCGCCCCACCGGGTTGTCGCAAATGGCGGTAACGATAACGCCGCGCATCCTGAAGCAGCGCCTTAGCCCGCGGGCCACGTTGTATTCCCCGCCGCCCTCGCACACGCGGAAGGAACGGGTGGTATGGATGCGCCCTTCTCTGGGGTCCAGCCTCAGCATCACTTCACCCAGGGAGGCAATGTCCCAGCGGCATTCCTGTTCTGATTTAATAGTTAAAGACATATAAAAGCATCAAATGGTACGGTTCTGCTTAGTATAAAAGAACTGTTTTTCTCCACAAGGGAAAACGGCAGAAAAAGACCAGACATGCGGCAGAATATTGCTATTGAAAATGTTCCACCCTGCGGAAAATGTCTTTGCCGAATACCTTGGGGAATATTCTTCATCCCGTCCAACGCCTGGCAACCTTCTACGGCCTTCACGTTTCCAGGCCTTCGGCCCTCAAAAAATGGGAATCATTTTTTCTCTTCCATCCTCCGGCAATTCCTTCCACCCATGAATCAATGCCTTAATTAACAGTCCGTTTGACGGTTTATCTTCTTTCCTATACCATCCTGCCGTGAGCCGCCATCCCCGCCCCATCCGTTCCCCGGAAGAAATTCTGTTCGCAAAGCTTCAGGCGGGAGAGGAAATCCTGTGGACGGCACATCCGGAAGAACGCCTCTGGACCTGGACCGTCGTAAAACGGCTGCTGCAAGGCTGCATGCTGCTGGCCGTGTTCATGACGGGAACAAGATGGGTATGGTCACACTCAGGCCTGGCGTTCCTGCTTCTGCTCCTGGCCTCACTTCCCGTTTCCTATATTCTCCTGATTTTCTTAATTGACTTTCTGGCGGCCCCGTGGCTGGAACGCCCGCGCAGACGGAACAGCCTTTATGCCGTGACGAACCGGCGCCTGATCACCATCATCAAGCCCAACACGCTGTTCATCACGGAGACAGTCCGGACCTATCCTATCCGCAAATTGAAATACGTGCACCAGAAATTGCACAAAAACGGCACGGGCCATCTCATTCTGGGATACGGCAGGCGCAGGCAATTCATTATTGAGGACGTACCGCAACCCGGAAAGGTTGCGGACCTGCTGAAAAACAGAATCAGGATGGGAAATCCTCCCTCCTGATTGAACACTGTTTTTTCCTCCCCTGCCTATTCTCCTTCCTGCCTATTCTCCTTCCTGCCTATTCTCCTTCCTGCCTCATCAGGGCGAACTCCCGCCTGGTGGTCCGCCTTACCCGCCAGAGCAGGAGCACGGCAGCCACGGACAAGCCGATGATGAACCCTATCCAGATGCCGCGCGCGCCCATGGCCGGAACAATCCAGTTGGTACGGGCCAGGATGTAGCACACCGGGAACCCGACGATCCAGTAGGAAAAGAAGGTGATGACGGTGATGGAAGCGGTGTCCCGGAAGCCTCTCAGCACCCCGACGGAGAGCACCTGCAGGCAGTCCGGAAGCTGGTAGGCCGCCGCCAGAATCAGCAGGACGGAAGCCGTGCTGACAATCATCTCCGAGTCATTGTACAAGTGCACGATCTGCTCCCGGAACAGAGTGATGCCGCCAAAAGTGCACAGGCAGATAGTGAGCACCAGCACATAGGAAGACAGGACGGCGGATTTGGTGCCCGCCAAGTCCTTCCTGCCGTGGTGGTACGCCACGCGGATGGAGGCCGCCAGACCTACGGAGAGCGGAAGCATGAAGACCAGGCCGCCCACGTTCCCGGCAATCTGGTGGCTGGCCACCTGCGTTTCTCCCAGCGGGGCCAGCACCAGCGCGGCTGCGCAGAAAAGCATCACCTCGCACAACTGGGAAACGCCGATCGGCACGCCGAGCCGCATGAGGTGAGTGATGACGGAAGGCGTGGGACGCCGCCAGGAAACGATGTGCCTGCGGTACGGCCTGTGCTTGGGATTGAGGTAGACCAGCAGGAACATCAGCAGGAATTCAATGTAGAAAATGACCGCCGTGGCTGCGCCGCACCCCGCTCCGCCCATGCGGGGAAAACCGTACAGGCCGAAGACGAAGATGTAATTCAGCGGGATATTGAGCAGCAGGCCGCACAGCCCCACGTACATGGCGGGCCGGGTCATGTTGGACCCCTCGTTCAGGCTCTTGAGGGCCACGAATCCCAGGTTGGCGGGCAGTCCCCACATGATGGCGAACATGTAGGCGGAAGCCATCTGGCACATGGCGACGTCATCGGAAATCCAGCCGAATACGTTTCTCAACACATAAATGACCGGCATGGAAACCAGGCTGAGCATCAGTGCCAGCCACAGGCCGTGGTTGGTCATGTAACCCACGCGGCTTTCATGGCTTTTCCCCCGCATGTTGGCAATCACGGGGCCGATGATCATCAGCACGCCGCAGGCGAACAGCGCTACAGGCAGATACACGGAAGACCCCAGCGCCACGGCGGCCATGTCCGTCACTCCGGCGCGCCCGGCCACAATGGCGTCCACCGCTCCCATGCCCACAATGGAGAGGTTGACCACCAGCACCGGGAGGGCCAGCGGTATCAGTTTTTTCATCTCCTTCAAATTCCACGTCTTATTCATTTCTTTCTTTCCTTCCATGCATTCCTCCTTCAGGGAGCCGGAACATGCCGGCAAACAAGCCGGACCGGAGCGGCAGGCTCCAACCCGGCTTCAAGGTTAAGGGTATCAACCGGACCGGGGCCTTCTGCCCCGTCCGGACATTCAGCGGTCAAGCACCACACGGGCGCATTGTTCAGCCACCTGACGGAACGCGGCGGAAACCGGATTCTGCTCAGGGTCTTCCAGAGCTACAGGACGGCCTTCGTCCCCGCCGGAGCGGGTGGCGATGTCCAGCGGAATCTTGCCGAGGAGGGGCACGCCCAGCTTGGCAGCTTCCCGCTCGCCGCCGCCTTCGCCAAAGATGTGGTAAATCTTGCCGTCGGAAGGGCATTGGAAATAGCTCATGTTTTCAATCACGCCCAGAATGGGGGTTTCCACCCGTTCAAAGAGGCCGATTGCCTTGCGGGCGTCAATCAACGCGACCTCCTGCGGGGTGGTGACCACCACTACGCCATCCAGTTCAGCCGTCTGGACAATCGTGAGCTGAATGTCTCCGGTGCCGGGCGGCAGGTCCAGAATCAGGAAATCCACGTCCCCCCACGCCACGTTGCGCAGGAACTGCTGGACGTAGCGCGTCGCCAGGGGGCCGCGCACCGCCACAGGATCGGATTCGTTAATCAGCAGCCCCATGGAAAGAAGCTTCACGCCATGGGCCGTTACCGGAAGAAATTCGTCATTCTCATTGGCGCCGGGACGTTCCTTGGTGCCGAACATCAGGGACATGGAGGGGCCGTAAATGTCCAGGTCCACCAGACCCACGGAATAGCCCAGCTTGCTCAAAGCCACTGCCAGGTTGGCGGAAACGGTGGATTTGCCCACCCCGCCCTTGCCGGAGGCCACGGCAATCACATGCTTGGCGCCGGGAACGGAAGATTTCCAGGTGGAGGGGTCATCGTTGATTCCCTTCTTGGCTTCCGGGGCCTTGTGCTCAATGTTGACGTCGCAATGCTTCACGCCGGGCAAATGCTTCATCACGCCGTGGACGCCTTCAAAAATGTAACGGGGAATATCCGCATTCTTGCTCTCGATCACCAAATCAATCGTAACGTTGTTTTCAGCGTCAATGTCGATCTTCTTCACCAGCCCGAAGGATACGATGTCGCGGCTGAAACCCGGGAATTTAACCGTGGTCAGCGCGGCCCGTATCAGCTCCGGAGTCAATTCCTGTTGTGTCGTCATATATCTGAAATACTAATGGTTGCATAAACATTCCGCCCCTTTGCCTCCGGAGCGCAGCATGCGCCGGAATACAGAGATAGGGGACGGCAAAACCGGGAAGCAAAAATACTCCCTTTTTTATTTTTGACAACGCCTAATTCAGACAAAACGACTTTTTGCCGACCGGATATTCACCTATCCGGATACCTGAAAATGCGGGACAGCCACAGCCCCGCTATCGTTAAAAAGAAGAAAAAACAGGGGGATTTATTCCCCCTGCTGCTTCAGTGTTTCCCGGATATCCTGGAGAGCGGCGATGAAATCATCCAGAATTTCCGCGGGAACCATGATCCGGTCCCGGTTGGAACTCACCTTTTCCGTAATACGCACCACTTTGCCGCGCGCATTCTGTTTGAGATCAAGAAAGAACGTCTTGCGTTCCGCAATGATTTTTTCTGTACAAATAATATCGTCCTCCACGGCTGTAATCTTCCTCCGGTTGAATGAGGCTTTCAGGATAGAGTTTCCCTCCCGGTGGGTCAATGTTTTATTTGCCATGGAATCCCCGGGTTCTCTCTTTCAACAAATTTTTATATCCCTCTTTCATTCGCCATGTTTCCTCATTTATACCTCTTTTCAGATATCCAAATTTCGATCGAAAGTGATTGAAAAGGAGTCAAATTTTCCCCCATAAACTTTAATATTTAGAGGTAACGTTCCCGGCGTGTTTACACTGGTAGTTTTTGATTCATGGTAGTCGCAACCATTGAACAAACATCATTTCATTACCATGAACAACACTTTCAACATCGGCGCCATGGACACCGTCTACCCCTTCATTCCC